>Ga0209252_1000518_pt1 | contig 29468 bp, 25 predicted proteins | sample SaaInlV_135m_DNA_3_FD_184673 | JGI IMG/M metagenome (GOLD analysis project Ga0209252, IMG submission 184673) | Marine microbial communities from expanding oxygen minimum zones in the Saanich Inlet - Saanich Inlet SI074_LV_100m_DNA (SPAdes) (version 2) | ecosystem: Environmental > Aquatic >... | reverse complement strand
TTTGTTATGGGTGAAGGATCAGGATTAGTTCTTTTGGAAGAATTAGAGCATGCTAAAAAGAGAGGAGCAAAAATATACGCAGAATTAATTGGATCTGGTATGAGCGGAGACGCTCACCATATTACATCTCCTTCACTAGAGGGTCCTGTTATATGTATGGAGTCAGCTTTGAAAAATTCTAAGATTAATCCTTCGGATGTCGATTATATTAATGCACATGGAACATCAACTCAACAGAATGATATTAATGAAACAAATGCAATAAAAGAAGTTTTTGGCTCTCACGCAAAAGAATTGCTAGTTAGCTCAACAAAGTCTATCACTGGACATTTGCTTGGAGCAGCTGGTGGCCTTGAGGCTGGAATAACAGCTTTGGCTTTAGATGAAGGAGTAGTGCCACCAACTATAAATCTTGATAATCCACAAGAAGGATGTGATTTAAACTACGTACCACACGAAACTATTCAAAAAGAGATTAAGATAGCTGTTAGCAACTCTTTTGGTTTTGGTGGAACAAATTGCACTTTGATTTTTAAGAAATTTGAGGAATAAATGAAAGTAGCAATAGGTTCTGATCATAGAGGCTTCTCTTTAAAGGAAGAATTAAAAGAATATATTCACAAGCTAGGCTTTGATTATAAAGACTTTGGTGCATTTTCAGATGAAAATTTTGATTATCCTGATTCGGCAGCAGAGGTTTCCTTGAAAGTTTCACAAGGTCAATATGATAGAGGAATTTTAATCTGTGCTTCAGGCACGGGAATGAGCATAGTCGCAAATAAGTTCCCCAATATTAGAGCAGTTGTAGCAAATGATGTAAACTTAGCTATTATGTCAAGGTCACATAATGATTGCAATATTATTACTTTAGGTTCAAGATATGTGTCTAATGATGTTGCAAAAAATATTATTGAACTGTGGTTAACTACAGATTATGAAGGTGGACGACATGATGTTCGTCTAAATAAATTGAAGCAGATTGAGAATATAAATTTCGAAGAGTAAGAATAAGATGAAAAATTTTTTTAATGATATAAAATCAGAATTAGGTAAAATCTCTTGGATAAATAAAAAAGAGAATGTAAAGTCTACTGGCGGAGTTGTATTGGTTACCATGATACTAGCCCTTTTTTTGCTTTTGGTAGACTTTATACTTTCGTCAATTACAGAGTTTTTGTTGGGTGGTTAATTAAATGGCAGAAAAATGGTATGTAGTTCATTGCAATACAGGTTCAGAGGATACTGTTAAAAGGTATATCAATACTCAAATGAAAATGGATAATTGCTTAGAGCTTATTAGAGATATCCTTGTACCTACTGAAACTATTGAGGAACAATTAAAGGGTGGAAGGAAAAAGACATCAGAAAAGAAGTTCTTCCCTGGATATTTACTTGTAAAGACTGAATTAAATGAGGAATCATGGCATTTTTTGAGAAATATTCCAAAAGTAATAGGATTTGTTGGAGGAAAAATAAAGGATGGTAAGCTAGACCCCGAATCAGTTCCAACAGTTGATGAATCTGAAATTAATAAGATGAGAAATAAAATTGAGGAAGGTACTTTAAAACCAACTCCAAAAGTGATTTTTGATACTGGCGAATCTGTTAAAGTTATAGAAGGCCCATTTGAGAATTTTACAGGAGTGGTTGAAGAGGTTAAAATGGACAAAGGAAAAATTCAAGTTTTAGTTGAAATTTTTGGCCGTGCAACCCCAATAGATTTAGACTTTAATCAAGTGGAGAAAATTTAAATGAAAAAAATCTCAGGATCTTTAAAATTATTATGTGAAGCAGGCAAAGCATCTCCTGCACCACCTATTGGACCTGCTTTAGGACAAAAGGGTATTAATATAATGGAGTTTTGTAAAGCATTTAATGCTGAAACTGAAAAGATGGAAGGTTTGTTGCCTGTTGTTGTAACAGTTTATGCAGATAAGTCTTTCTCCCTTCAAATCAAGACACCTCCTGTCTCTTATTTAATAAAGAAGGCAGCGAAGATAAAGAAAGGTTCAAGTACAGTTCCTTTAGTTAAAGTTGGTAAGATTTCAAATGATCAGCTTGAGGATATTGCAAAGACAAAAATGGAAGATATTAATGCAAACGACTTAGATGCTGCTAAGAAAATTGTTGAAGGTACAGCTAGAAGCATGGGAGTAGAAATAGTAGGTTAGGTAGCGATATGAAGATAACAAAAAGAACAAAAGCAATAATGGAAAATACTGATATAGATAAGAATAAATATTATTCTCCAAAAGAAGCTGTTGAAATAATTAAAGGTCTTTCAACTTCCAAATTTGATGAAACACTAGATTTGTCAATCCAACTTGGAATCGATCCAAAAAAATCTGATCAGCAAATCAAAATTGCTACAGTCCCACCTAATCCTTTAGGTAAAAAAATTAAGATATTAGTAATTTGTAATGGTGATCATGTCAAAAAAGCTGAATCTGCTGGCGCAGACTTTGTAGGTGCAGAAGATATGATTGAAAAAGTTCTAACTGAGAAGTGGGTAGGTTTCGATGTTGTAATTTGCATACCAGAACTAATGCCGAAAGTCGCTAAGCTTGGTCAGGTTTTAGGACCAAAGGGAATTATGCCTAGCCCGAAAATGGGAACTGTTACAAATGATGTCGAGAAAGCAATTAAAGATGCTAAAGCGGGAAGAATAGAGCTCAAAAATGATAAACTTGGATTAGTTAACTTTCCATTTGGTAAAAAATCATTTGAAATTACTAAAATTCTAGATAATCTTTACTTTTTAGTTCAGTCTTTAAATAAGTCTAAGCCTGCTTCTTCTAAGGGTAACTACTTAAAGAAGGTAAGTGTCTCTAGTACAATGGGACCAGGATTTAAAATTGACATTAGCTTATTAAAAGAAGAACTTAAAGAGTATAATGGAGCAAGTGCTTAAATATGTTAGCAAAAACGGAAAAAGAGCAAATTATTAATTCCTATAAATCTTCATTTTCTGATGAAGCTTCTTTCCTCTTAATTAACTTTAAAGGTGCAAAAGTATCAGAATTTGAGCTTCTAAGGAAGAAATTAAGGTCTAACAATACTAAGCTAAGTGTTGTAAAGAACAATTTGCTAAAAAAAGCTTCACAAGATACTAATATTGCGGATTTATTTACTGACACTAGAGGCGAGACAGCTATTGCTTTCTTGAATGACAATTACGTTGAAGTTACCAAAGCATTTGTGGAAGTTCAAGAAGAGCATCCAAATTTAGCTATTAGCCTTGGTTTTATAGAAGGAAAAGCAGTATATGAAGCTGAGTTGAAGCAAATATCTAAGCTCCCTTCACGTGAGGCTTTAATTGGTCAATTCTTATCAGTTATCAATCAACCGTTGGTTAAGTTTATCAATGTCTCCCAAGCAATTCCTAGAAAATTAATTAATGTATTAAATAACTTGAAAGATAAAAAATAAACGTATATAATACGAGTTCAATATTTGGAGGAATCTTATGCCTGAACTATCTAAGCAAGATGTAATAAGTTATCTGGAGAAAGCTAGTTTATTAGAAATTTCTGAACTAGTCAAAGATATAGAAGAAAAATTTGGTGTTGAAGCCGCTGCACCTGCTGCTGCTGCTCCTGTTGCTGCCGCAGCTGATGCTGCACCTGCTGCGGAAAAAACAGATTTTAATGTTGTTTTAGCAGAAACTGGCGCTGAAAAAATTAAAGTAATTAAAATAGTTAGAGAAATTACTGCTCTTGGATTAAAAGAAGCAAAAGAGCTTGTAGAATCTGCTCCTAAACCTTTAAAAGAAGGTGCTAAGAAAGAAGAAGCAGAAGAAATTAAAAAAAGACTGGAAGAAGTTGGCGCAAAAGTCACATTAGACTAGTTTTTTATTATCTACAGTTCGTTTAATCCAAGGAGAGGAATTTTTGTATAAAGATAATATACTTTTAACAAAGAAAAGAATAACTTTTAGTAATAAATCAGAAAATAAAACTGAAACACCTGATCTATTAAGTGTTCAGAAGGAATCCTTTGACACTTTAATTCAAAAGGGTTCAGACCCAAAGCAGCGAGAAGAAATTGGTTTAGAGAAAGTCTTCAAGGCTGCATTTCCAATAGATGATTATAATAAAAGAGCGACTTTGAATTATGTTTCATATAGGCTTGAAGAACCTAAGCATTCTGAATCAGAATGCAAGCTAAAGGGCTACAATTTTCAGTCCTCGATATATGTGGTATTTGAATTATGGACATGGGAATATGATTTAGATGAGAATGAAAACCCGATATTTGAAACAAAACGTGTAAAAGAAATTAAAGAGCAGGAAGTTTATTTTGGCGAAATGCCAATAATGACTTTAAATGGCGCCTTTATTATAAATGGTACAGAAAGAGTTATCGTTAACCAGCTCCATAGATCACCAGGTGTCTTTTTTAGTTCCGAAAAAGATTCAAAAAATCTAACAACATCTAATAAAACATCTTTTACTGCAAGGATTGTTCCTCAAGATGGTAGGTGGTTAGACTTTGAGTTTGATTCAAAAGATGTGCTTCACGTTAGAATAGATAGGAAGAAGAAATTTCCTTCTACTTTATTATTGCTAGCTTTAGGCGAGACAGTTGAATCTATTCTTAACTCTTTTTATTTTAGGGAGAACGTTCATTTTGATTCTTCTTCAGAGACTTTTCTAAAAGACATTAATTTTGAATTACTACCATATCAGAGAGCATCTGTAGATATTTTTGACTCTAAAGGTGAATTAATAGTAAAGTCAACTAGAAGATTTACAGATCGAATAATAGAAAAAATTAAAGCCGCTAAGATGACTCAAATTCCTGTGAGCGAAGAAGATTTAATAGGAATGTCATTAGTTGAGAAATTCATAAAAAATGAAGATGAACCTGAGTCAATAGAGAATTTTTTAATTGAAGAAATAACTGAAGATACTATTCAACATATTAAAGATAATTCAATTAAAAGTTTTGAGATTTATTTTGTAGATAACAATGCTTTTTCTAGCTCATTAGTTTTAACTTGTAATGAGATGATTGCTAAAAGCAAAGTTAATTCTAAAGAGCAAGCTATTTCTGAGATTTATAAGAAATTTAGACCAACTGATCCTCCTACTGAGAAGATCGCTGCTACTTTCTTTGAAAACATGTTTTTCAATGAAGATACATATCGTCTATCTAAAGTCGGAAGAATAAAAATTAACCACAAGCTTAAACATGGGGTGTCTGATACTAAATTTCATCTTGATCCTAAGGATATAGTAGAATCATTTAAGTATTTACTTGCTCTTAAATCAGGACGAGGAATGGTAGATGACATTGACCATCTTGGCAATAGAAGAGTTCGTACTGTTGGTGAACTAATAGAAGATAGATTCTTTACTGGTGTTGAGAGGTTAACAAGAACTATAAAAGAAAAAATGAACTATAATGTTATTGATGATTTAATGCCTTCAGACATTGTAATCCCTAAAGCTGTAACATCCGTTGTTAAAGAGTTCTTCGCAACTGGGCAACTTTCACAGTTTATGGATCAAACAAACCCATTATCCGAGATAACTCACAAAAGAAGAATAAGTGCTCTAGGCCCAGGCGGTCTAACTAGAGAGAGAGCAGGTTTCGAAGTTAGAGATGTTCACTCTTCTCACTATGGAAGGATTTGCCCAATTGAAACTCCAGAAGGACCAAATATCGGCCTAATTTCAAGCTTAAGCACGTATGCAAAAATTAATGAACATGGATTTATTCAAACTCCTTACAGAGAAGTTATAAAAGGAAAAGTCTCAGATAATATAAAGTTTTTAAATGCGTTAGAAGAAGAGAACTTTATCATTGCCCAAGCGAATTCAGATTTAAATGAAGATGGAACTTTTATGAATGAAGCTATTTCTGCTAGAGAAAAAGGGGAATTTCAAGTAGTTCCGAAGGACAACGTAGATCTAATGGATGTTTCTCCATCCCAATTAGTTTCTGTATCAGCCTCTTTAATTCCTTTTCTTGAGCATGATGACGCAAATAGAGCACTAATGGGATCGAATATGCAAAGACAAGCTGTTCCGCTATTAAGAGCCTCATCTCCACTCGTTGGGACTGGGTTTGAGAGAAATATCTCAAGAGATTCAGGAGTTACGGTATTAGCTAGAAATTCAGGTTATGTTGATTATATAGATTCTTCTAAGATAGTTATTAAAAGAGATAAGGCTTCCCCAACCGGAGAAGTTTCTGATATTTATAGTTTAATAAAATTTGAAAGATCAAATCAGAATACATGTTGGAACCAAAAACCAATTGTGAAAAAAGGTCAAAAGATCAAAACTGGCGATATTATTGCAGACGGTCCGTCAACTGAGTTTGGCGAACTTGCATTAGGCAAAAATATAACAGTAGCATTTATGCCCTGGGGCGGATATAACTTTGAAGATGCCATACTGATCAGCGAAAAACTTTCAAAAAAAGACACTTTTACTTCATTGCACATAGAGGAGTTTGAATGTATTTCCAGAGAAACAAAATTAGGAAAAGAAGAAATCACAAGAGATATACCAAATGTTAATGAGGACCATTTGTCATTTTTAGATAAAGAGGGAGTTATACAGATTGGAGCTGAAGTCAAACCGAATGATGTTTTAGTTGGTAAGATTTCTCCCAAAGGAGAAACTCAACTTTCTCCCGAAGAAAGATTATTAAGAGCCATCTTTGGTGATAAAGCTGGTGACGTAAAAGACACATCATTAAGAGTTCCACCAGGGGTAAACGGGATTGTCCTAGATGTAAAACATTTAATTTCTAGGATAGGTGACAAACAAGATAAATCTAGATCAGGGTCTCCAGAAGTTTTAGAGCTAATTAAAGAGAGAGATAAAGAAATCGAGATCGTACAGATAGAAACAAGGATCAACCTAAAAAAGTTGTTTATTTCAAAGAAATCTATTAACGCTGTCAGAGACGGTAGAAAAGTAGTTTTAAAGAAAGATGCAATCATAGATGATGATAATTTTGACTTAGTTCCCTATCAAAAAATAATTACTATAGAGTTCGACGGAAAAGAAAATGTTGTTAAAAAAATTGAAGATACTTTAAAAATTTCTGAAGAAAAAATTAACAGCATTGAGTCAAGATACTCGGAAGAAATAGAAAAGCTATCTAAGCCAGATGATCTACCACCCGGTGTTTTAAAAGTTGTTAAAGTTTATGTAGCTGTAAAAAGAAAGCATCAAGTTGGTGATAAGATGGCTGGAAGGCATGGTAACAAAGGAGTTGTCTCTAGAGTCTTGGCAGAAGAAGATATGCCATATATGTCAGACGGTACTCCTGTTGATATGGTTCTTAATCCATTGGGTGTACCATCAAGAATGAACGTAGGACAAGTTCTAGAAACACATTTAGGACTAGCAGCAAAAGCTTTAGGTATACAAATTCAAGAGCATCTGGATAAAAATTATTCAGATTTTGATGGTTTAAAAGAAATTTTATCGAAGATATATCCAAATAATCTTGACTATATAGAGAATGTTAAGAAGTTACCAAAAGAAGATTTGTTGACCCTATCAAAAAGGCTAATAGATGGAGTTCCAGTTGAGACACCCATTTTTGAAGGTGTTAAAGAAACAGAGATAAGATCATTACTAAAAGATAATCATTTACCTGAGGATGGTAAATTAATTCTTTTTAATGGCCAGACCGGTGAACCCTTTGATCAAAGAGTCACTGTTGGAATTATGTATATGATTAAACTTCACCACTTAGTTGAAGAAAAAATTCACGCTAGAGCAATTGGACCTTATTCTTTAGTTACACAACAACCACTTGGAGGTAAGTCTCACTTTGGTGGTCAAAGATTAGGAGAGATGGAAGTGTGGGCCTTAGAAGCATACGGGGCAGCTAATACTCTCCAAGAGTTCTTAACTGTTAAGTCAGATGATGTAATTGGTAGAACAAGGCTCTTTGATTCAATTGTAAAAAATAAAGTTAATTTCGAACCGGGAATTCCGGAGTCGTTTAATGTTTTAACAAATGAGCTGAAATCACTTGGTTTGAATATTAAATTAGAAAACGAGAAAGACCCAAAAAAATCTATAGTTTCGGGAGAGATATCAAATGATTGACATGGGAGTTTTGTTCGATAAACCTAAAAATCCGGCTGATATTGAATCTATTTCTATTAGTATTGCTTCACCTGAGATGATTAAAGAATGGTCCTATGGTGAAATCAAAAAACCAGAAACTATTAATTATAGAACTTTTAAACCTGAAAAATACGGACTTTTTTGCTGCAAGATCTTTGGCCCTGTTAAAGATTTTGAGTGTTTATGTGGTAAGTATAAAAGACTAAAGCATAGAGGCATTACTTGTGAGAAATGTGGCGTAGAAGTTATTTCTAGCAAAGTTAGAAGGTCCAGAATGGCACATATAGAATTATCTGCTCCTGTTGCGCATATTTGGTTTTTAAAAAGTGTTCCTAGTAGAATAGGCTCTATACTAGATATTACATTAAAAGATTTAGAAAAGGTTCTTTATTTCGAATCTTATGTAATTACAGATCCAGGTGATACTGGTCTAAAGGTTGGCCATGTTATCTCCGAAGATACATACAGGCAGTTGATTGATGACAATTTCTTTTTAATTGTTGGCATGGGTGCTGAAGCTATAAGAACTATGCTTGAGGATGTTAAGCTAGAAGAACTTTCTGCAGAGTTAAAAGCCGAACTTAAGGCAACAGCATCACCATTAAAAAGAGTTAAGATTTCAAAAAGATTAAGAGTTGCTGAGTCATTTAGAAATTCTGGTAATAGACCTGAATGGATGATTCTAAAAAGGCTACCAGTTTTACCTCCAGATCTAAGACCTCTTGTTCCTCTTGATGGTGGAAGGTTCGCCACTTCTGATTTGAACGATTTATACAGAAGAGTTATTAATAGAAACAATAGATTGAAAAAACTTATGGAGCTAGGTGCACCTGATATTATTGTTAGAAACGAGAAAAGAATGCTTCAAGAGTCTGTAGACGCATTATTTGAAAATGGTAGAAGAGGTAGACCAGTCCTTGGTCATAACCATAGGCCGTTAAAAAGTTTAAGTGATATAATCAAAGGAAAGCAAGGAAGGTTCCGTCAGAATTTGCTTGGAAAGAGAGTCGATTATTCTGGTAGGTCAGTTATCGTTGTTGGTCCAGAGCTTAAATTGCATCAGTGTGGTTTACCTAAAAAGATGGCCCTAGAGCTTTTCAGGCCTTTTATATATCAAAAATTAGAACTATGGGGTCACGCGGCAACAATCAAAATTGCTAAAAATTTAGTTGAGCAACAAGCGCCGATAGTGTGGGATGCACTTGATGACGTTATTAAAGAACACCCAGTAATGTTAAATAGAGCTCCTACTCTTCATAGACTTAGCATTCAAGCTTTTGAGCCAGTTTTAGTTGAGGATAAAGCAATCCATCTTCACCCACTAGTTTGTCCAGCTTTTAATGCTGACTTTGATGGAGATCAAATGGCTGTTCATGTTCCGCTTTCTGTCGAAGCACAAACAGAATGTAGAACCTTGGTTATGTCAACGAATAATATTTTATCACCAGCGCATGGTAAGCCCATAATTCTTCCGTCTCAAGATATTGTCTTAGGAATTTATTATATGAGTAGGGAGGTTCCTGGTTCTCGTGGTGAAGGCAAGACTTTTGCTTCTATAGATGAACTAAGAGTAGTTTTTGATCTTAACCAAATTGATATTCATGCAATTATTAAAATAAGAATTAATGGAAAAGTAGAAGATACAACTGTTGGAAGAGCATTAATATTTGAAGTAATGCCTAAAGAAGTACCTTTTCATCTAGTTAATAGATTAATGACAAAGAAAGCTATAGAGGATTTAGTTGATACAACATTTAGAGTTTCTGGCGGAAAAAGTACAGTATTGTTAGCTGATAGACTTAGAACATTAGGCTTTAAGCATTCTACAACTTCAGGTATATCGGTTTCTATAGCAGACATGACAATACCAGATGAGAAAAATGAATTAATAAATGAAGCTAATAAGACAGTTTCAAGTATTCAAAATCAATATCTACAAGGATTAATTACTGATGGCGAGAGATACAATAAAGTAATTGATGTTTGGGCCAGAACAGGTGACTCAATAGGCGATATTCTTATGAATAAAATTTCAATGACAAATGAAATTGATGGGGGAAAAATTCAACCTAGTAGTAACCCTATTTTTATGATGGTTGAATCTGGAGCTAGAGGGAGCAAATCGCAAGTTAGACAGTTAGCTGGAATGAGAGGTTTAATGGCTAAACCTTCTGGTGATATTATTGAAACACCTATTACTTCAAATTTTAGAGAGGGACTCTCTGTTTTGCAATACTTTATCTCAACTCACGGAGCCAGAAAGGGGTTAGCAGATACAGCTTTAAAGACCGCTAATGCAGGTTATTTAACTAGAAGGCTCGTAGATGTAGCTCAAGAAATGATGGTAAATGAGTTTGACTGCGGTACAACTGAAGGCCTAGAGGTTTCTCAGCTTGTAGAAGGTGGCGAAGTAGTAGCAAGCGTAGGAGAGAGAACATTAGGAAGGATACTTGCGGGAGATTTAATTGAGCCTCTCTCAGGTGAACTAATTGCTTCTAGAAACCAGGAAGTTGATGAATCTATAGCAGCGAAAATCGATGCCATCCCTGGATCGATGAGAGTAACTATCAGGTCAGTTCTGACTTGTACCACAAAAACCGGATGTTGTTCACTGTGCTATGGAAGGAATCTAGCAAGCGGTCAAATAGTCAATACAGGTGAAGCAGTTGGTATAATTGCCGCTCAGTCTATTGGTGAGCCGGGAACACAGTTGACAATGAGAACGTTCCACATTGGTGGCGTAGCTAAAGTTGATCAGTCAAGGCATGATATAAAAAATGCTGGAATAATAAGATACATAGATATGAATTTTGTTGAAAGTGAGAAATTTAACATTTGCACAAGTAAAGCTGCTGAGATTATAATTGAAGACTCTAACACTTCTCTTGAGCTTGAAAGGTATCCAATAACTGTAGGAGCAAAAGTTTATTTAAAAGACGGTGCTACTGTCAAGAATGGTGAATTGTTAGCAGAATGGGATCCAACAATTTATCCATTTATTGCTGAAGAAGAAGGACACATAGAGTATAAAGATTTGGAACCAAATATCTCATACAAAGAAACCGTTGATCAATATACAGGATTATCTGTAAGAGAAGTCATACAATATAAGGACCCAAAATTAAATCCTGCTTTAATTCTTGTAACGAAGAAGGGGGAAAGGCTCGAATATCCTTTGCCTAGAGGCTCGGAAATTAGGAAAGATGATAATGAAAAAGTTTCACCAGGAGAGTTTATTGCAACTCTTGCAAACCAGAAAACTCAAACTAAAGATATAACTGGTGGTCTTCCTAGAGTAGCAGAGTTGTTTGAAGCAAGACCACCAAAAGACCCTGCTGTTATATCTGAAATTGAAGGTGTTGTATCATTTGGTAAAGACATCAAGTCAAAGAAAAGGATAGTTGTTACTCCCGATGTTGGAGATCCAAAAGAATATCTAGTGCCTAAAGCTAAGCTTATCTTGGTTAGAGAGGGCGAGAGAATTACTGCTGGTGACCAAATTGTTGATGGAGCTCCCGATCCACATGATATATTGAAAATCAAAGGAGAAATAGAGTTAGCAAGATATATAGTAGATGAAATTCAAGACGTATACAGGCTTCAAGGTGTTAGAATTAATGATAAGCATATTGAAGTTATTACTAGGCAGATGCTTAAACGTGTAAAAATCGTAGATAGTGGTGATACAACATTATTGGTTGGCGAAGCCGTAGACAAGAATACTTTTATACTTACTAACGAGAAAGTCGCTTCTGAAGGCGGCAATCCAGCTCAAGCAGAACCTATGCTTTTAGGGATTACTAGGGCTTCATTAAGTACAAAAAGTTGGCTTTCTGCCGCCTCATTCCAAGAAACTACAAAGGTTCTTACTGATGCATCATGCGAGGGTAGAGTAGATAATCTTACTGGACTTAAGGAGAACGTCATTATGGGTAGGTTGATTCCAGCTGGTACAGGACTTCCAATTTACTCAAATACTGATGTTGAGATTAACGCTCCAGAAATAGAGATACCAACTACTTCAACATAAAATCAATGGCTCAAGATTCTGATTTTTTATCACTCTCATACACTCCTAAGAATGTTGAGGCTAAGTGGACTAAAGATTCAAATCAAAATCAGAAAAATGATTCAAGCGAAATCTTTTCTATAGCAATTCCACCACCAAATGTTACAGGTAACTTGCATTTAGGACATGCTCTCAACACAACTATTCAAGATATATTAATAAAATTTAATACCTTAAAAGGCTCTAAGACATTATGGAGTCTTGGAACAGATCATGCAGGGATAGCTACACAATTACTTGTGGAGAAGAGTTTAATTTTAAAGGGAGTGGACCCAAAAGAAATTAAGAGGGATGAGTTGCTAAGTCATATATGGAAGTGGAAAGAAGAAAATGGTGGCAATATTATTAATCAACTTAAAACACTAGGCTTGAGTTGTGACTGGGATAATCCTAAATTTACACTAGATGAAGATTTAGTTGATTCTGTAAATGAAGCATTTATTAGATTATTTGAGAAAGGTCTTATTTATCAGGAAGAAACATTGGTTAACTGGGATACAAAACTTAAGACTGCAATTTCTGATCTTGAAGTAGTTTCAGAAAACAGAAAAAGCAAGATGTATTATTTTAAATATCCTTTAAATAATTCAAAGGAGCATATGATAGTTTCTACTACACGCCCTGAGACTGTTTTTGGAGATGTAGCACTAGCTGTTAACCCAGATGATAAATTAAATAGTAAGTATATTGGGCAGAAAGTCACTAGCCCATTTAATGGTCAATTGCTAGATATAATAAGCGATGAATACGCAGACTTATCTAAAGGCTCTGGCGTTGTTAAAATTACACCCGGACATGATTTTAATGATTACGAAATTGCAAAAAAGAATAATTTGAATATTGTCAATATTCTTAATGATGACGGAACTTTAAATAATTCTGTTCCTGTGGAATTTAGAAATTTAACTGTATTAGATGCGAGAACTAAGGTCTTGGATTTGATGGACAATTTAGACTTATTCATTAAAGAAGAAGTTGTTGACAATACTATTCCAATTGGCGATCGTTCTGGTCAAGTAGTTGAACCATTATTAAAGAAACAGTGGTTTCTTGACGTTAAAGGGATGGCAAAGAAATCTATTAAAGCCGTAGAAGCTGGCGACATTAATTTTAAACCTAAATTTTGGGAGAATACTTTTTTCGAATGGATGAATAAAATTCAACCATGGTGTATTTCTAGACAAATTATTTGGGGGCACCAGATTCCGATTTGGTCTTCAGATGATGGCAAAATGGTTGCAGCTAGAAATCTCGATGATGCCAATAAAAAGTTTTATAAATTATACAAAAAGAAAATGAAACTTACTCAAGACATTAATGTTTTAGATACTTGGTTTTCTTCATCCTTGTGGCCTTTTTCTACATTAGGTTGGCCTAAAGAAACTAAAGAATACAATGAATTTTTCCCTACATCCTTACTTGTAACTGGCTTTGATATAATATTTTTTTGGGTTTCTAGGATGATTATGATGTCCCTAGAATTAACTGAGAAAGTCCCATTTAAAACTGTTTATATACATAATTTGATTAGAGACAAGAAAGGAGAAAAAATGAGCAAAACTAAGGGCAACGTTGTTGATCCTTTAGACTTGATTGATGAGCATGGAACTGATTCTTTAAGGTTCTTTCTAGCTTCTAGTATTACACCTCACAGTGATATTAAACTATCTAGTACTTCTCTGAATCCATACACAAATTACATGAACAAAATTTGGAATGCATGCAAATTTATTTTAATAAATAATGATGAAGCATTGGAAGATGGAAATGCAAATGCTGAGAATTTTTATGATTCCTGGATTGCAGAGAAATTTAATATTTTATTAGAAAAATATCGTTATCATTTAGATGAATGTGAAGTCGAGAAAGCAGCTTACTTGCTATATCATTTTTTCTGGGATGATTATTGTGACTGGTATATAGAAGTTGCGAAAATTTCTTTTTTTGACAAAAGTGCTGAATTCTCAAGTAATACTAGAAGTATTATGAAAAATATTTTCATATCCTACTTAAATCTTTTATACCCAATTTGCCCACTGATTTCACTAGAACTTAATAATCAATTACAGAATAAAACTTTAAATGCAAATTTCACTAAATTACCAGATAAAATTGAAATTGATTACAATGGTAATTTTCCTAAACAATTTAAAATGATTCAGGACTTAACTGTAGGGATTAGATCTTTAAGGAAGAACCTAATGATATCTCCGTCAGAAAAGATTGATTGCTTCTACTCTTTGAACGATGAAGATGATTCTTTTATCTCAGCTAACACTAATTTTATTTTAAAACTTGGAAATATTTCTAGTTTATCTAATATTAATGAATCTAGTGATCTTGAATTTATCTCAACTATCACTGATTCTGGAACAATATCTTTTATAAAAGAAAGCAATATAGATTTTGTGGCACAAATTAATAAACTCAAAAAAGACCTAATTTCCTTAGATAAATCATTAGCTCTATCAAATTCTAAGCTTCAAAATAAGGGTTTTATAAGTTCTGCACCAGAAGATGTTGTAAAGCTTGAAGAAAAAAAAATATCCAAATTTGCCAATGATATAGGTAAAATTAAAGATCTTTTGAATCAACTATCTTGATTCTATCTCAGTAGGATATTTGCCATTAAAACAAGCGGTACAATAGTTGCTCTTTACATTATAAGGGGAATCTTTTTGTACAGATTCCCTTAGTCCATTTAAGCTTAGGTAACCTAGTGAGTCAGCTAATATATATCTTCTAATTTGTTCAATAGTTAAGTCGTTTGCAATTAGATCACTCTTATCGGGCGTGTCAATTCCATAGTAACAAGAATCTTTAGTTGGTGGAGAGCTTATTCTGACATGAACTTCTTTTGCACCAGAATCTTTAATCATTTTTATAATTTTTCTGCAAGTAGTACCACGAACTATGGAATCATCAATAACAATTACTTTCTTGTTGTTTAAAACTTCTTTAACTGAATTCAATTTAAGTTTAACTCCAAAATTTCTAATATTTTGTTTTGGCTCAATAAAAGTTCTTCCAACATAATGATTTCGCATCAAACCCAATTCTAAAGGTATTCCGCTTTCTTCAGAATATCCTATAGCTGAAGCAACCCCTGAGTCGGGTACTGGTACAATGTAATCAGCCTTCATTGGGTACTCTCTAGCAAGTTGCCTACCGAGCTCTTTTCTAGCCATGTATACACTAGAGCCAAAAACATAACTGTCTGGTCTAGCAAAATATATATGTTCAAATATACAAAAAGCTTTTCTTGCAATTCTTTTGAAAGGATTATAAGAAGTTATTCCTTTGTCATCAATGGTAATTATTTCTCCTGGCTTTATTTCTCGAATTGTCTCAGCTTCAACTAAGTCAAAAGCACAAGTCTCGGATGCAATAACATATGAGTTATTTATAGCCCCTAAAACTAATGGTCTAAAACCCCTAGGGTCTCTTGCAGCAATAATTTGATTTCCTATTAGAAATAGTAGAGAGTAGGCTCCTTCACATTTACTTAGAGCAAAAATTATTCTTTGCAAGAACGACTTCTTTTTCGATTTTGCAATTAAATGAACAATAACTTCTGTATCGCTATTGGTTTGGAATATAGCACCATCTTTCTCTAGAGATTTTTTTAATTTGTTTGCGTTGGTTAAATTTCCATTATGTGCAACAGCAATTTCGCCCAATGAAGATGTTACATGAATAGGCTGAGTATTAACCAAGCTACTAGTACCAGTTGTAGAGTATCTCACGTGGCCAATTGCAGAAGACCCCTGGAGCTTATCTATTTTTTCTTTTGAAAAAATATCAGAGACTAAACCAATACCTTTCTCTATATAGAATTTAATGTTATCAGTTGAAGCAATTCCGGCACCTTCTTGACCTCTATGCTGTAAAGAATGGAGACCTAAGTAAGTTAGGTTTGAAGCCTCAGGATGATTATAAATCCCAAAAACCCCGCACTCATCTTTGAATTTATCTATCATGTTTTAATTATTTTGGAAACCCATGACTCCACTTCTTAAAGAGTTTTTTTAATTTTACAGAAAAAGAACCTTTTACACTCAACGAGTCTCCTCCTACTTTCCCTATTACTTTAACACTAATATTCTTTTTTAGTGCAAAAGTTTTAATTTTTTCAGTTTCTTTTTTATCAGCGCTAAGAACATAGCAGCCCTGACTTTCCGAGAATAGTGTCAGTTCATTCTTTAATCTTAGTTCTTTAAGGTCTAGTTCAGCACCAATTAGATTATTTGGATTAAAACAAGATTCAACAACAGATGTTAATAAACCACCCTCTGAAATATCATGTGCTGATGAAACTTTATATTTTCTGAGTACTTTAAATACAAAATCATTTATTTTTGAACTGGAATCTAAGTCCAATTCAGGCGGAGTTAATATGCTCTCTTTTAGATTCAAATATTTTATAACTTGAGAACCTCCAAAGTCATTACCAAGTTTGCCAATTAAAAGAATTTGATCAGATTCTTTTTTAAACCATTGTTCTGTCGAATATTTATAATCGTCTATAACTCCAACCATGCTAATTGTTGGAGTAGGCTTAATTGACTCACTATAGTTTTCATTGTATAGGCTTACGTTGCCACTAACCACAGGAGTATTAAAAGCTCTCGCAGCTTTTGAAAGGCCATCTATAGCCTCAGCGAACTCCCACATAATTTCTGGCTTCTCAGGGTTTCCAAAATTTAAACAATTAGTTATAGCTAGTGGTTTACCCCCACTTGCAATTATATTCCTTGTTGACTCTGCAACAGCAATTGATGCACCCGTAGATGGTTCTAATTTGCAGTAGTTGGAGTTGCAATTTGTTGTCAAGCAAACAGCCTTTTTAGTCCCTTTGATTCTTATAATAGCAGCGTCTGAACCAGGCTGAACAATAGTGTTGGTTCCGACCATATAATCAAATTGCTTATATATCCATTCTCTCGAACAAATATTGGGATCGCCAATTACCTTTATCAACAAATCTTTTGTATTATATTTCAACTTACTTAGGTTTAGTTTTTTTGAACCCTTAACCTTCTTTGGTTTCTTAACTGGTCTTTTATACATGGGGCAGTCATCTGTAAGAATTGACACAGGTAAATTTACTACTATTTTATTTTTACTTTTAATAATGAAACTTTCTTCTTTAATGACTTCCCCAATCTTATTAGATTCCAGGTTCCATTTTTTGAAAATTTCTTTAATTTTTTTATTATTTCTGTTGTCAAGAACAAGAAGCATCCTTTCTTGGGATTCTGACAAGAGCATCTCATATGGTGTTATATTTAAATCCCTTTTTGGAACCTTGTCCAAATCTATCATTATTCCGTTACCGGACCTTGATGCCATTTCAGAGGCAGATGAAGTTAAACCTGCTGCTCCCATATCCTGAATTCCCACAATACCTTTGAGCCTGAACATTTCAAGGCATGCTTCCAATAGAAGCTTCTCTTTAAATGGGTCGCCAATCTGAACTGTTGGTCTATCGAGGTTTTCACTGTCTTCAAAAATATCTGATGCCATTATGGCTCCTTTTACCCCATCTTTTCCAGTTTTTGCCCCAAGATAATAAACTGGGTTTCCAGGACCATCAGCTAATCCTTTAAATATTTTATTTTTTTTAGCAATTCCCAATGCAAAAGCATTTACTAAAGGATTTCCATTGTAGCAATCATCGAAATATACTTCACCTCCAACAGTCGGAATTCCCATACAATTTCCGTAACCCGCAATCCCACTCACAACTCCATTTATTATCCTCTTTGTAATTTTTTGTTTTGGATTTCCAAATCTCAAGGAATTCATTAGAGCTATTGGCCTAGCTCCCATTGTAAAGACATCTCTTAGTATTCCCCCTACACCTGTAGCAGCACCTTGATATGGCTCTATAAAGGAAGGATGGTTATGGCTTTCAATTTTAAATACAAGACATTGATTATCCCCAATATCAATTACTCCTGCATTTTCCCCCGGTCCCTGTATTACCACTTTTCCTTTTGTTGGCAACTTTTTTAAATAATGTTTTGAACTTTTATATGAGCAGTGTTCTGACCACATTGCTGCTATTACACCAATTTCATTTTTATTTGGAGCTCTTTTAAGTTTCTTAACGATTAAATTATACTCATTATGAGTCAAACCATTTTGGAGTGCAAAAGATATATCATCCATAGACTTTAATGATACATAATGAAAATTGTTAATTCACTTTAGATTTTCAAAATCCATCTGGTAAAGTAATGTGAATGAAGAAGAAAGTCATAGTGGCTATGAGCGGCGGAGTAGACAGCTCTACTACTGCAGCTCTTCTAAAAGAACAAGGATACGATGTTTCTGGTATAACTATGCAGTTGTGGGACTATGCTGAGGAAGAATCAGGATGTTGTTCTTTAAACGATGTCTTAGATGCTAGACAGGCGGCTAATCAAATAGGTATTGATCATACTGTTGTCGACTATAAGGAAGATTTTCAAAAATACGTAGTTAAAGATTTTATAGAAAAGTATTATCATGGACAAACTCCTAATCCATGCATAATGTGTAACGAATATATGAAGTTTAATTTTTTATTAAACAAGTCATTAGAGATGGGTGCTGATTTTTTGGCTACAGGCCATTACGCAAAAATTTCACAAAACAAAGAAGGAACTTTTTTCTTAGAAAAGGGTTTGGATAAGTTTAAAGACCAATCTTATTTTCTTTTTACCCTAAGCCAGAAAGAACTTTCAAGGCTAATGTTCCCTTTGGGGAGTTTTACAAAACCAGAAGTAAGAAAAATATCCGAAGGGTTTGAGCTTAGTGTTTCAACTAAAAAAGAAAGTCAAGATGTCTGCTTTATAGCTAAGGACTATAGAACTTTTATTGAGAAGAATGTACCTGATAGCAAACCAAAGAAAGGATTAATTAAAGATCTGAGTGGCGAAGTCCTAGGAAGCCATTTAGGGATTCATAATTTTACTATCGGTCAGAGAAAGAAGCTTAAAATTAATTCGAAAAATAGTTCATCTGTTCCGCTATATGTAATAGACATAGATTTTAAGAAAAACGAGGTTTTGGTAGGAACTCAGAAAGACCTTTACGCATCAGCTTTGTATGCAAATAATTTGAATTGGTCAATTGATCCAAAAACAATAAACAAAAAGAAGATTATGGTTAAAATAAGATACAGAAGCCCTGAGTCATTAGCTGAAGTGAACTTTGTAAATGACAGGGTCAGCGTTGTTTTTGATGAGCCACAAAGGTCTATAACTCCTGGACAAGCAATTGTATTCTATCAAGATGATAAAGTTCTAGGAGGAGGTTGGATTGATGAAGTCAGTAGAAACAATTAGCTTCTTAACATATGGGTGCAAAGTAAATCAGTTTGATACAGACAGAATTTCAGCATCTCTATCTAAAGATTTTAAGATTATAGATGATAATTCAGATTCAGATTTATGCATAGTCAATACTTGTACGGTTACAAATAATTCAGATAGACAAGTTGTAAATGATATTAAAAGGTTAAAAAGAAATAATCCTAAATGTAAGATTTTGGTTACAGGGTGTCTCTCACAAACAAATCCAGAATCTTTAGAACAGGTCCCTGAGATCGATTATATAGTAGATAATGCTAATAAATATTTAATTTCTAAAGTCATATCCAATTCAACTATAAAGAAGAAGGTAGTTTCCAACATCTTTGATATTAATAGATTTGATGACTTTAAAATTGACCAAAAGGAAAAGAGATCTAGAGCTTTCCTGTCAGTTCAGGATGGCTGCAGTTTTAGATGTTCTTTCTGTATAATCCCTTTTGCTCGCGGGAAGTCTAGAAGTATGAAGCTGGACTCTGTTATAGAAAAAATAAATCAGTTTGCAATCCTAGGATACAACGAAGTAGTACTTTCTGGTATTCACCTTTCTAGTTATGGTTTAGATATTGATACAAATCTCTTGGAGCTTCTTAGGCAAATTGAAGATAGCGTTGATATTCCCAATATAAGACTTAGCTCGATAGATCCTGCTGATACAAATAAAGATTTGATTCAGTTTTTTTCTAAATCTAAAAAGATATGCCCTTCCTTTCATATATCTCTCCAAAGTGGCTCAGAAACCATCTTACAATTAATGAAAAGAAGGTATAGAATTAGCAAATTTGAGAATATTATTAAATTAATTAAAGAAAATATAGAATCATCTTGTATTGGAACTGATGTTATAGCAGGCTTTCCTGGTGAAACCAATGATTTATTTAAGGAATCATATGACTACATTCAAAAGTCACTCCTTGACTACCTTCACGTCTTTCCTTATTCAGACAGACGTGGTACCAAAGCATCGATAAGAGAGGATAAAGTAAGTGAAGATTTAAAGAAATCTAGATCTAAAGCCCTTAGAGAACTTGGTGAGTCCAAAAAAATTGATTTTTATTCTAAATTTATAGGGAAGAGACTTGCTGCGATTTCCGAAAAAAACTATCATGCCAGGACAAGAAACTATATTGATGTAAACATGATGAAGAAAGAATTTGTGGAACCGGGGAAGATGATGGATTTAATAATCGACAGAATAGAAGATGGGAAAGCATATGGCCGCTATATCTAAACTACTCTTCATCGTCTAATAATTTAATTCCTAATTCCTTCAACTGTTTCACTGAGAAAACTTTAGAAGGTGCTTCAGTTAATAAGCATGATGCTTTTTGAGTTTTAGGAAAAGCTATTATATCCCTAATTGAAGGAGAGTCGGTTAGATACATCATTAATCGATCCAACCCAATTGCTAGTCCACCATGAGGAGGAGTTCCTGATTCTAATGCATTTAGTAAATAACCAAAGTTTTCTTCATATTCGTCCTTTGTTATTCCTAAAATTTTAAAAATACTTTCTTGGAGATCTCTTTTGTGAATCCTAATACTGCCGCCACCTATTTCAGTTCCATTAAGAACAATATCATATGCTTTTGATTCTAGTCCTACTAGGGTTGATTCATCTAAAGAGTCTTTTTTCGGCATAGTAAAAGGGTGATGAGTAGAAGTAATTTTGCCATCCACCTCTAAGAATAGAGGAAAGTCGGTAATCCAAACAAACTCATATGAATCTTTCGGAATTAAATTCAAGTCATTTCCTAATTTGTTCCTTACAGCCGACATATAATTGTTGACCGTGTCTTCATTGCCTGCTCCAAAAAATACTATATCTCCAGCTTGTAAATTTAGGATGGTCTTTAAAGTGGCTATCTCTTCATTTGAGAAAAATTTCAATATCGGAGACTGAAGCTCAGTCTCTAAGACTTTAATCCAAGCTAATCCTTTTGCACCATGTTCTTGGGCAAAAACTGTTAGCTCATCTATCTTTTTTCTTGTCATAGATGCTTTCTCAACTTTAATAATCTTTATAACACCTTGTGATTCGACAACTTGTTTGAACACCTTGAATTCCGTATCCTTAAAAATCTCAGTTATTGTCTCTAGCTCCAGTCCAAATCTAAGATCGGGTCTATCATTTCCATACTTACTCAAGCTATCTGTATATGAGAGACGTTTAAAAGTAGAATCTAAATCAATCCCTTTTATCTCCTTGAAAATCTTTATTAATAGCTCTTCAACAATTTGTATTACGTCATTTTCATCGACAAATGACATTTCCATATCAATTTGTGTGAACTCTGGTTGCCTATCTGCTCTAAGATCTTCATCTCTAAAACACCTAACAATTTGATAATATCTATCAAAGCCAGACGTCATAAGGATTTGCTTTAATATCTGGGGAGATTGAGGAAGAGCAAAGAAAGAGTTTTGATGAACTCTACTTGGAACTAAATAGTCTCTCGCTCCCTCTGGACTAGATTTTGTTAAATAAGGAGTTTCTATATCAATAAAACCTTTTTCATTGAAGAAGTTTCTAGTCACCATCATTGTTTTACTTTTTAACACAAAGTTATTATTTATATTTGGTCTTCTTAAATCTAGGTATCTGTATTTTAGCCTAACATTCTCATCTGCATTAATTTCTTCCTCTATTTGGAAAGGAAGCGCAACTGATGAATTTAAAATTTCGACTGAATTAATTAAAATTTCGATCTTACCTGTTCGAAGGTTCTTGTTTACTGTGCTTTCAGACCTTAATCGAACAAGTCCAGAAACTTGAATTACATATTCATTTCTAACAGATTCTATTATTTTATGAACAGCAGGTGAGTTATTTGGATCAGAAACAATTTGAATAATTCCTGACTTATCACGCAAATCAATAAAAATAACCCCACCATGGTCTCTTATAGAGGAACACCATCCAGAAATTGTAATTGAATTACCTTCATGAGTTTCATTAAATGTTGCACAATAATCGTTTCTAAAACTAGTTTTCATAATTGGAAAATAATCTTAACTCTATTTGTTAAACATCACAAGAACAGTATAATGAATTCACGTAAATGAAAGAGTTTAAATGCGGAACAGTTTCAATAATTGGCAAGCCTAATACTGGCAAATCCACTTTAATCAATTCTATTACTGGTAGAAGAATATCCGCAGTTTCTGACAAACCTAATACAACAAGAAATAAGATTTTAGGAGTTCTTAATTCTACTGAGTATCAAATTATTTTTCTAGATACGCCTGGCATACAAAAATCTAATAAATTTTTAAATAGGACGATGGTTCAATCTTCTTTTCAGGCAATAGGAGAAGCAGATGTAGTATTAATAATAGTTGATGCAACAAGACCTACAGTTTTTGAAGATTCTGATGTTATTGCTAAGTTTAAGGAAAAGAAGACCATTATTGCCATTAACAAGATAGATTTGGTAAAGAAAAGTAAAATATTAAAAATTATGGATTATCTAAAAAAGAGGTTTGATTTTGTAGATTCATTTGTTCCAATAAGTGCGCTAGAAAAGGACGGACTAAATGTTTTGATCGAAGAGTTTGTTAGAGTCTTACCTATAGGTGAAAAAATTTTTTCTGACGATTATACAACTGATCAACCTGAAAAGTTTTATATGTCAGAGATAATAAGAGAGAAAATCTTTAATCATTTTTACCAAGAGGTGCCGTATCGAACTGCAGTAGTTATTGAAGATATGCAAGAAACGAAAAAGTTGGTGTCTATCTATGCATATATAATTGTAGAGAACAGCCACCATAAGCAAATTATTATTGGTAAAAGTGGCAGCATGATCAAGAATATTGGCATTGAAAGCAGGAAAGACTTGGAAGATTTCGTAGGATGTAAAGTTTTTCTAGATTTAAGAGTAAAGATAGATAGCTCGTGGCTTAAGTCCAAAGAAAAAGCATTCAACTATTCTGATATTTAACTATTCTCCTTTGAATAAAGGCTTTCTTTTTTCTTTAAAGGCATCCTGTGCTTCTTCATAATCGCTGCTTTGTATTGCACGTTCAACAGATTCTCTGATTTTTTTATGTTCTTCTCTGCTAAGTTTTTGACTATCTTCAAATGAATTTATTGACTTCTTAATTGAAGCCAAAGACAAGGGAGCATTTTGGGATATTTTTTTACCAAGTTCAATTGAGTCAGTTATTACCTCATCATGACTCGACAAGAAGTCTACTAATCCCATATTTAGGGCTTCAGAAGAATTAAATTTATCAGCAGTCAAGAAAATCTTTTTTGTATTTACTACTCCAATCTTATTTATAAAATTTTTAATACCATTATAGTTGTATGCGATTCCTAGTTTAGCAGGGGGCATGCAAAAATAACATTCTTTTGATAGAAACTTAAAATCACAATTTAACAAAACTTCCAGGGCACCACCAAAAATATGACCATTAATTGCGGCAATAATTATTTTGGATGAATCTCTTATCGCCTCAGATGCCTCCATCAGAGGATGCTTTTGCTTTTGATATCCAATTACATGAATTTTTAACAAATCTTCTTTATTGTCTAAATTTTTCGAGGATATATCGTAACCCGAAGAAAAAATTTTCTCACAATTTGAAGTTATTATTATTGATCTAATTTGGGCTAATTTTTCTGAATTTCTTATGATTTCAGATATTGTAGACAGCATTTCCGACGTTAAAGCATTTTTGGTCTCAGGCCTATCAATGGTTATCATTCTCGTCGAATCCAAATCATGAAATTTAACAAATTTGCTCACATTAGTTATAGTAAATGGGTATTATAGATTAATAAAGAGAGAAAGCTTATGCCATTATATGAATTCGAATGTAGAGATTGTATGAAAAAATACAATAAAGACATAACAGAGTTGTCCAAAAGTCTTGATAAGAAGACAGCTCAAAAGATTATGAAAAGAAATAAAAATTTCTTATATGTTGAAGTTCAGAACATAAAGAATGAGAAAACAATCTTCGAGTTAGGTAAAGATAGAAACAAAGGAAGCAAGAGATTTCGTTATAGGATGGAAAAAGATAAGCTTCTTATTCTTGAGCTCGTCGATTTCAGATTCACAGAACTGTTTTTTCAAGATGAAGAAATTGTTGACGTTGAGTGTCCATGTAATAAAAAGTGCAAAGAAGTGGTTAGAGTCTTCTCTCCATTTAAAGCTATTTTTGAAAAAAGAGGTGGACTCAAGGATAGAGCTCCACGTCCTGGAGACCCCGTTCAATGGCACAAAGAATATAAAACTATGAAAGATGAAGAGCAAGCGTCAAATTGGGTTGGTCAGGATCATTTAAATCAATATTTTGGCAATTCACAACACGATGGGTCATATGGTTCTGAGTAGAGGTTTTTATGCCATTATATGAATTTGAATGCGTAGATTGTAAAAATAATTTGAAATCAGCACTTAAAGCGATAGAGAAAAAATTCGATAAAAAAGCGCTTGCAAGTATTTTAAAGAAATATAAGAATATCAAAGGTATACAAATATATGATTTATGGGAAGAGAAAATGCTTGAGTCTATTGGGTTTAGAGAAGAAGATAATATAGAAATAGATTTATATTTTGACGAAGGAAAGAAAATGGTTTTATTTTATGCTAGTTCTTTTAGATTCTCCGAACTAATTTTTAGTGATGAAGATGAAAAAAATCTCCAAACTGCTTGCTGCAAGAAGGGTAAGATAGAGAGAGTCATTTCTTCTTTTTCATACACACAAGATTTATCTACAGATCCCCCTAAGCCTCCAGGCCAAAAAGATCTTCACCCTTTAATACAAGGAAAACTTAACATAACTGGAATGGTCGAAGCTAAGGATCAGCCTGCAAACATAAAAGCTGCAAATAGGTATAAGCATCAATTTATTAATAAATCTAAAACTAAACTTTTGTAAATAAAGTTACCTAGGGTTGTCTTCAATAAATTTAATAAATTTTTTTAGCACAAGAACTTTGCTGTCATCTATATCTTTGTATGAACAATTAAATTTTGATTTAATAAGTAATAAAATATGTGCGTAGGGATTTCTACCCTTTGGATGATTAGGTGAACTTGGCAAAGTGCCCTCCATTCTTTTACCTGTCTCTTGTATTAATGACCAAACTAACTTTCTATTCTCTTCATTCATCTAAAGTATAGTCTTTCTTTTTTTTACCAAATCTTCTCTTAAATTCAGAATATATATCTTCAATTGTTAGACCATGTTCAGTTAAAGCAACTAACATATGAAAAAATAAATCAGTATATTCATAAACAATTTTATCTTTATCCCCTGTTTCTGAAGCCTCTATTGACTCTTTAGACTCCTCGTCTATTTTTTCAAGTATCTTGCCTAGACCATCCTTAAATAAGGACGAAGCATAAGAGTCTTTATTTTCAATATCTTTTTTTCTATCTATCAGTAATTTGGCCACGGTTTCCATTATGTTTTCTTTTGTTAATGAAGCAGAAACTTCTTTATTGTCAATAGTCCTATAATTGAGGTTATTAATAGAATCTTTAGAATCAACAAGATAAAGAACCGCTTTAGAATTTTCTGTTAATAGAATTTCTTTAATAATAAAACCACCATAGCTATTAGTTTTGATAGCCTCGATAATTTCATTTTTCTTTGTAGCTGTTATTCCTACTATCTGACCTGTGTTAATATCTTGAATAATTAAAGAGACTTCTTTTGTTTGATTATATTTTAAATCGTTTATAATAGATTCCATAATTATTCAATATACATTAAACTGAGAGGAAGGAAATTATGGCAAGAGTCACAATAGAAGATTGTTTAGAAAAAGTAGAGAACAGATTTGAACTTTCTGTTGCTGCAATGAAGAGAGCCAAAGCTATCTATAATGGGTCAAAGTCATTATCTGATGAAAAAAATAAGCCAGTAGTTTTAGCACTTAGAGAGATTGCAGAAGAAAAAGTTATTGCTATTAAAACTCCTAAGAAATAAAAACCACCGAGTTTATTGTCTCTCTGTTTAAGAATTGATGAATAAATTTCTCACTAGCATTGAATCTCATTTTGCAAACAATTATCAGCTGAAGCAAATTCATCCACTAGAATCTTCAGTTAGTTCGTCGGTATCAATTGTTATTCGCAAGCTTTCTGATTATGAAATTTTATTTATTAAAAGGACAAAAAGAGAGTCAGATAAATTTTCTGGTCATATGGCTTTTCCTGGCGGCGTAAAAGAGGTTTTCGATAAAGATATAATTTCCACTGCTATTAGAGAGACTTCTGAGGAAGTGGGTCTCGATATTAAAAAGAACTGCAATTTTATTGGAAGATTTAGTGATTATAAGCCAGTGAATCCAAATGCTAATCAATTTATTGTATCTCCATTTATTTTCTTTTTAAATGAACCTAAAATTACACTGAAGAAGAATGTTGATGAAGTTGAAGATTTTGTTTGGATTCCTATCAAAGTACTACTTGAACTTTCAACTAAAAGCTCTAGAGTTACTAAAAAGTATAATAAAACATATAAGGATAATGTTTTTGAATATAAGGGCTATACAATTTGGGGTATGACTGGCAAGATATTGTCTTCTTTTTTAAAAGAAATAGAAACTTATTTTTAAAATATAATATGTTTTACTTTAATCATTTAAGTGATAGAATAAAAAAATGGGTAGCGTAAACAAGGTCATTTTACTTGGAAGACTAGGGGCGGACCCTGAAGTTAGATATACTCAAGATCAAACCCCTGTGGCTTCATTTAATTTAGCAACAAGTATTAATTATAAAAACAAATCTGGAGAAAAAATTGATAAGACTTCTTGGCACAGATGTGTAGCTTGGAGAAAAACTGCAGAAGTTATAGGGGAATATTTTAAAAAAGGTAATCAAATATACATCGAAGGATCTTTAGAGAGCAGATCTTATGATGACCAGAAAACTGGTGAAAAAAAATATATTACAGAAGTCGTAGTTAACAACTTTCAATTTGTTGATTCAAAAGCTGGAGGCTCAACACAACCAGCTGATGATAATTTTCTCGATGATTTTGATATTGAGAATACATCAAGCGACGATGTGCCTTTCTAAATGACAAAGAAAAAATTAAATATAATTTTGCTTTGTGCTGGTAAGAGTTCAAGATTAAAGTTCAATCTACCTAAAGTGATTCTTCCAATAAATGGTAAAACTTTAATTGAACGCAGCCTGCATAATCTTAATCAACTTAAGCCTGATAAAATTATCATAGTAGCAGGATTTAAAAAAGAATTAGTTATCAACTTGGTTAACAATCTTAAGTATGAGAGTATAGATTTTGCTTATCAAAAAAATCAACTTGGAACAGGTGATGCAGTAAAACAAAGCTTAAGGAAAGTAGACAGCAATTCGGTTTCTTTAATCCTTAATGGTGATACTCCTTTTGTAGACCTAGAAACAATTAAAAGCGCTTTATCATTTTATTACAAGAATAATTCTGATTTCACAATTGCTACCTCGATCCCATCATCATCTTTTGGTTATGGAAGGATCCTTAGAGATAATGAAAATCAGATACTAGATATAGTTGAAGAGAGAGACTGCAATTCTGAGCAGAGATTAATAAGAGAAGTTAACTCAGGCCTTTATCTAATCAATAGCAGCTCCCTTAAGAAATACATTAATGAAATAAAGAAAAATAAGAATTCCGAATATTACTTGACAGATTTAGTTAATATTTTCATTAGAAAAGGAAAAAAGGTTCACTCAATTCCAATTAAAGATGAAAGGAAATTTGTTAATATAAATACTTTTGATGATTATAAAAACGCTCATGATCTTGATAGAATGTTTATCTATGAAGAATGTATAAAGAATAATATCTCACTGGAAGACCCCAATTCTTTTCAGAAAGGATTAGATGTTAAAATATCAAAAAATGTTCATATTGGACCCAATGTAATTCTTTCAGGCTCAACTGTTTTAAAGGAAAATGTTCGAATAGAGGGTAATTCTTATATAAAGGACTCTACTGTTGGAAAAGGAACTGTGATCAAACCATTTACAAGTATAGAGAGCAGTTTAATTGGAAGCTCTTCACAAGTAGGACCATTTAGCAATATTAGGCCAGAGAGCACAATTGAAAATAATGTTAAAATTGGAAATTTTGTCGAATTGAAGAAAAGTAATATTGGAAGCAAGTCCAAGGTTCCACATTTATCTTATATTGGTGATACAGATATGGGTTCAGGCGTTAATATTGGTGCAGGAACAATTACCTGTAATTATGACGGGTTTGATAAGCATAAAACAACAATAGAAGATAATGTCTTTGTTGGGAGTGATACAATGCTTTTAGCGCCAATAAGATTAGGAGCCGGTTCAACAACTGGAGCAGGTTCGATCTTGAATTCAGACTTACCTAAAAATACTCTAGGTGTAACAAGAATAAAAGAAAAACATATCTCAAATTGGAAGAGAAGACCTAAGAAGTAAACATGTGTGGAATTTATAGTATTTATTCTAAAGAAAACATCAATATCAAATCTTTCTTTGAATCACTTAAAGAGCTTGAATATAGGGGTTATGATTCCGCAGGTGTCGCTTTAGTTGTAGGGTCAAGACTTAAAGTCTTTAAGACAACCAGCAAGATTAAGTCTCTCGAACCTAAACTTAAAAAAGATATTAAAACATCTTTAATCTTAGGGCACACAAGGTGGGCAACCCATGGAACGCCTTCTATCTTAAATTGTCATCCACACTATCACAATGGACTTTATTTAGTACACAATGGAATCGTTGAGAACTATGATGAATTAAGAAAAACCAGATACGTTGGAAACGCTAAGCTCTTAACAGAAACAGACTCGGAATTAATAGCATGTATGATTTCATATTTTTATAAAACCACACATTCATTATCTAAATCAGTTAATAAAGTAGGAAGAATTTTGAAGGGCTCCAATTCATTCCTTTGTATTGATGAGAATAATCTTGGGACATTAGT
>Ga0209252_1000501_pt1 | contig 30077 bp, 45 predicted proteins | sample SaaInlV_135m_DNA_3_FD_184673 | JGI IMG/M metagenome (GOLD analysis project Ga0209252, IMG submission 184673) | Marine microbial communities from expanding oxygen minimum zones in the Saanich Inlet - Saanich Inlet SI074_LV_100m_DNA (SPAdes) (version 2) | ecosystem: Environmental > Aquatic >... | reverse complement strand
CTCATAGCTAACATTAAAATCCGACCAAACCATTAAACCCACTCCTAATAAATTTAATTCTTATAAATATATATATTTAGTAATTAAATATAATGAGATTTTATAAAGGCAAATACAAATTAAAAAATATTAATAAATATATAGGAAATAAAAATAATATCATATACAGGTCATCGTGGGAAAAACGATTCATGAAATATTGTGACTCTAATAACAATATAGTGTCTTGGTCTTCTGAAGAATTATATGTTCCCTATGTATCACCAATAGATAACAAATATCATAAATATTACCCAGACTTTTTAATTAAAATTAAAGATAACACCAACCAATTCAAAATAATTATGATAGAAATAAAACCACACAAAGAAACAATTAAACCTTTACAGGGAAAAAGGAAACGACGAACCACATTTTTAACAGAAATGAGTAAATGGGCAGTGAACTCTTCAAAGTGGCAATACGCACAAAAATATTGTCAAACAAGAAACTGGGAATTTAAAATACTAACAGAAGAACATATATTATGAGTAAAACCAATTTTAAACAATTACTACAACGGCTGTCATCGTCTGGAATAAAAGCAAACACACACAAAGCTAGAGAGTGGTTTAGATCAAAAGTAAGACAATCTGGCATAACTAGAACAACCCTGATGTTAGACAAGGAAAGATTTTCTTCTGCTATCACAGTTGGAAAAATGTACTGCTATTATTACAGTCCTAAACATGCAAAGATTTTGCCATACTATGACGAGTTCCCTTTAATATTTGTAGTAGATATTAACAAGGGAGGTTTTCTGGGAATTAATCTGCACTACGTATCGCCAAGGGATCGGCTGGTGATCATGGAATCACTATCAACAATCACTAATAATAAACGATACGACAGAAGTACAAAACTGGCTCTATCATACAATGTATTAAAAAAAATATCTAAATATAATATGATAAAACCATGTGTCAAACAATATCTGATATCACATGTAAGAAGTAATTTAATGAACATAGAAGCAAATGAATGGGATATAGCTATATTCCTACCGGTACAAAAATTTAAAAAATCATCTCCATCTAAAATATGGAACAGAAAAGGTTAATATAATGTTTAATATAAACTCATTTCAAACTAATTTATCAACATATGGTTATAACAAAGCAAACAGATATTCCGTTACCATAACTGGAGCGGGAAACTCCGACTTAATAGATAGTTTAGAATATAGATTACAATCCTTTGCTTTACCAGGCAAACAAATATCAACTTCAGATGTAATAGACGGTACTGGTCCAATAAAAAAGGTTCCATATACTACAACATACGAGGATCTAGTATTAACATTATTGCTTGATAAAAAACTTTCACAAAGAACACATATCTCACAATGGATGGGAAGAATAATACCATCTCATGAATCTGAAGGTTCAGTTGGAAGTGTACAAATGTATTCTGACTTCGCAAAAGCAACCATCAACGTTATGACATATTCAGAAGAGGGAAATCCGACAAATGTAGTAACATTTCATAAAGCATATCCAATAGGTATAGGAAATATATCTTATGGATATGCAAATGACACCCCAGCAACAATAGATGTTTCATTTGCATATGAATATTGGACCACAAAATAAATACTAAATAAGTTTTTAAACAATAGAAAAGGAAATATTATGAATTTACCAAAAATATCAGCACCAACATATGAATTGATTGTACCATCAACTAAAACAACTATAACCTATAGACCTTTTTTAGTGAAAGAAGAAAAAGTATTATTAATGACAAAAGAAAGTAAAGATGCAAATGAAAATGAAATATCAACAGTTATAAAACAAATTGTAAACAACTGTGTAATATCTGAATTATTAATAGATGATTTATCTACATTTGACTTGGAATATATATTTATCAACCTACGTTCAAAATCAGTAGGCAATATAATAAATCTAACATACGAACATGAATGTCCTAATAACGAGAAAATGAAAACTATACCATTTGATTTAGATCTAGATGAGGTAACTATTGAGGGGTTAAAAGAAAATTCAAATATTATAAAAATCAACGACTCAATATCTGTTATTATGAAATACCCAGATTATAAATTAATAACAGAATTGGCTAATACAGATGCCAAAGAAATGTTATCTGATATGAAAATAATTGTTAATTCAATGCAATATATTATGGAAAATGATACCAAATTTCTTGTATCAGATTTTCCTCATGAAGAAGTAGTAGAATTTTTAGAATCATTAACATCAACACAATTTATAGAACTGCATAATTTCTTTGATGGTCTTCCAAAAACAACATTTAAATCTAATATAAAATGTGAACATTGTGATTTTACTCACAATATACATTTAACAGGAATAACTGATTTTTTCGTATAAGTCTATATCATGATACACTACTTGATCATTACAAAACAAATTTTGCATTAATGCAATATCATAAATATTCATTGACTGAGTTAGATAATATGATTCCGTATGAAAGAGATATATATGTATCACTATTATCTGAATATTTAAGAGAACAAGAAAGAATAAGATATAAGGCAAGAAATTCATAATGATAAATTTATCAAACAAAATAATTAAATTATCTGAAGCTATAGATTCTTTAAGAATATTCCCAAGAATATTCATATCTACATATATGATTTTATTATATAAATCAATCATATGGTTTATGTCGTTATCTGCACCAACACCAGAACAAACAGCATTAATATCAGTCATTACTGGTGTTGGTGCTGCTTGGTTTGGTCTATATATTGGATCTGGAAAAAAATAATAATAATAAAAGAGAGTCGATATGCCTTCATTAAAATCAATCACCAATAATGTTAAATCATCGAATTTAAATGATGCCGTAAATAAAGAGAAAGATAAATTAGAATCAGAATCATCTAAAACATTATTAAATGAAATTGAGGGAGTATTAAACTCTACCAATGTAAATGATACTAAATCATTAAAACATTTAGGTGATTCTCTAACTGATATATCTCAATATATAGAATCTAATACAAAAATAAATGAATCTGAACGAAAAGTATTAGACCAAATAGTAAAAGAACAAAAACAAATAATCCAAAATGAAACTTCATTATCTACTAGATTGGGGAAGACTGTCCAAGAAAAAGGTCAATCTATAGCACAAAGAGGATTTGACTTCCAAGCATCAACACTTGGTGTAATGGCTGGTTCTCCAATGCTGGCAATGTTACTGGGTGGTGCTCAAAAACTAACAGAAAAATCTATTGGTGGTGTTTCTAATATAATAGAAAGACGTAAACAAGACAAAGTAGAACGAGATGAAAGAGCATCTAGATTAGGGCAAGAAAACAATATCACAGATAATGTCAAAACTTCCGTTTTGACACCTACAAAGTTATCATCAATATCAAAACCAACTGAAAATTCCAACCCACTAGTACCATCTGGCGTTTCAAATGATAAAGTTTCCATAGAATCAAGAATGGAAACTAAAAGAAGCTCAACAAGAATATACAAAGTATTAAAACATATAGACGACGACTTACATAAATTAATAAAGATACAAGGAAAAGGAAAAGGAAAAGGTATTGGGTTAGACGGGTTGTCGGGTCTACTTAAAGGTTTAGGAAATGCTTTATCGAAGTTGTTACCCCTCTTAGAACTGTTAGTAGGTGGTATAATTGCAGCACTGACAGCGCTGAAAGGTTTGAAAATGTGGTTGGGTCGCGACAAAGACAAACCTAAAAGACCACCACCTAAACCAGACCCTAAACCAGACCCTAAACCAGACCCTAAACCAGACCCTAAACCCGGTAAAAAACCAATACCAGGAGACACCGATACAAAACGTATAGGTAAGCCAGGAGACACCGGCCCAGACAAATTGTGGGGGGAGTCATTCACCGACCCAGACAAAGACAAAGACACAAAACGTATAGGTAAGCCAGAAGACACCGACACCGACAAAAAACGTATAGGTAAGCCAGAAGACAAAAACAAAGACAAAAAACGTATAGGTAAGCCAGAAGACAAAAACAAAGACAAAAAACGTATAGGTAAGCCAGAAGACACCGCCACCGACAAAAAACGTATAGGAAAATCTGAACAAAATAATAAGAACGATGAAAAAACAAAACAAAAACAACATGACACTCGCACAACATTCTTAAAGAATGAACAAACAAGATTAACGAAGGAGCAGAAAGAACGTGAAAGGCTAGCAGAACAAGAGAAAGAACGTGAAAAGAAAGCACAAGAAAAACAACGAGAAGATATAAAGAAATATCAACAAAAGAAAGCTTACGAAAATATATTCAAGAAACAAGAAGAACAAGAAAGAGTTCAAAAACAAAAAGAACAAGAAAAAGTTCAAAAACAAAAAGAACAAGAAAAAGTTCAAAAACAAAAAGAACCCTTAAAAAAAGAACCATTAAAAAAATTCTTTGAAGAAAATAATCTAAATGAACAAACGACGGATAATAATAAAACATCCAAAGACGGCAAAAATCCTTCATCCAAGTTTGCCAAAGTTAATAAAGCTATGGGTGTTGGCGCTCAAGCACTTGGAGTATTGCAGATAGATGACAATATGGATGAAATTAGATCATTTATGGAAGGTGGTCATTACGTATCCGCTGTTACAAAAACAATTTCATCAATCGCTCAGGTACTGCCGAGTGCGCAAGCACAAGTAATTTCACTAATAACCGATTATGCAGCAGAGATAGCTGCAAAAAAAGATTGGAATGCTGTCGGAGAAATGATAGGCGAAGACTTAAATAATGTGAAAAACGTAATTGCAGAGAGACTTGAAGATCCAAGCAAATTACTAGAAGATGTAGAAAAATTCAAGGATAATGTTGTCAGTCAGTTCAATAGCGCTGTCGAAACCTTATCAACTCCGGTAGACTCTGCCGTGGGGTTTGTACATAAATTAGGAGAAGCCACATCCAAACTTGGACAAGTGGCCGGATCAATAGTGACAGATGCATTAGGAATGAATGCACCAAGTAAATATGATTTACAAGGAGTTGCTAAAGCCCCTGCAGGAGATACAAGCAATCTATCCGCTGCTATAAACATGGAATCTGGACAATCACCAGCAAAAACAGTAGAGGCATCAATGCTAGGTGGTTTAGCTGACACAATAGTAAATCAAACTAAAGATCAGATAACTACCGTACTTAAAACAGTTATTGGAAAAAGTGCCCAGAAAAAAGAAGAAACCGATAATGTATTATCACAGCTGTCTTCTATGGATAACGATTGGCAAGCAAGACAAGATGCAATACAAAATAAAGTAAAAGAACAACAAGAACGATTTGCACAACAAAATTCTGCCGAAGGACAAGCGAGCACCTTAGCTGCATTGGAAGAAAGATTCCCACAAATGAAAGAAGAAAGGTTGGCAGCAGAAGAAGATGCCAAAATAAAAATAGAAGCTATGGCTCGTGAACAAGAAGAAAGACTAAAACAAGAAGAAATCAATCTTGCAAAAATACAACAACAAAAAATAGATGATGAAATAGCTAAACAAAACGCAGAAAAAGAACGTCTTATAGAAGAACAAAAAATACAAGCAGAACAAGACATTCTTGAACAAAAGAAAAAACAAGCACTATTAGAAGCAGAAAAAGTAGAATCCATGATAAATTATAATATGGATTTAAACGCACCATCAACCGAAGATACTAATAGAATATCATCTGCAATTAACATGGAAAGTGGACAAGAACCAGCTCAATCATTACAATCATCAATGATGGGTGATGTTATGACGGGTGCCAAAAATATGTTAAATTCGGCATCTTCATATTTTCAAGAAGATCCAGATGAAGACGATTTTGGACCAAGAGATACATCTTATGACTCAAGCGATATATGGAACAATTATGATACATCACCAAACATGGACAAGGGAATTTCTGACAATGCATATATTGATGAAGCAGCAGTCAATGGTGCTAACGATGGATTATACGAATTAGCACCAGCATCTGAAGGTGTGAGTTCTATGTTTGAAGAATTAGGTGACGAAGTTATATCTCTAAGTGACAATTTAAGTAAATTTGGTTCTGAACTATACGAACAAACAAATAATCTATCAATAACACCTGGCGGCGGTTTCTCTCCGTTGTCACAAACACAAAGAAGAGAAATAAATGACGACATAATAAATAATAAAACATCGACATCCGATATACAATCAGAAACGTCATTAGCAATAACATCAACTCCAACATCAACGCCAGCATCAATTATAGAATCTATATTATCACAAGATTCAGAAAATGTTGAACCAAAAGATACAGATTCTGGTGAGTATTGGAAACTCCAAAATGAACTGGATCAAGATAAAATTCGACAAGATGAAGAACAATTAGATCGCATTGCACAAGAACGCATTGAAATAGAAAATGCCAAGAGAATAAAAATAGCAGCAGATGAAGCACTAGCTAAACAAGAACAAAAACGCGCTCTTGAAGCTTGGTTATATCAAGATGAAGAAAACAAAAGAATACAAGCAGAAGAAGATGAGAAAGAACGAGTTAATCAAGAAAATATAGAAAATATAAGATTGACAGAAGAAGCATCTGAAAGAGAAAAAGAAAGATTAGAATTAGAAAGAATTCAAAAAGAAGAACAAGCAGAATTCGATAGACAAGAAGCAGAAGAAGCAGCAGAATTTGCACGAATATTAAAAGCAGAAGATGATGCTCAAGCCGCAAAACAATTAGCAGTTGAAGAAGAAAGAGCAAGACAAAAAGAAAAAGAAAGATTAGAATCTATTGCTGAAGATGCAAGAATTGAAGCCGCAAGAATAAAATATAATGAAGCGGCAGTAGCAAGATGGAAAGCTGAAGCAGCCGAAGAAGCAAAACGTAATGATTGGGTAAAAATACAAAAAGCACAACAAAAACAACAAAGAGAAAAAACGTTTACTTCTGTTAATTTCGCCCAACAAGCACTAGATAAAATGGCAACAAGGGACAACAGTTCATCTTCAGCTTATAACAATAACTCGTCATATAACAACCAACAAACATCTTCTAATATAACTAATAATTATAATAATGAAGCACAATCTGGATACCCCTCGTACATGTTTGCTAATCAAGATGATGACTAAATTACATGATTGAAATATATTCATTATTGTTGATTATGTCAATGATAATGAATAGTTACGAAGAACAAGATTTTAAAAAAAATATTGATGAAAATGTATCACTAGCAACATCAACGAGATTTACCGGAGAACAAACAAAACATACGGTTATTTCTGTACACGGTATTTCCGAACATTCTTCAACTTTCTCTAAACTACAATCATTCCTATCATATGATAATGTAAATCTATTGTCATATGACATTAATGGATTCGGAAAAAATGTGGAAAAAAATGTCGGTATAGATGCATGGAATAAACAACTACTCAATAAAATTGATTATGTAATTCAATCTTACCCAAACATACACATAACTCTTATAGGTAATTCTATGGGAGCCGCAATTATACTTCATAATTATGCAAAATTAAAAAAATACATTCATTCTAAAACTGGTAGAAATCCTACTGTAATTCTTATTTCTCCAGGTATCATAGAACATCACTCTGTATATTCACCGTTCAAATATATTCTCAAGTCATTTGATTTTAATATATACTATGACTTATTACCACAATTTAAAGTATCTAATTCCACCGATCAAACTGAAATAAGATATAATGATAATCTTATTAGACACTATATTAATTCTAATACACTTTATCACTCTATCAATATTATGGAATCAGGGTTCAATAATATTATGAAGTTGGGAGGTGATGAGAATATACATATTCTATATCCTGACAACGACCTCCCAATACTTAATGATTGGGAAACGTCGCTCCCATATACTCATACTATAAAATATTATAATTCATATCACCTTCTCCTTAATTCGAATGAATCAATTATGAAGGATATTCTCAAAATTATTACCGATCAGGAATAATTCACTAATATATTAAGATATTTTCAATATTATTCCCGATCAGGAATATCCTCAACTTCCTTTTCAGTACCGACAACTCCCTGTAATGTATTTAATAACTCAATACATTCTTCTACTATCAATGATCTCTCAGATGGTGTCAATTGCGTGGCAAAAATCGTATTCCGTATACCCAATATCTCATCTAAATGGTCATCCGTTATCTGCGGATTTACTTCCTTGTATAGTGCCGAGGAATATATTCGGAGATCATCTGCAACTGAATGGATCTTTACATCCTTTCCAGATTTCTTGTCCTTTATTGTCTCATATACTGACCATGTATTACGAATAGCTGAGGAACACGTCATTAATTGCTCTGCCGTTTCATAGATAGATTGCTTTATGTTTTCTTTCGGAGATGATACTTTGTTTGCCATTGACTTATCTTCTGATATCCTCTCACGATCTCTATCTTCTTCAAGATAAGATTCTTTAATTCTTATCTTTTCACGTGCCTCCCATTCAACTTGATCCGGAGGACTTATGCAAGAATATAAACAGTCCGAATTGTCAAACGACGAACCCGCCTGAGCATTTGCAACAAAACCCAGAACATATAATATACTCAAAACCCATAATATACCTACCAATATTATTACAAACCGCACTATTAAATCCACACTGAACTTCTTTATTAAATTTAGTATATCTCTCATATCTCTCACCTATAATATAATTTCGGTACTCTCTATAATGATATCATTCACTGGAACATTCTCATGCTGACGTACCGTGATTTTCTCTACTGATGATAGAGAATCTAATACATCCATCCCCTCTATAACTTTTCCAAATACAGCATATCCCCAACCCTGTTGCGTCTTACCTGTATGATTTAGAAAACTATTATCTGCGTAATTTATGAAAAACTGTGCAGTTGCTGAGTGCGGAACTCCTGTCCTTGCCATGGATATAGTTCCTCTCCTATTAGACACACCATTGTCTGCCTCATTCAGTATCGGTCCCTTAACAGTTTTTTGTGTCATTTCGTCGTTTATCATCGGCTCAAATCCACCACCCTGTATCATGAATCCTGGTATCACTCTATGGAATATTGTACCATCATAAAAATTTTCATTACAATAACTTAAAAAATTCTCACACGTTACTGGGGAATTCTCTTCATCCAATTCTATTACTACTTCTCCATAATTCGTTATCATTTTTACTTTTTTCATTTTTTCACCTTTTCAAATATTTTTTCTAAATAAAATTTTTCAAATAAACACTTTTTCACAGAGTGAGCCTTTACCCCTTTCTCGGCAACCTACCCCACTTCCTAATATAAAGTGTCAAGCGTTGATTACTATCTCCAATCAGTAGCTATATAATATACTAATAATGTACATGATATACCAATTAATATAGGTAATAATAATATAGCTATAATATAGTTGAATATGTTAATATTATCTGTTCTCATAGACTCCCACCTCATATTATTACTTTTATCCACGTCGTCTGAACGTTTCCATCGTTTCACTTTCTGTATATATTCATCTATATTATATACTGGTTTAGTATATGATTTACCATTAGAATACATGTATATATTATACCCAAAGAGTAGACATACTAATATGGCTACTCCAAAGGTACCGGTACATATTATTAATACTGTTGAATATACCGTTAACATAATATTACCAATCAGTATTGGCTAATTTATTAAAATAGCTAATATCCTCATCATCCTCATCAGTTTCCGTTAAAACCTCTCTATCGTCCTTAGAATCCCTTACAACACCCTTTTCAGTAGTAGCATGAACTTCCCCTGATATTGGCATTGATGGTGCTGGTTCAGTAATTAATACCGGTTCATCTACTTTCTTAAATTCCGTTTCCATTGATTGGTCCTCAAATCCTAATACTTTATATAATCTGGCAGCCAAATCATCATAAGATTTAAATGCAGTATCTGGGTCAGTAAACTCATCTAAAAACTTAATCTGTTCTGCTACCGTTAACGTGAAATCATCATCATCTGAAAATGATGTAGTACTACCAAATTCTGATTTATCATAATTAATATACCCATCTACCTTACGGATCTTTAATTTAAAGTTGCAACCCTCATCAAAATCGAATGGGTTACGTGGTACCTCATCAGGAAATTCAGGTATCATTAAATTATGTATCTTCTCATATATCTTTTTACCATACTTATATAAGAATACCTTTCCATCATTATCAGGATTACTTGGGTCAGACACCACATATATATAACTTATATAATGTAATCTTCTCTTACGATCCCTCGCAATATTACGCGAAGCCGTATCCCCTGTATCCCATAACTTTGTGTTCTCTTTACATAATGGGCATTTACCATTAATCGTTGTTGGGCAATTCTCTAAATACCATCCACCTGGTCCTTGGAATCCATGAGAAAATACCTGTCTCCATGGTATATCGCCTTCTCTTTCTACTGGTAAAAATCGTATTGTTGCGAATCCATTACCACTTTTATCAGTAGTTGGCTTCCAAAATCTCTCATCTATATAACTTTTCTTTGTGCCTGATGACTTAGCTAATTCATTTGTCAACTTATCTATAGACATCTTATTCTTTCTAAACTTATTTAATGCACTCATTGCTTATATCCTCTTATCGTTGTATATTAATATCGTTATATCTACTATCATTATATAATATTATAGTGTCAATATACTGACACTATATCCAGAGTTAACTCAAAATATTATCTCCGGTACTGCCTCTATCTTAAGTAATTTCAATTTACTCGATTCATACTTTATCTTATCTATTATTAATGGACTTAATAATGACATTATATCTTCTATCTCTATATTATTATCCTCTGCATATTCTGATATTATCTCTATATATGTACAACTATCTGTAATAGATTTAATATCCTCTATATCAGAACATACTGAAGCACTAGTAATTATATTTAATGGCATTAATTCTCCCATATTAACCACTACACAGATAGTATAACACAATATAGTGCCTTTGTCAAGTCGATTGAGATTTCCTGACTACTTATACACCACTTATACATAATTTGTATGAAAATATACTCGGAGCATCTCCAAATGATAATGATTCTCAGTTAGATTTAATCATTTTATATAATATATTTACTATAATCAATTATTATAGTAAACCCCATGTCAAAAAATTGACATACGTGTGTGCCGTATACACTCAAATATCATGTTTTTTAGTTAGGTCGTTGACTCTTTCTTTTTTAATTCTAGATAGCGTATTCCCTATTGCAATGTTATTAGTATCATTGGAATATTCCCCACCGCCTAAACCTATTTTATCTATATTATTATCTATACTATTATCTATACTATTATCTATATTATTATCTTCTATCTCTATAATATTATGTATTATATTATCTCTCGTTGCTCCTATTATATCATCATTATTTCTATTATCATATTCTTTTTTCAATATAATAGTTCCCGATAGAGTAAGTAATAGAGCAAGAGGATCGAATACGAAAATAATAAGAATGATCAATATATTAAGAGAATTATTATAATCATTAATATTAAATAGTTTAGCAATAGAAATGATAGGACCGACTTCATTTAAATTATCTTGATTTTTTGACTGTTCGTTATGTATTATATTATTAATAGAATGAATATCATTATTAGACTGATTAATAACATTATTTAGATTATCTCTTTCTACTTTTTGATTATTTCTAGTATTAATTGCGCCCTGTGGTCCTCTAATTCTATCATATTTAATAAGAGTATCGATAGTATCATCTAATTGATTTCTTTGTTTTATAGCGGAGTTGATAATTGATTGATAATATAGAATTTGTTTATTATTATATTCTTGATTAATATTAGATTGTTGAATATCATTATTAATATTGGCGGATGAATTAGATAAGAACCCGTATACACCTAAAGAAGTAATCATCATAATACCAGTAATAGCGATTAAGAAATATGATTTCATAATTACTTTATAGTTATTCCATTGCAGATATATCCAATTAATAGAAATGAGTTTAGCGATTTCTAGGCATACTCCCATAATAATAATAGGTATGACATTATTAATAAAGATTTGTACTAGTCCTGAAATAGAGAAATAAGCTGCGGTTGCAGACATAATAACACCGAGAGTAATAACTAGTTTAGATTTTGTTATGTTGTCCATTTAGTATATTATAAGTTAAGTTAGCATAGTATTTATTATCTAATTGAATAAACTGTTGGTATTTAGTAGCATTAGATATAAATTGATTAAAATATATATCCTTATGTAATATTTTATTAAAGAAGTTCAGTAGTATATTAAGTATAATAACTGATTCTATATTGATTTTATTATCTATTACAAGGTTATGCCAAATTGGATATTGATTATCTCCTTCGAGTATTATATTTAGTTTAATATTATTATCTCTCATAATATAATGTAATATATTAATATCATTAATATAGTTATACTTCATAGATTGAATTTTTTTATTGTATGTATTATAGTTTTTAATTGATTGTTGATTAATCAGGTCATTAATATACGGAATATTATTATGAATTTTAACGCCATTGCCTACTATTTGTGCAAGTATAAAGAGTTTAGCGTGTTGAGTATCTTTAAAATATTTGGCGTTGTATGCATACGCATATTTGTCTTTTCTTTGATTGAATTGATTATGATTAGTGAGTGATTTTCCTTGATATTTAATATAGTCATAAGATTGATTAAAATGTAGTTTGATTCCATTATATATTTGATATAGTTCAATAGGTTCAATTGTCATTATTACTTGATTTTAGTGATCCGCAGTCTCTGTCTTCAGTTTCCTCAAAATATTGTGAGTAATGGTTATTCATTTTAGGATTAAACCAGTTATCATTAACATTATGTTTCACGTGCCCGCATGATTTACATTTATCTTTATGGTGTTCGGGTATTTTAGGAACTGGGGTAGGTACTTTATTAGCGTCTACCCCCACCATAAGGAATTGAGCAGTAATACATTTAACTTGGTTCGAAGTTTCAATATTTTCAGTTACTGCTACAATATCTATAGTCATAGAAGTTCTACCTACTTTGATGACTTCGCCTCTAATAGATAGAAGGCAACCAATATCTATAGGTTCAAGGTATTGCACTTCAATAACTTTAGCGGTAATACAGTATAGTCTAGAAAATCTTCTAGACGTAGCGGAAGCGACTTGATCTAATAATTTAAGTAATTCTCCCCCATGCAGTTTATTATTAAAATTTGCCTGTTGTGGTGAAGGCGAAACAACAATAGTAGTTGATATTGGGTTATCCATTTTGATTCTCCTTTATTAGTCATACCCCATTGGTTCTCTAATAGTATCTTTTCTTTCTAATAAATCGTCAAGTTGATATTTATCAATAGTTTCATATTCCATTAAGCATTCAGTCATAGAATGTAGAATATCCATATTATCCTCAAGTATTTTCTGAGCCTTATCATAATTTTTAGTAGTTAATTTAATAACTTCCTCATCTAATAGTTTAGATATTTCGGGTGAAATGGTTTGAGCGGGTTGCCCCATTGATCTACCCATAAAGGGATCTCCCTGTTCATCTTCATAACAAAGTGGTCCTACTGCGTCACATAATCCCCATCGTTTGACCATATTTCTAGCAATAGAAGTAGCACGTTCAATATCATTAGATGCACCAGTAGTAACTTTATCTTTACCGTATATTAATTCTTCTGCGATACGTCCACCATATAATGATTGTAGTTGAGATTCTAATTTTTCTTTAGATGCAGAATAAGCGTCTTTCTCTGGTAGGAACATAGTAACCCCAAGTGCTCTACCTCTAGGCATAATAGACACTTTATATACTGGGTCATGGGTTTCTGTTAATCTACCTACGATAGCGTGTCCTGCTTCATGATATGCAGTCATACGTTTTTCATCTTCCCCCATCACCATAGTTCTCTTTTCTACACCCATAATCAATTTATCTTTTGCCCTTTCTAAGTCTGCCATGCAGACATTTTGTTTATTCTCTTTTGCCGCAAAAAGAGCAGCCTCATTAATAAGATTTGCAAGTTCGGCACCACTGAATCCTGTAGTACCTTGAGCAATATATTTTAATTTAATATCATCGGAAGTTGGAACTTTTCTCATATGCACTTGAAGTATTTGACCACGACCCTTGACATCAGGGAGTCCAACATTAATTTCTCTATCGAATCTTCCAGGTCTTAATAAAGCTTTATCTAACACATCTGCTCTATTGGTTGCACCGAGTATAACGATTCCATCCGAATCATCAAACCCATCCATTTCAACTAATAATTGGTTTAAGGTTTGTTCTCTCTCATCATTACCCCCACCATGACCCGCTCCACGCTGTCTTCCTACTGCATCAATTTCGTCTATGAATATAATACAAGGTGATGATTTTCTTGCCTCAGTAAACATATCTCTAACTCTAGATGCACCGACACCAACAAACATTTCCACAAAATCGGATCCAGATATAGAAAAGAATGGAACATCTGCTTCACCAGCAATAGCACGAGCAAGTAAGGTTTTACCTGTGCCTGGTGGACCAACCATCAATGCACCCTTCGGTATTTTTGCACCGAGTCTTACGTATTTCGGTGGGTTTCGAAGAAAGTCTACCATCTCAGAAACTTCATCAAGAGCTTCTTCTACCCCTGCAACATCGGCAAAGGTAACTTTCCCCTTTAACGGTTCAAGTTTTTTGGCTTTATTTCCGTTTCCGGTCATTCCCCCGATTCCACCTCTTTTTTTCATATACCATATCCATACCCCTATCAATAATAATATAGGAAACCAAGAAATAAATATAGAACCCAAAAGTGATGTTTCTTCTGGTGGATTTGCAATAACATCTACACCGTTTTCCAATAGATCATCTACCATGTGAGGGTCATTCGGAGCATATGTTACAAACTGTCCACCATCACGATATTCTCCAACAACTGTTCCTCTCTTATCTACTACAACTTTCAGTACTTGCCCATCATTCACTAAATCTATGAATTTAGCATATGACACCTCTTGACCCATTTGTCCTTTATTCATATTCCCTAAGAATGAAATAAAGAAAAATCCAATAACGGTCCAAACTAATAGTTTTTTTATCATAATCTTATCCTATATTTCAAATATTTCAGATTCTACTGATCTAACAACATTATTCATTGTTAAAATAGAATCATAGTTAAGTGATAGAGAATCAATCCCTTGATTAACCAACCACGAAGTTATTTCTGGGAAATCTGATGGTGCTTGACCACAAATCCCGATGTATTTACCATGTTTTTTACATGATGTTATTGCCATTTCCATTAATTTAAGCACTGCTTCATTCCTTTCGTCACATCCTTCAATATTAGAAGAATCTCTGTCAACTCCAAGTGTTAATTGAGTTAAATCATTAGACCCTATAGAAAACCCGTCACAATATTCCAAGAATTCATCTGCTAATAGGGCATTTGCTGGTATTTCACACATAAAAATGATTTTAATACCATTTTTCCCTGATTTTATACCATTTTCCGCTAATAATTCTATTACATTCTTAGCCTCTGTGATTGTTCTAATAAAAGGCACCATAACCTGTATATTAGTTAACCCATATTCTAGAATAACTTTCCTTATTGCGGAGCATTCCAACTCAAATGCAAGTTCAAATTCGGGTGAATTGTACCTATATGCACCCCTAAACCCAATCATGGGGTTTTCTTCTACTGGTTCATAGAGTTGTCCACCGTATAAATGGGAGTATTCATTAGATTTGAAGTCAGATAGTCTAAATATAACCGGTTTAGGGTATACTGAAGCAGCAATAGTGGCAATACCATCTGCGAGTCTGCTTCTATAAAATTCTGTTGGTCGTGAATACCCAATTGTTTTTTCCGTTATATAGTCATACATCTCATCAGATAAGAGTGCCCAATTAAGTATTGCATTTGGGTGTATACCGATACGAGAATTAATAATAAATTCTAATCTGGCAAGTCCGATACCATCATTTGGATATTTTGATACTTTGAATGCCATATCAGGATTACCCAGATTAAGCATTATTTTAGTTTTTGTTGGTTTGAATGATGAAAAATCAGTTTTTTCTGTAGTATATGGTAATATACCATTATAAACATACCCTATTTCACCTTGGGCACAAGATATTGTTACATCTTCTCCATTTTCTATGGTAGAAGTGGCATCATCACACCCCACCACTGCTGGGATACCTAATTCTCTTGCTATAATCGCAGCATGACAAGTTCTCCCCCCTCTATTAGTAATGATACCAGAAGATTTCTTCATTATTGGTTCCCAATCTGGGTCTGTTATATCAGTTACCAATATATCACCATCATTAAATTGATTCATATCCGACACATCATTAATTATAGATGTTTTACCAGATCCAATTTTAGAACCAATAGGTTTACCTGTAGTAATCACATCTGACATACGTTGAAGTGTAAACACCTCGTCAGCACACCCAGAATCCACAGAATGGACTGTTTCTGGACGTGATTGAACTATAAAGATTTCCTTGGTTAAACCATCAATTGCCCATTCTATGTCCATATGTGTTTTCTTACCATATTTCTTAGAATAGTGTTCTTCAATGATTACTGCTGATTTAGCTAATGATATAACTTCCTCATCCGATAAACAAAATTCTTGTTGTAATGATTTATCAACTTCTATATTATTTGTTCTATTAGACTCCGAATATATCATTTTGACTAATTTAGTACCAAGATGTCGTTGTATAATAGAATTATACCCACGTTTTAGTGTTGGTTTAAATACATAAAACTCATCGGGGTTAACATTACCAGAGACTACATTTTCACCCAATCCGTATGCACCAGTAATAAACACAACATCTTCAAACCCAGATTCAGTATCAAGTGTGAACATAACACCTGCGGTACCTCTATCGGAACGCACCATTTTTTGAATACCTATTGACACTCTTATATCTTTATGAGAATATCCATTAGATACTCTATATGATATAACTCTATCAGTAAATAATGATGCAAATACTAATTTACATGCGTGGATTATATCCACATCTCCAAATACATTAAGATATGTTTCTAACTGTCCAGCAAATGAGTTTGATATTGAATCTTCGGTAGTTGCGGAGGATCTAACAGCAACAGATCCACCAAGGTCATGATATGATGTTAATATCTCTGATTCTAAGTCTGGTGGCATATCACCATTAATAAACCAAGATCTAATAGTTGTACCAACATCAGATAAGGAATCCACATCATCGACATCAATAGTTTCTAATATATCCTCGATTTTAGATGATAAGTGATTATAATCTACATAATCACAATACCCATCAACGGTTACGGCGAACCCATTAGGCACATTAATACCAGAATCGGTAAGTTCAGAATACATTTCACCTAATGAAGCATTCTTACCACCTACCAACGAAACATCTGATATATTTAATTTACCAAAATTTCTTATATATGATAAATTGTTATCATTTTCGGACATAAATATCCTCCAAATATATTATAGTATAATACCTTTAATCACTTCAAGTATCCCAAATGAAGTCAACAGATACAATAAGCAAGCACCATAAACCATATGTTTAATCTGTACTAATGTATAATTGACCCCATCTATAGACTGAGATAACTGTTTATTTGTCTCTTTTAATTCTTGTATATCTTCATCGTGTTCTGATAAATGCCACTCATGACGTTCTAATAAAACTCTATCTTCTACTTTCATATATTACTCTATATTGTTAATAGTTGAGTTATATTTATATCATTTAGAATAGTATACATCTACCGACTTATGCATATGTTCAAAGAACTTAATGATTTTATTCTTTTGTCGAGTAGTATAGTTAGAATACCCCTCTTTCATCTCTGGATCTGTCTTAGACAACAGAAATTCAGAATGTTTCTCATCAATCCATTTAATTAAATACTTTTTATATGATGGTTTAATTTCAGAAGTTTTTAAATATGATTTCATATCAAACTTCTGTGTCATACCAGATTCTAAAAACTCTTCAAATCCATCATCTAATCCATCAATATACGAATCACCCTTGATACGCATTCTTTCTTGAATTGTAATACGTTTAATTGGATTCTTAATAGGTTCTTTATCTTTTAACTGATCTACCCACTCATTCATCCATTTAATGGTCTTGGTATCGGTGACTTGCCCTCTATCAATCAATCGTGCAACAACTGATGATGTTAGATAAGACACTTTCTCATCAACAACCTTATCCAATCCTCTAGATTTAAGATAATCTGATAGATATTTTTCTTTCGTTTTGGTATCAACCATTGCGGCATACCAACTCAAGGCAGACATAAGTTCAAATTGTGTATAATCTTCCGACAATACAGGTTCGATTAAATCCGTTGCCCATTTTGCTCTAATTTTTTTCTTCATACTCATAATATATTACCACTTTCCAAGTTGAACATACGTATTAAAATCATTACATTCAGTCATACAACCATTTGCAAAGTCACATCCCACACAAGGAGCATCATTTATATATGTAGACTCCCTTCCCCTTGTATCTTTATCTGAATTGAATGTTGCATAAACTGTATCATCTGTCTTTATAATATCCACACTTTCACTACACCACACCATAATATAATCCTACCCTGTTATATGTTCATAAATTTCTTTCCAACTATCGAGTCTAGCCGCATCTCCCACGTAATCAGCATTATGTGAATGAGCAACTAAAATACCAGACAACCCTAATGAAATACCAATATCAACATTTTCTGGTTTATCTTCAATCCAATATGCATCAGAATCTTCATATTGTGCTAACACCTCATCTTTATCATCACCAGTACCCAATATAGTGTATTCAGTGAATACCTTACCGAATAACGACTCAAGGTTAAATATTCTAAGTCGTTGAGCAGAAAGTCTATTAGATTGTGATGTTATTGCATGAAACATATAACCATGTTCCTCATGCAATTTTTTCACATATTTAATTGAATCTCTAAGTGGTAATAAATAACCAATATCAGCTGATTCATTAAATTCTTTTGATAATTCTTTACCATAATATCTTGTTATAGGGTCACCATCACGTTTACTCCCCAAAACCCAACCAGAATATACTATCTTATCATCAACTTTATACGCATTTTCATTAATTAAATCTAAATGTGGTTTAGTTTCTCGTATCCATTTATGGAATGAATACTCCCAATCTAAGAGTACACCATCCACATCAACCAATATCAACTTATCCTTTATCATAAAACATCCCATGGTTTAGTGTAAACAACAACAAACTCATCATCAACATGGTCCTCATCATCCATTATATATCTAGTAGTATCTATTTTTGATAGATGTCTTAAATATCGTATCACCAATATCAAGAAAAGAACAAAAATGATGGAAACTAACAAAATTAACATAATTATTACCTAAAAAAACTAAAAACCCCCCAAACCACAGTGATATTATCTCACAATTTCACCTAAATGTCAAGGTTTATTTTCATTTATTTTGTATGCCTCTTCTTCATCCATAGCAAGGTCTACTATTTTTCCCCATTTTTTAATGTATTCTAGGTGAAGGGAATCAATTATCCCATCATATACCCCCATATCAAACTCATCCTCATCCACATATTTGAGGGGGTCTAATCTCATAAGAAAATGAACATCGAAATGTACCATATGCCAATTACCGTACCCATCCTCCATAATCTTGTCAAAAGCATCAAATATCTTTTTAACCACATCTTCTTTTAGAGGATTCTTTACCCTATACTCAGCAAGTTCTTGCTTCTTTTGCTCTTGCTCGGACTTCCACCATACATTGTACTCCTTCTTTGTCATAGATAGTCTAAATTTTGCCTGTTCAAGAAAACATTCGGGAGCACCATTTTTTGTATAGCGTGCAACTTGATTTGTCCAGCGTTCTTTCCATTCTTTTTCCTCTGCCCTTTCTCTGGATAGTGTATCAATCATCTAATACCTCCCATTTTTCTTCCCCAGAGACACCACCAATGCATACCTGACTACCATATCTTGTTACTGTTCCCATTATCAACTCCTAATTTCACCTAAATGTCAATCATTATTTTATGTTCTACCACCCGGCATATCAGCATTATCAATATAATACAATTCTAAAGCAATTGATTCCATTTTTTCTGATATATCATTTCTACCTATTAATACATCCTTATGTATAACATTATAAGTATCTTTATTAGTAAAATCAACCGACAAAATAACTTCACCCGTTTCAGATGAAGAGCATTTTGACCAATTGATCTTCCAAGAGTACATTACTTTCTATATTTCCACATTCTATATAAAATTGCAACAAAACCACCAAATAACAAACCAGATACTGATACAAATATATCTGTCATAATCAATTCCTCCTATAAAAGATGTCTAATTTCATCACGTTCTAATATTAATTCAGATTCACTCAATTTAATCATAGATAATGAGTATTCGTCAATATCTAAATCATCAACTATAAACAATTCACCTCTAGCGTGTCTAACAGGAAATGAAAATACTAAATCAGAGTCAATACCATACTGTCCTGACGACAATACTGCCATGGATTCCCATCGTTGAGATCCACCCTTACCTGTCCACATTTTCATTTGTTGTATTGCTGCATTAGCAGCTGAAGCAGCAGACGACGCACCGAGCCATTCAATAACCGAATGACCTCTATCTTGTACTAATGGTATATAATCTTTAACATACCAATCATCATCAATCAAATCCATTGCGGGAAATCCTTTCACTTGTGCATGATTCAAATCAGGATATAATGTTGATGAATGATTACCCCATATTATAACATCATTAATTGTGGTATGAGGCACCCCACAATGTTTAGATACAATAGATTTACAACGATTAACATCTAATTGCATCATTCCAGTAAAATTGGTTGAATTCAACCCAACCGCATTAGATAAAGCCACTAAGGTATTAGTATTAGATGGATTGCCAGCAATCAACACTTTAACATCTTTCGATGCAACTTTACCTAAAGTTCGTCCATGAGAAGCAAATATCTTCGCATTATCTTGTAATAGATCGGAACGTTCCATCCCCTTTAATCTGGGTTTAGCACCCATCATAAACACATAATCAGCATCACCAAATGCAACTTCAGGTTCATCAGTAATAACTACATCACCTAATGTTGTAAAATTACAATCATCCAATTCCATTTGTATACCATGCAACGATTTCATTGCTGATGGTACCTCTAATAACCTCAAATTAACAACATCATGTGTACCAAACAAATCACCACTCGCAAGACGGAATACTAAAGCATATCCAATCCTACCAGCAGCACCTGTAATTGCAATATTAATAGATTTACTCATAATTTACCTCAATATTAATAGATTCCAAAATACCCCAAATCTCTATCATGAATATTTAAAAACTTAAATTTCAATCCACGTTCCCACTTAACCGTACCATCAAGTTCATATAATGACATATCAGCAAATCTAATATTACCCTTTAGTACATTAATAATTGCAATAGTTCTATGTTCCCATGAACCGGGTTTAGATAACGGTGTCTCTAATCTCACTAGAACATCGCCGTTCTTCATACCCTTACCAAACTCGTTATTATCAGCATTATCAGCCTTAAATACCACTTGCCATTTCTTAGTTTGTTTTTGTTCTAATACTGCAATACCATCAGAGAATGCACCAAGTGATGGTCTATTTGAATGACTTATAGTCTTTGCAACAGATTCAAATGGTATCTTACCAGACACCTCAGTAACAAATGTGTTAAAACTCTTCATACCCTAATCCTCTTTTTTCTTAGTAAATATAGTCTTACCATATTCGGCAGTCATATCTTTTATTTTAGTACCAGACATATCATATAACTTTTGTTTTATTTCATCATTAAATTCTGATACTTTTTTATTTTTTAAATTATCAATCAAAGTACTCATCACTTCTCCTTTTTTGTAAAATATACTGCCAATCCAGTAACATATAATAACATACTTAAAGGCATTAATAGTATAAGAATTGGATATTGTTCTATATTAGTAAATCCAAATACAACAAACATTATACCAATAAAGACTATACTTAATACTATTTTAGTATCCCTACGTTTAAATATATTTATAACATCATCCATTCTCAGCATCTTTCCGTTTTTTTATTTTTTCATCAACTGCATCAAAAAATGGTGTTATTTCTGTTGGGTTACGAAACTCCGAATGTGTCATTCCTTGAACTCTCGCCCATTCCTCATCTGACATTATACCAGATTCTTTATCATTTGTCAAGTCTTTTTCCATAATTTCTACTCCATATTTAAGGTCTTGGCCGTAATACCTTCGGTTCAGTATCAGATCTATCTGATAATATTTTCTGTAATTCAGATTCAGGTATATTATCAACAATCCATTGGTATAATTGTTGCATAATTTGATCCTCTGTCTTATTAGGTTTACCACGGTGTTTAATAGTTAAATAAGTGAAATCCTTAATAACTCCCAACTTCTCACCTTTCTTAGCCTTTACATATTTACCTGATGTTCTATTTGACACGGCAGATCTAGTTAATTTTTGTCCACCTTTAGCAGTATCACCCTCTTTCCACTTAATAGTATTATTTTTATTATTCAGAATAACTTTAATCTCACCATTAATTGCCATCTTTTTACCTTTGTTCTTGATGATATCAAACATAGTATTGGCTGCACCAGTATGAGTCAAGAACATGATGTCATCAGGAACTACCCTTTCTCTATTTTGATTATTATCAATTGCAACTTGATAGTCAGTAAGAACCCATATCATATGAATATTGGCTGGGTTGTAACCGGCATTTAGTAGATCTGGCATCATCTTTGAAATTGAAGAAATACTCTTTGCAGTAATATCAAACATTATATTAGGTAGTACACTCTTATTCTTCATACCCTTTAACAATAACTGCATAGTATGATCTTTAATTCCCATGTCAGAAACAAATTTGTGTAATTTCCCTACATCATCTGGTTTCTTTAAGTCCAAACCTTGTGTTTCTGGATATTTGTTTTTAAGTTTACCTATTTTTATAAAGGCTTTCTTCCATTCATCCACATCACGAATCTTAAACAATTCAGACTGCATAAAATTAGTAGAGGCGAACCCTTTACCAGATCCAGCACCACCGGCAAGAAATACTATTTGTCCATACTTCTTACCATTAGAGAGCATTATTATCTTCTCTTCTAAATAGTCAAGTTCCTCTGATATAAATTCGTTAAATGTTTTCATTTTAAGTCCTGTAATCCCGTTGTTATGATATCTTTACAAAGAATGATGAAAAGTCTGTATTCGAAGATGCATATCTAAATATGTCTTGCCCAAAATTACCACCTAATTTAGAATCATTATTACCAATAGATTCGAGGCATAATAGTCCCATATACTTAGAAAATATAAATGCCTTAGATGCATCTTTATTTTGATATGTGTAGTCCTTACATTTCTTTATAAACTCTGTTTCACTTTTAATAGTATCTATATACGTATCCATCTGATTTTCATTAAATCTTACATACAAATTATACATATTCTTCATATTCGGAGATTTTGTTTCTGCCCAATTATGTGTATTTCCGCCTGATTTAGATACCTTTGTATTCTTACCTATAGTACGTCCAAAATGCTTTTCTGTATAATAATTAACACCACCACCACCTATTTTACCACCAGCAGCTGCACCACCCTTTATCTCACCCTGCCATGATGTTGTTCCATTAAATGAACGTAGTTGCATCTTCTGTCCACCAGAAAAATATAGATATATATCAGTAGATGAAAAGAAATCACCGTTTGTTCCAAAAGTAAATCCTAAATATGTCACAGTATCTCTTTTTGTTCTAATACCATTATATTCTTGAACTTTTGCACCATCCTTACCAATCTTCTTGAGTGATACTCCCATGGTAATACCTCTACGAGCAGCTATATATACAGCAGATTGAAGTGCATACCAATCACAAGTATGTACACCCAACTTCCCTTCCCATAGTTCACCCGTATCGGGGAATGGGTGTGGTGATGACATAGATAGTGTTGACATCCATATATCACCAGGATTCCATTTGTCATTAGAGAATGTTGATGGTGCTTGAACTGAAATATTTTTTTCTTTAGCTAAGTCTTTATCATGATCCATGCATCGTTTTCTTCTAGCATACACAGCATCCATGAACTTAGAACCTCGATGAAAGTATACGGGTTTACTAAACTTCTTACCCGCTGTAGATTTATAAAGGGCATTTGCTGTCTTTATGTAACTGTCATGCCATTCTTCAGGAGATGCCTTATATAATGTCGCAAGCGGCAATCTAGTATCACAGTAATTGGCAGTTGTTTTTAAAAGTGTTTCTGTAACCCTTGTCCCTTTAAGTTTTGTAATTCCAGATGTATTATATAAATATGAGCAATAATAGCATTGTAGAGATTCAGTAATTTCTGTTATTTTTGCTCCACCACCGGATCCTCCGGTTGAATAAGCACCTTTGTATATAGACCTCCATGTATAGATAACATCTGAACCTTCAACTTGAAAATAATCGCCCCCTTTATCATTTTCAAGTTTGGATTTGAGAATTTTCTCATCATATGAACCTAATTTAGCAAATATCTTTTTATCAAATTTAACTTCTTTCGGCCATTCAATACCTTTTTGGGGTGCAATTTTATCACTTTTACCTTTACCATCTTTCCCAATCTTAATAGCAGTTCCTGATTCAATATCTTCTCGAACCTTTGCAAAATATCCTTTTAATATATCATCATTCTTAAATACTGCCATTATTTTAACTCGTAATCATACCCAAAGTCACCAGAGTCATTCTCTACAACATATATTCTAACTGCACCATATAAATCAAATATACCAGGTTTTAAACCATTTCTTGTCTGACTGGCATCAGGATCATAATATACAACATCACGCTTAGTTAAACTCCATTCCTTCTTTATACAAGCCGTTATGATAGACGCCAATACTCTATCATCTCCACGTGCCTCATTAAATCTCTTAAATGTTTTCATATCATACCCCTAATATGCCGGTGCAATGGAAAGTAGTCCTTTCTTAGAGTTAGGTACTTTAAGTTCTTTCATTGCAAACTTCTTAGCACCATACAAAGAATCAGCATCTTTGTCTAACTTGATTTCAAGTTTTTTGCCTTTATAAATCGCAATCCAACCTTTAAGTTCATCACCCTCTCTAACTACTTCTACTTGTTTAATATCTTTTAATAATTCTTCATATGTTTTCATGACTTTCGTCCTTTAATTATATCTTTAGCATCCCATTGAAGAAACTTAATCTCTGCATCAACAATCTGTTGAAGTACCACAGTTGGCAATGAAGTAAGTTTATTTTTCATTCTCTTATATGCCGGTGTAGTTGGGTCAATCTTATCTACTTTAGCATACTCTTTCTTTAGAGTGGCAAGTTGTGATTTAGATAATTTCTTAGCATCCTCTTGTGACTTTACCTGTTTATCAAAATAATCCTTTAATGTCTCATCTAGTAGTTCAACAGATTCCTTTACAGTACCTATGACTTCTACTTTTAGTTTGATTTTAGATGATATCTCTTTAGCAACCTTTGCCATATCGCCCTTATGCTTTGTATTAGCATCACGTATAATCTTTCTTACTGAAGCATCAGAACCCTCTGGTTTCATATTGAAACCTATATTACCAAGGTTATTAGGAACACCACTAGAAGTAACCAACCGAACCTCGTTGCCATTTATTTTAAGTCTAAGTCCATCTATTAAATAAGAATCCCATGATCCAGAATCCGTTTTCACATGAAATTTCTTGGTGCCTTTCTTACTGTATTGACCCTCAACTAACGGCATACCAGCATGTTGTTTTTTTCTGGTCTTAACTATTTTCAAAGTAGACTTATCTTTAATATTCATTGGTGGTCTTTCAGCACTACGAATTGAATCTTTTGCATCTGATTCATCTGATGCCATAGCAACCACTTTATTATCATCAGCAGTATCTACTACAACCCATGGAAATTTTACTTCATTTAATGGTTCAATATCTTCTAATAATTTTTTATATGTCTTCATACCATATCCCCTAATGACTATAAGATATTTTAGTCATCAACACACTAGAACCATTTGCTACTGCGGATAACTCATCCCCTGGTTTTTTCTCAATATACATCTCCCCACCATCTGGAATAGTAAATGAACCAACCGTTACTGTATCACGTTTTATAAGAACTTTAACTGTTGATGTATGAGTAGACAACAATCGTACAACTCTTGCAAAATCAACATGAGTTGCCGATGCTAAAGTTATCTCTTCTCCTAATACATTTATTAAATTTGCCATAGTTTTTCCCCTTTATTTTATTTTTCGTTTAGAACCCTTTAATCTACTTTTCTCAGACCGTCCACGGTTTTTCTTTTCAGATTCAAACCCAGCAATCTTACCTTTTTTATGAGATGCATCCTTACCATCACCATTACCATATGTGCCTTTATCTCTATTATACTTTACTAATTCGGCTCTATACTTTCTACGTTTCGCAGATGATTGAAATTTCTTATATTCATCTTTGTAATCACGTTTGGCTAATTCTAATATGTAATCTATAAACGACTTCAACTTCTAATCCTCATATGTGTCCTTTCTACTATTTATAGTAGTAATCATTTCTAATATATTTTTTGCCATTTTCTCAGAAGCAACATCTATCATTTTACCATCAAGTGATGCGGCACCATGCCCTTCTTTAGATGCTCTATATAATGCATCAAGTATTCTGTCAGCCATGCGTATTTCTTCATCTGATGGTGTGAATACTTCATTTGCAAGTGGAATTTGTGACGGATGAATCGCCCACTTACCAGTACATCCAAGAGCAGCAGCACGCTTAGCAGCAAGTACATATCCCTCTGTATCCTTAATATCCCCATAAGGACCGTCTATTGGACGTAATCCATATGCTCTACACGCAACTACCATCCTACTTAATGCAGAATGCCATTGATCTCCTGGATAATTCTCATTCAATCCACCAATATTAGTAGTTCTTGCTCTTGTAGACGCCGCATAATCAGCAACTCCAAAATGCATGGATTCTAACCTAGAATTAGCACTCTTTCTTGCAATTTCATCAACATTAGACATACCTAGAGCAGTTTCTATTAGACACTCTAACTGGATATGTTGATACAAATCATGTTTTATCTCTAGTGTATTAATAATACATTCAACCATATATATATCATCATATACACCTACTTTTGGTATTAATATAGTATCTAAGTTCTCACCACAATGTTCTACTAATTGTATAACATCATCTAACCAATAACCAGTTTCAAGTCCATTAATACGAACACATATAGTTTTGTTCGCACCTTTCCAATCAAGAGTATTAACAGCCTCAATCACATTTAAACGTGCATTTATTTTATCTGGTTCTGCAACTGAATCTTCTAAATCTAAAAATACAAAATCGGCATCAGAATTTAATGCCTTCTCAAACATTTTCGGACTAGATCCAGGTACTGTTAAATCACAACGTTGTAATCTAGATACTGATGGTTCATAAACTGTATAACTCATAAACTTCTCCCATTCAATTATTAAACATCCAATTTAGGATTACTTGTCTTAAAATTAGTCTTTCTCATTACTGTCTTTGAAATCATATCGAACTCTTGATTCTTTTCATCCCACTTCAATACAAATGGTATATTAACATGTGAATTAATATCATGTAATACTCGTTGGGCATCATCTCCCAGTTTAGATATCTTCTTACCATGTTTCTTATAAGTTAACTTGAATATCCGTACAAGTTCAGCCGATGAAATAGGTTTCTTATTACGAGCATCATTTACTCTATCTAGAAAATGCCTTGTAAATTCAACATCAATACCAACTTTAGCAAATAACTTATCTGCCATTCGTTCCACCGCATCTAAGTCGGATTTACTTAAATCCTCTAGAAATAGTTCTTTAGTAAATTCATCATATGATTTCATTTAATAATACCGATTGTCTGTATACCATTTTCATCCGTATGAATGTATTTGTATCCTAATGACTTGAGCCATGCTATAAGTTTCTCTGATCCCACTTTATAAAAGAATTTATCCAATGTTAATCGTTTATTAGAAAAATGATATAATACTTCTTGTTTTAGTTTATCCGTCTTATCTGACTCTGGTTTAGGTGGGTTGTCATTAGACGAATGACCATAGTTCTTACCTATACCATCAATGATATCTTTAACTTCACCAGTTCGATTTATCCTAATAACTGCAAAGGTATATTTCTCATTAGACTTTGCGTTAAATTCAACCTCCGACACTTCACCCTGATTTGCACCAAATTGATCCGCATATCCTTTAGCGTGTTCTTTAGACTGTGATATCCACATAATAGCAGACCTTGATTGTGATACAGTTTCGCCTTTCTTGTGACCTCTATACCATGTATTCCTTCCTTCATTTATAAACCGATTAAAACTTTTCATGGGTTTTCATATCTCCCTTCAATATGAGCTTTAAGATCTTCTTTATTATTATTAATTAATCCACTATTTTCGTCAATGCTTTTTTTATTATTCATAGACTCCGCATCATATATAACCTTCTCTAATTTTAAAAGATGTATCATTTCATTTGGTACATATCTCCAAACATAATCACCATCATCCTTAATAATAGAAAATACTGTTTGTGTCAATCCTATCTTCACAATAATCGCATCTGAATCATCAACCTTTACTTTATCCCCTTCCCCAAATGACCTATTCAAGAAAAAGGAAATCCCTTTAGCAGCAGATGATAAAAAATCCTTTACCCATACCGCTATAATACCAGCCATTAAAACTTTAACAATTGGTATCATATCATTTGTTAAAGAACCAATCAACCTTGATTCATCTATCATATATTATTTCCCTATAATTACCAGTTATTAACTGGACACGTAGCACGTTTCATTTTAGTTTTCATTTTAATAACACAACCACATTTACCACATAATTTTACCTTAGCAATCGATGTCATTATATGTTCACATTTTGAACATATTTTAAGTCGTTTTGCAACAACCTCATCTGATGCAATTACATCCATATAAATTTTCCAAGCATAGAACCAACCAATGCCCATAATATACAACAAAATATAACACCTAATATAATACCAATGCCTTTAATTTTTTCCATATTATTCTTCATTATAATATACCCCACTCCATTAATGTTGGAACTAAAAATATCATAGTTGTCTGTACTGCAAAAGCAAATAAGACTATTAATACCAACTCACAAAAAATTATTAATTTCTTCTTCATATATCCACCTCAAATAATCATCAACGATTTAATATCATTGGTAATAACCCAAATAATGCACCACCAATAATACAAAATCCAATAACCCATGCGAAAACCGTTATAATCAATTCGGTAGTCTCGGCCTTCTTTTTCGCAATCATAATACGTTCTCGTTCGCGTGATTTCTGTTGTTCACCTTCGAACCGCAAAAAATCGTCCCACATCATATGGCGAGTTCGGATCATCAATTCCTTCAGTTGTTCTCTTTTATTTTTCATTGACTCTTGTGCCATAAACAACTCAAGGTCAGATTCTTGTTCAGAACCCTTTCTTGCCAACTTGGCTTTCTTATCTATTTCTCGTCCAGCATCTGAAAACTTTGATAAGTGATCACCTAATTCAAAAATATCCTTACCATGTGATATACTTTCGGCAATCACACTAAATGCCGCATTCGCTATAGCCAACTCAGCTAACATATTATCTCTCCTTTTATTATTATTATTATCTATCCATGATAAAATATTAACTATACATTCACATCAATATACTTCCCCTTTAATATATCCATATATGTCTGTATTTGTGCATCCTTAATCTTATTTCTAAGAGAATTATCTA
>Ga0209252_1000493_pt1 | contig 30252 bp, 27 predicted proteins | sample SaaInlV_135m_DNA_3_FD_184673 | JGI IMG/M metagenome (GOLD analysis project Ga0209252, IMG submission 184673) | Marine microbial communities from expanding oxygen minimum zones in the Saanich Inlet - Saanich Inlet SI074_LV_100m_DNA (SPAdes) (version 2) | ecosystem: Environmental > Aquatic >... | reverse complement strand
CATTCTCTTAAGGCGAAGAGATCAGCCTCGTCTTAGTCGCGCTCGTCATCGGACGACTCGGCTCTACATCGCAGTCTCCCCCTCTAACTCCCCCGGTCCGCGGGAGAACCATCGGTTGCCTACGCCGGGTAAACGGGTTCTTCGAACGGGTAGAGTGGAATTCGGCGACTCTTGAACTCGAACGTATCGAGATCGGCAGAGGTTACACCGGGACTGTTCACGATGATGATTTCGGCGGCAATCGGCTGATAGGCGGGACGAGGAGAACTCACGCCCTTAGCCACTATCACTCGGTAGTCTTCAGGATTGATGCCCATTGAATACATCTGCGCTCGAGCTGTATTTCCGCTTCGTGCTGATGTCAAAAGAATTGTCATTCCATCGACCGTGTTGAAGATCACTCGCTGTCCGTCGTCGTAGAATCGACCTCCACCGTGGGTTGGGCGGGTCTCTTCGTATGGGCCGTCGTCGATTACGGATACCGTGCCGACAACATGAATGGGCTCACCGTGCATATCGTCGGTCTTGCCACCTACGTCGAGTGCAAGCTCAGCTCCTACTCCGGCAGCAACACATGCCTCGACAGAATCAGGGTCATAAAGGCTTTGCAGGTATCGTTTAATTCCCATTTCCTGTGCGACTTTTAGGATGTGGGTAGAGTCGGCGGAAGATCCTCCACCGATATTGTCTCCAACGTCCATCAGAACGATCGGTCCGAGATGCGAATGTTCACTCTTCTCGGGTTCAGCAAGGGCAGAACCATCGGTTGGCATGAAGTTCTCAACGCCTTCAGGTTTAGGCCCGACGTAACGTTCTTCAGCCTGAGTTAGCGCGTCTGAGATGCTCAAAACCGGCTCATTGAGATCGATTCGTTTGGTCCATGCGCTCGCTGCCAAGTCTTTCGAAGTCTTCTCAGCGAGTTCAGCATCGCCATCGGTTATCGTGATCCACGACATGCCCATTTCTTCAACGTCGGCGTATGGGTAGCCTTCGGCGATCGATGTGTCGAGCACGTTTTCGATTTCGTTGGCTGCGACACATTCGTCGACAAGGCTCAGCATCGGCTCTTGGCCTGTGAATTGCTTGACGATGTTTACGAGCATCGGGGGCATCTCGATGAATTGGGTAGGCTTGATTTCGCCCAGGGCAGTTCGATAGATAAGTTCGGCTGTTTTGCGACCCCGCAACTTGGTGTCGAGGTGCGGGCATGTTCGCCAAACGATGCAGACGTCGGTGTTAGCGACGGTGTCTTTCGAGATATTGGCGTGCATATCGAGAGTTACACCAACGGGTACGTCAGGGCCGACAATTTCTCGTACTACACGAGTAAATTCGGCATCCATGTCAGGGAATTCTTCCGACACAGCGGCACCGTGATTGCTGATTAGGACGCCGTCCCACGGGCCTTCATCACGGAGTAGTTGGTGCATTTCGCCGGAGAGCCGGTCGTAGGCATCTTTGGTGATGGTTCCGATAGGGCCTGTGTTGGCGTACATCAGCGGTACAGCTTCGAATCCGAGTTCTTCGGCACCCTGTAGATAGCCCGAGATGGTGTACTGAGATTCGCCGTACATATCGACAATTTCTTGTCCGCGGGCGATAGTCGCCTTCTCGAATTCTTCGTAAGTAGCTGGGACCTTGGAAAAGGTGTTGGTCTCGTGCGAAATGCCGAGGATGGCGAATCTCATTATTCTCTCTCAGTGTGATCGTGCCAGAAGGGTATTGGTCGACTCGGTAGTCGTTCAGACTATTAGCTGTCTGCCGGTCGAGATAATACCTCCACCCACATGGGTTTGAACCCCGCAGCGAGGGCAGTTCTCATAGAAGGTATGTTCGTTGCCGATGTGCCGTAGTAGGGAAGTTTGCCATCATCGAGCACGGCTTCTGCCACTGCCGACGTGAGCGCTGGAGCTAGTCCGCGCCCTTGATGTTCTGGTGCGACGTCGATTCCGAGTTGCCACATGAATGGAGAATCGGCAGAAGCTCCGCACACGCCTACGATTTCACCCTCACGTTCGGCGATGGCCGCGATCATGGTTGGTCGTGCCGATTCGGTTGGATCTTTGTAGATAGCGTTGTGCCATCGAGCACGCTGGCCAATGGCATCGGCGCCTTTTTGATCGACAACCCGCACGCTGTAGCTGGCGGGTGCTTCGACGTGAGTCACAGTGCTGTGCGATACGGCGAATCGTGGAAAGGGACCGTATAGAACGATCCCTTCTGGCCTTACGAGCTCTGCCATCTTGCCCATGCGATCGGGCATGAACAATTCGTCACGATCCGATGTTGGGGCGGGTCTGAACACTTCTTCTGCCCATGCAAGATGCCCTTCATCTACACATACGATGCCGCCTCGTCCGAGCGATGCAATACCGATTTTGCCGGGGTGGGGGTCGAATAATCGATGCGCTTCATCTTTGTGGGCGTCGGGTTTTCGGACAGTGATGTGAACCTGACTATCGGTGAGTTCAGATTCTGAACATGAGAGCTCTGCGCAGAGCATCGCTATTACGGTCTCTCGAACGTCTTGCAAAGTCTCGATCATACTTCGGCCAACCCCTTACGATTTATCTAACTGACTGTGGTCAGGACGCCTCGAACGCAAAAGCAATCATATAGGGGCGATCAAATCGAAGGCGAAAGCGTGGCGTAGTCGGTGGTTGCTGGCGTGATTCAGGACGTGGGTGTAATCAACGTGGGTTCGGCAGGATTTTCGTTGTTGATAACGATATCTGCGAGTGATTCTGGGTCGATTTGGTCCAGATACATCTGCTGCCCAGCTATGTACCGAACGTTGTGACGAGAAATAAAGTCTTCTTCCGTTTCTGCTTTCGAAGAAGTCTGGTTGAAATCTCGAACCACAGTTCGTTTGGTGTTTTCGGCGAAACTCACCCGCAGAAAAATCGACAAATCCCAGAAACTTCGAAGTTCGGGTCGCATTAGGAATATTCCGTCGAACACCAATACGGCGCTTTCTTTCACCAAGATTTCTGAAGACAATCGAGCCGAGTCGGTCGTGTGGTCGAATGCCGATAACACGCACTGTCGATTCCCACCTGAATTCAGCGGGTCGAGGACGAGAGATTTGATCTGCTCATAGTTGAACGAATCTTCGTAAAACCCGCTTGGAGAATTTTCACCACGACGATATCTATAGGATTTTGGATTGTGAAAATTGTCAGTGCTGGACTGAATAACTTCGAGCCCGAGTTTCGTAAGCGTGTCCGACAATTCGGATGCGAAAACCGTCTTGCCTGCACCGTCGACTCCGTCGACCGCTATCAGTAACGGTTTCGATCGTGGACTGCGCACTACTTGCTGACCGATTTCATCAAGAAGCGTACGGCGTTTGTCGCTTATTTCAGGGCGTTGATCTGGCATTGCCGGCTACTCATAGCGCTGTAGATTGTTGACTCCAACCCGTCGCTTCGTCGTAGGCGTGGGCCAATTGGAGAAGCGACAGATCATCGTGCGTTTCGCCGGTGAGCATTGCCCCAACTGGTATTCCAGCCTCTCCGAATCCGGCCGGAACGCTGATAGACGGGTGACCCGAGATGTTGAACGGTGCCGTGTAGCAAGCGTTTATGCCGCGGGAGTGTTCGCCAGGTCGGCGCGAACGTTCGGCTGTTGCAAACGGAGAAGTTGGTGTGGCGATCGCTTTCAGGTTTAGATCAGCTAATTTCTTTGAGAAATAGGCTTTGAATGCCCGCCCAACATCGCCAGCGTTTATGAGATCGGTAGACGACATGAACGCGCCTTGAAGCAGGTTCACTCGAGATTGAGGGCCGTAGGTGTCCCAGTCTTCTTTGACTGTTTTCTGATGCCGTTGGTAGGAGTTCGAGAAGAGAGTCAGGAACGTTGCGGCCCGCGCTTCTGCCATCCCTTGAATGTCGAACTCAACCAACTCACAGCCGAGCTCTTCGAGTTTCCTTAGGAATTTTTCGAAGCCCTCCATTACCTCAGATTCGTTTGGCACTGAATCGATAAACGCTCGCGGAACACCTATTCTCCAACCACTGATATCGGCATCAATGTTTGCCGCGTATTCGGGAACGTCACCCGCCCAACTTAGATCGTCGGCGGGTTCGTATCCGATCATCGCTTCGAGCATCATCGCCGTATCGAGAGCGGTGAATCCAAGCGGGCATATCTCGCTGTGTTCGCTTCGTCCGACACCAATCCGACTCACCAGTCCGTGGGTGGGTTTGATTCCGTATAGATTGTGCGCTCCCGCGGGCAGCCGAACACTTCCGCCGCCATCGACACCGATCGTGCCACTTGCCATTCGTGCAGCAAGAGCAGCACCGGAGCCACTTGATGAGCCTACCGACATTCGTTCAGGGTTCCACGGATTCCACGGCGGAGGGTTGAGATCGGATTCGGTAGGCCGAGAGAAGAATTCGTTCAGGTTGGCCTTGCCTATGATTATGGCGCCGGCATTTTTGAGTCGGGCAATCGCTGGAGCGTCATTTTCAGGCACTCGGTTCTCAAATATTCGAGAATTAATTGTCCATGGCATGCCTTTTACGGGCACTGCATCTTTTACACCGATGGTGACGCCAGCGAGTGGCCCAAGCTCTTCGCCCCTGTCGCGGGCGGCATCGATCTCGGCGGCTTGTTCGAGAGCGCCTTCAGGATCGACTGCAATTAGCGAGTTCAGTTGTGGGTTGAGCTTTGAAATTTGGTCGAGATGAGCTTGAACCAGTTCGACCGACGTGATTGAACCTTCGCGTATTAGACGTGCCTGCTCGGATAGCGAGAGCAGCAGAGGGTTGGCGGACATTACGCATCACCGTCCATGTTGTGCGACATCTTTGTGACGTCGATATCGCCGCCAAGTTCGGGCATCAGACTTTCCATTAGATCGCAATACTCCCTCACACCGTGGACGAGGTTAATCAACGGCGGGAGATCGGCATCTGCGAGGGGTGCAATCTGGCGGGCGCGAGCGATTATCTGCTCGTCTGTTCTGAATTCCATCTAGTTTTGTAGTCCTGATCTTGGTTTCGAAGAAGCTTACTCCGAGTAACATATCGCCGAGCATCGTTCACCCGCTGAGAGAAGGATTTTTGCCTTCGAACTAGCGCTTCTCTGTGTAACTACCTTACGACCCCCAAGCAGAGAAGAATCGAAAGAGAAAAACATGTCCGAAGGAAAACTTGCTGGCAAAGTGGCGCTTATTACCGGAGCAGGTTCTGGTATCGGAGCGGCGACTGCACGTCTGATGGCTGCCGAGGGGGCATCGGTTGCTATTACCGGAATTCCCGCTGAAGGCGTGATCGCTGTGGCTGCCGAGATAACGGCGGGTGGCGGATCGGCTGTTGCGATTCAAACTGATGTTACTGACCCCGAACAGGTCGAAGCAGCGGTTGCTCAAACCGTCGAGTCATTCGGTCGATTAGACATCGTCGTTCCGAATGCAGGTATTCAGATGCACAAAGAAGATCGTAATTTGCACGAGCTTCCCGAGGGAGTTTGGGATCGCACCCACGATGTGAACTACAAAGGGCAATACTTCGCATGCAAGTACGCCCTTGCTCAAATGGTGAAGCAGGGCGAAGGTGGGGTTGTGATTATCGTTGCTTCGGTAACCGCACTGACCGGAACAACGCCAAACGTCTCGTATTCAACCGGCAAGGCCGGACTCGTGAATTTGGCACGCCATATCGCCGTCCACTACGGAGATGAAGGCATTCGAGCCAACAGCATCTGCCCAGGAGCACTCGAACGAACGCCCGATCATGAAGATCATCCCGATCCGCAAGGTCGAGAGGTGACTGCCGTGAATCGTGTGCCGCTAAATCGCCTCGGTACGCCGGAAGACATCGCACCGTTCATAACGTTTCTTGCTAGCGAGGATGCTTCGTATGCAACCGGAGCGAACTTCGTGATAGATGGCGGACTGACAGTTATTTAGTTTACTGATTGGGACGTTCGATAGTGCCAATCAGGCGGCTACCTAACAGGGGATGAACACATCGTCTAGCGCAGATTTGTCGAGCGTAAATAGCGTTTGGGAGCATGTACAGTGTTGCCGCTACCCATCGTCATCATTGGCTGGTTGCGAATCTATAAGGATTTACCGTCATGCTCGAACGCTTCAAAGTTCCCGAAAAAGATCGTGTTTATGTTCCGCAAGAGCGGATGCGAGCCGTGACCGAGGCGATATTCAGGCACAACGGTGTTTCGGACGAAGACGCCGGAGTATCAGCCGACGTACTGATGAAGAACGATCTGCGCGGAAACGAATCGCACGGTGTGTCGAACGGCATGCGGCGGTATGTTCGGGAGTACGGTACCGAGACGATCAACCCTACTCCCAAGTACAAGGTGATACGAGAATCGAAGACGACCATGACCGTCGATGCTGATGGGGCGCTCGGTACACATATTGGTCCTTGGGCGATGCAGCAGGCGATCGACAGGGCGAAAGAGTTCGGCATGGCAGCGGTGGCAGTTATCAATTCGGGCCACCTTGCAGGCTGCGGCTACTATGCAATGATGGCTGTCGATCAGGGCATGATCGGTCATTGCATGACGGCAGGAAACACTCTTTCAACAGTGCCGACATTCGGGTCGAGACCAGTCATGGGTACGAACCCAGTTGCATGGGCTGCACCTGCGCGAAAAATGCCACCTTTTCTATTCGATATTGCAACCACGCAGGTAGCTGGAAATAAGCTCGCCCTCGCCCGACGCACTGGAGCGAAAGTTGAGCCGGGTTGGATCACCGATTCCGAAGGAACGCCGATCATGGAGCCGGTCGACACTCCTCCACCGGGTGAGTACTTCATGCTGCCGTTTGGCGGAACCCGAGAAAACGGTTCGCACAAGGGCTACGGTCTGGCGTTGATGAACGAGATTATTTGCAACGAACTATCTGGATTTGGTCCGGGTCCGGTTCACGGTATTCCGGGTGGGCACTTCTTTCAGGCGTACGACATTGAGGCGTTCACCGACACTGAAAAATTCCTGGATGACATGGATTCACTGCTTCAGTACATTGTCGATGTGCCGCCTGCCAAAGGATATGAACGTGTTTTGTATGCGGGTCTCAAAGAAGACGAGGAAGAGAAATTGCGCCTAAAAGATGGCATTCCCTACCACTTTGAAGTAATCGACTGGTTCGAGTCGTACTGTGCCGAAGCGGGCATCGAATGCGACCTGCGCTAGGGCTTTTCAAGTAAAGTGGTGCCGCCGCCAATATCTCTTATCAGACATCTGTTGATCAAAAGGACTCAACTTAATGCTCGAACGCTTTAAAGTTCCCGAACAAGATCGTGTGTACGTTGCTGTAGAAGGCATCAGGGCCGCAACCGAGGCAATTCTGCGGCACAGTGGTGTGCCAGCTGACGAGGCTGAGAGTTCAGCCGATGTTCTGATCAAGAACGATCTTCGCGGGGTGGAATCTCACGGCGTTTCGAACGGACTCCGTCGATACGCGGCTGAATATGGTTCGAAAGACCTGAACCCGACGCCTAAGTTCAAAGTTGAACGAGAGACGAAAACGACCATGACTGTCGATGCAGATGGTGCGCTTGGGATCCACGTAGGTCCGTGGGCAATGCAAGTGGCAATCGACAAGGCAAAAGAGTTCGGTATGGCGGCCGTTGCAGTGAAAAACTCAGGTCATTTGGCTGGCTGTGGCTACTACGCAATGATGGCAGCTGAGCAAGGAATGATCGGCCACTGCATGACTGCTGGCGGATCTCTCCAGACCGTTCCGCCGTTCGGTTCAAAACCCGTTATGGGCACGAACCCAATCGCGTGGGCTGCTCCGGCTCGGAACATGCCGCCCTTCTTGTTCGATGTTGCGACTACTCAGGTTGCAAACAATAAGATCGGCCTTGCGCGTCGTATTGGTGCGGATATTGAAGGTGGCTGGGTTACTGATCTTGAGGGGCAGCCGATTCTTGAGCAAGTTCCGCCACCCGATACCGGGGACTATTACTTACTGCACATCGGTGGGACTCGCGAGAACGGATCGCACAAAGGTTTCGGCCTGGCGCTGATGAACGAAATTATTTGTAACGAACTATCTGGTTTTGGTTCAGGGCCTGTACACGGTAATCCCGGGGGACACTTCTTCCAGGCGTACGACATCGAAGCCTTCACCGATACCGAGAAGTTTAAAGACGATATGGACACTCTACTGCAGTACATCGTCGACGTTCCGCCAGCAAAAGGATTCGAGCGGGTCTTGTACGCAGGTCTCAGGGAAGACGAGGATGAGAAGGAACGCCTAAAAACTGGTATTCCGTACCACAAGGAAGTAATCGAGTGGTTCGAATCGTACTGCGCCGAAGCGGGCATCGACTGCGACCTGCGGTAGATCAAAGCCAGGCAACTTACGATTCATTACGCCTGCGCCATTCGCGACAAATGCATGGTTTAATACATCTGGATACCTGAGATGATCGTTCAGTTGATTGAGCTGACTAGAGTAACTCCACTTTATTTAGGAGATGATAATGGAACAAGCCACGATTATTCCCGGCGATGATGGTCCGTACCACGTCAAAGGCGATTTCGTTTTGATCGACGGTGAAGGCAACAAGCTGGAATTGACTGACGAAACTTGGTTATGTCGCTGCGGCGAATCGACCGCGAAACCGTTCTGCACGGGTTCCCACAGTAGTTGCGATTTTGTTGATTCTTCGAGGGCGGCGCAATGACGGTAGAAATTCGTATTCAAGACGACGACTCTCTTATGATCAGTGGCAAGTTCGATCTCATCGACGAAGATGGCAACGCGTATAGTCATCACGGCAAACTTCGATTGTGTCGATGTGGGGTCTCGAAGACGAAGCCGTACTGTGACAATACGCATGTAGAGATCAATTTCGAAAGCAAAGTTCGAGCGTAATTCCGATTGGAACGCCGGGTGAAGAGTGCACAGCGATGTACACTCACCCGGCGTTTTCGCGCTGGAAAATAATCTCAGAAATTCACGGAGTGTGTTCGTTGCTCAACGCCGGAGTGGCCCGAGTCGATATCAGCCCTAAAATTGGAGTCGCCCACGCCGGTTGGGGGGCACAAACTCATCAGGTTTCGCTTGGCAACGACATGCCACTACACGTGACCGCTCTGGTGGTTACCAAAGACGATGTTGAGCTTGCGATTGTCGATGTTGACATTGGAATATTCACGAACCAGCAAGATAAAGATATTCGAGAGTTGATTTCGAAGGAGTCAGGAATTCCGTTCGGTAATATACGGCTTGCTTACACGCACACTCACTCGGGTCCGATTACGTTTGGCCAGTGGATAAAAGACGGAATTGGTCTTGCGAACGAATGGTGGAACACGATTCCAGCCGCCTGTGTGAAGGCTGTTGTCGAGGCAAAATCGACAGCGCAGCCCGCACGTACGGGTTTTGGGCGTGGAAGTTGCGACGTCAACATCAACCGACGGCCTGCCCGAGATAATGGCGAACTGTTCACGGGTCGAAACTGGGACGGTGCTGTCGATCATTCCGTCGATGTTGTTAGCTTTGATGACGATGACGATAATCCCATTGCGACCATCGTGAACTACGCAATGCACCCAACGATTATGGCTCATGAGAATCAGTGGGTTACCCCGGATTTCCCAGGTCCAATGCGATCGGTGGTTGAGCACACCGTTGGTGGGCTTTGCTTGTTCCTGCAAGGAGCAAGCGGTAATCAGGGGCCTGTCGATGGATTTACTGGCGACCTGCGGGTTTACCGCAAGGCTGGATCGAAACTAGGTGCCGAAGCATCTAGAGTTCGTCTGAATATCGATCCACGCGAGCGAGAGGAGCACTTAGATCAGATCCTTGCTTCCGGTACTGATCTTGGAATCTATTCAGACGTGCCTACAAACGAGGCTGATGACACAGTTGCCGTGAGCAACATTACGGTAGATCTTCCTGCACGAGACGTTCTCTCGATTGAAGAAGCGATGGCGATGTTCGAATCTGGCGAGAACGAATTAGAAAAAATAAGGGCGTCGGACGCTTCCGAAGAAGAGGTTCGACGAGCGGTTTCTAAGGTTATGAGGGCGAATATTCAACTCAGCGTCGCCCGACTATCCGAAATCAACTCTAAGGACGACCACATAGAAATCACTGTCCAGTCGATGCGTATTGGCGAGACGATTCTCGTGTCGATTCCAGTCGAGCCGTTTGTTGAACTTGCTCAGGCTGTTAAAGAACGATCTGGTTCTGCGAATACGGTGTTCTCCGGGTTCAGCAATGGTCATGCTAACTACCTCGCCACCGACATAGCGTTTGAAGAAGGTGGCTACGAAGTAAGTGTGAGCGTGTTCGCTCCAGGATCGGCTGAACTAGCGATTGGTGCATCGGTCGAAGCTGTAAACGAGGTTTTGTAGGTGGAATTCGCGTACTCTCCGAGTAGAAATCTGCGTTCGCTGGCAAAAATACCTCAGCGGGTAGACGGATGTAAGCTGTTGACGACCGAGACTATTGACATGACTTACAAGTACAACCTATTCGCCGCTGCTTATCCGTCTGATGGGGGACCGATTAGCAAAATATTTCAACCGGTAGTCGACTTTCGCACTTACATGCGGGCTGGCCACATGGCCTTAATGTTTCCGCTTGGTATCGCCTACTTCGTGTTATTTGTGACGACACTAGCGGTTGGCGGACCAATGATATGAACTCTTGTGTGACCAATAGTTCTCATCGCCACATTCGAAGTTATGCATGCGAGATCGAACGCAGGTTGTTGAGTTCGCCTACTAGAAGTGACTAGCGTAGGTGGGGAGGCATTCGAACAGTGCTCCTACGGTGGCTAACCCACCGGCATTGTGCGTTTCGAGTGCTTGCGCCCTACCTCTGCGGTGTCGGTCCGGTGTCCTGCGATAACCCGCACCCCCTCGTCGATTTTGTCGGCGACGTTTTCGGGTGTGCAGCCGTCAAGGAACGCTAGTCCGTTTTCTTTACAAGCATTTTTTACTCGCTCACGGGCTTCGAGCAAACGGGGATCCATTGGCTTGCCCGGATCTCGCTTGATTCCGAACGACATGTGAAGATCGCCGGGTCCCCATTCTGCGAAACCTAGCCCGGGAACTGCCAATGATTGTTCGCAATTGGTGAGTGCCCGAACTGTTTCGATTTTTACTCCCAAAAGCAGCTCGCCTTGAGGGTTGAGCGGCCATGGTTCTGCTTTATCGACATATGTGTCGGCATCGACACCCCACACGGGTGCAGACGTTGGTTGCGAACCGACACCACGAGTGCCTCGTTCGAGTCCGTAGCCGACGCCCTTCATGTTGATTGGGTAGCGGCAGGATTCGATGAACGCTCGAACTGCGTCGGGTGTTTCGGCTTGGCAAAGAAGAATTCCGTGAACCCCGCGAGCTAAGATCATTCGGAACTGCCATGCGTTGAATCGAATGATGTCTTCTGATGAACCTTCCACTGGCGTCTCGACGATGACCGGGGGGGTGCGGTGCCCACTCGCCGTAGGACCGCCGTCGATTAAACCGTTCATGTAGTTGTCGAGTCCAGTCATGTCAAAAGCGCCGTGCTCCATGCCTACGTTGATGTAATCGGCCCACGTGTGTGCGTCTTTGAGTCCTTGTTCATAGGTTAGTACGTGGCCGGTGTGACCTCCGTCGTAGTAGATCGGTTGGTCTTGCTCAAGGAGTTCTATTGCGCGGTTGATGCGTTTTGCCATGGTGTTCCTGCTGAGAGGTTTTGCGTGCCCGAGTAGCGACAGTAATTCAATCTTGGCGAATCGTACCGTCTAAAAAGAATTTGTGCAGCAAGTTCTATCGCCTGTGAATCGGTCGTGACTTCTGCGGCGGCGCTGAAAGCTATCGACGATGCCGTAACATTACTTGCCAATGCCGAGCGACAAGTGATCGTCGCTGGAGGCGGGGTAACGCTCGCCACAGCAGAACCGGCTCTACTCGAACTTCCCGAACGCACTGGCGTTCACAATAACTGAAACTGTAACATCGCCAGATTCAGCTTGAACGTCTATTGGTAAGCTGATGAACGCTCGGTCAGGGCGACCCGTTGTCATTTGCTCAAACGTATTGTTCAGATCGTAGTGTAGAGCTTGATGTGATCGAGGACGATAACTGGCTTTAGCCAGCGGCTCTAGCGCTGAAGGAATATCCGCAGGTCGTTTTCGTTCTAGCTCTTGAAGAACGCCTCGATCTTCCATATACGTATGAGCTTCGCCAGAAATAACCGAGACTGCTGTCGAAGCGACATAACTCTCACCAAGACCTATTGCCGTGTTCAATGCACCGGATCCTATCGATGTAAACACCGGGAGTGATTTAGCCGATACGCGGTAGTAGCCATAGGCGGGATGAACTGCGCTTTGTTCGTGACCAACCTGAAGGATCTTTATCTGGTCTTGAACCGTAATAAATCAATCGAGCATGGCGACTATGCCATGACCAGGGATGCCAACTAAATACGGCGTTTTCTCGGTGAGTAATTTATCTCTTACTATTTCGCCGCCAGTTCGATTAGCGACTTCTGCGAATCCTCTTTTATATTTATGCAGCGTCGTTGCTCAGGCGCACACAGAGCGTACATCTTTAGTTAGTCTTTACACTGATGAGTGCATGAAGTGCCATCGCAACGACTAAATGGGCTGAAGGTTTTTGGCGATACGGGCTCAACATAGATTCAGACGAACGGTTTTCTCGTTTGGGATGAGTCTTGTGCCGGTTGTAATGGTGCTGGGATTATTGACGCCGGTTTTGGGACCTGCGATGGACCACCATTACGCTGATCGTTCACCTGCGCACGCTCACGTGTTCGTTGGAGAAGATACCAATCTCCACGATCATTCACTGGATCTCCACGATCACACATCTGGTGAATCGACTGGTGACGGATTGTCTGTCGCCAGCACGTCCATTACGGGGTCTTATGGCCCGTTAACGCTGGTCGGTGCAACTCTCGAGTCGCACGTACCGAATTTCAACACGCACATGATTGATATGCAGGTCAGAGAATCGACTGTCCCCGACAACCAACCGATCGCTCCACTGAATAGACCGCCTCGACGCGCGTAATAACGCAATTTTTGGTTTATTCGAATCGATTCATTTGAGATTGATTCATAGTTGGGAGTTATATATGTCTGTGTTTTCTTGGCGCGCGCGCTGTGCACTTTTACTTACTGTTCTTTTCGCTGTTCTCGGCACCGGCACCGTACTTGCTCATGAGGGGCGAGACGTTGGTGGTTACAACTTCGTCGTAGGGTTTATAAACGAACCAGCTGTCGAAGGAATGTTGAATGGGGTTTCACTTCGGGTGACATCGCTAATCGTTGACGACGACGATCATGCCCACGACGATGGTATGGATATGTCTATGAACGATCGAATGGCTACAGAAATCGATCTCGTGTCGCATGGTGGAGTATTCGTCGATGAATTAGCTGCTAGTGCTCACTACGAGTTTACTTTCGGTCACGAATTCGAAAATCTAACTGTTCCGTTCCATGCGCACCCAATTGAAACTCAAGGTTCGATTACGATCGGTGACAATAATCCGGTAGCGACCGAAGTTGTTGTTGAGATTCATGAAAACGGATTTGTGCCGGCAATGTTGATGATTCAGGTCGGCACGACGGTCGTATTCGAAAACCATATGGCCGAACCAACGGTTGTAATGAGCGGCCCTCTTGGTGATGTGGCTCTAGAAGCTGATGTACCCGCTGTGCTGAACGCGGTTGTCGGTATCACAACGCTTCAAGTTGAAGTAACCCACGTTGCATCATCTGTAGCGCAAGTTATGGAATTGAAGGAAGCTTGGAATGCCCCTGGGCACTATAAATCGGAGTTCATTCCGACATCCCCCGGTGCATACAACTTTCGATTCTTCGGTGATATTGATGGGCAGACAATCGACGAGAGATTCGAATCGAGCAATACAACGTTCGACGAAGTGACACCAGCAACCGAGATTCAGTTTCCCGTTCAGTTGGCAGCTCCCAGAGAAACGGAGAACGCTGCACGCGGAGCTATGGAGGCTGCTAACACTGCCGGAACAGATGCTTCAGATGCAGCTGATTCGGCTTCAAGTGCGAACACCTTGGCGGTTGTCGCATTGTTTATAGGCTTTATCGGATTAGTTCTCGGCGGATTAGCTTTTCAGCGTTTGGGTAAAAAGCCGTAGTTCACCGCTAAGAGATTGAAATGACACCGATTCCGATTGAAATGACTCGTTTGCTGCTTCTTCACGGCGCTGGAGGGACGTACGACGAGGCAATTATTTTTGGCGGGATCGGTGTGCTTTTAATTGCACTGGGTTTCCTTTCATGGAAGGCTAGTAAAGGCAAAGAAGAACGACGGAAAAAGAGAAAGGCGCGACGTAAGCGTTGAGTCGATTGCTTGAAAATAACTCGTTGGTTTTTCGATTATTTCTTGATCTGTTCGCCCTCGTATCGATGTTCTTTTTGTTCGTCTCTCTGAGCGAGGGCGTCGATGCGCACGCCAACCAGATCAATTCGATACCTTCGCCAAATAGCGAGCTCGAAATTTCGCCTAGCCGTGTGGTTATTTGGTACAGCGAGCCGATAGAAGAATCGTTCAGCGTTGTGACTGTTCTGAACGCGGCTGCCGAGCGAGTTGATCTTGATGATTCGACTCGTGATGGGACCGAACCTTCAGCGATGTCGGTCGGTTTACCCCAACTTGCCAACGGTACTTACACAGTCATTTGGAAAAACCTTTCATCCGTCGATGGTCACAAAGTCATCGGGTCGTTCGTGTTTGCAGTTGGTGAACCGCTTTCTACTGGTGCGCAGATAGATGCAGTTGAGCAGCCGTTGTTGCAAACAGTTGCCGACCCATGGCTACGCTGGCTTGTATTTGTTAGTGCCGCAGTCGTCATTGGCGGGCTAGTGTTTGAATTAATTATCGACGTCCCAGTTGTCTACGGCGTGTCGTCAAAGGACAGCTGGCAAGTTGCAGGGATAGTGGCATCCAATGCATGGTCGAGAGTCGCAGTTATTTCGCTTGCTGTATTGATTCTCGCAATGCTTGGTCAACTGCTTCAGCAAGCTAGCGTTTTATCTGGCAATTCGCCGTTCGCTCCTAACCTAGAGATTATTAAATCGGTTGCGCTGGAAAGCGGCTGGGGCCGGCTCTGGACGTATCGTTTGATCACAGTTATCGGCATCGGAGTTTTGTATTTCGTCGCCAAGCGATCGGCAGCCGTCGGCGATGGGGATGCTGGATCAGAGAGGCAGTCGGATCAGGAAGGTTCACTTCTCGGAGATTCGATGTTTGCTCAGGCAGCAGCAGTACTTGGCTTGGTTTTTCTCGGATTAATCTCCACAAGCAGCCACAATGCTGCATCACCGTCTGAGATAAAAACGTTCGCTATCGTTACCGACTTTGTTCACCTCTCTGCATCAATGGTCTGGCTCGGTGGCGTGATTTATCTTGCAATAGCAGTTCCTGTTTTCATCAAAAAGCTATCTAGGTCGGACGTTTACGATTTACTTAATTCGACGATCTCCAGATTCACAGTGCTCGGCTTGTTGAGTGCCGGAATTTTGGTTATTACTGGAATTTTCTCTAGCTACATGCAGGTCACAGTTCCCGCTGCGGTGTCCACTCCTTACGGCTGGTTCTTGGTTGGGAAGTTGGCGCTGATCGTTCCGTTGTTCGCTTTCGCCGCTTACAACGGATTCAAGCTAGCCAAAAGTTTAGGAATCGGTGGAGAACGTCGTCTTGGACGATCGTTGGTTATCGAGGCGGTCCTCGCAGCTCTAGTTTTTGCTGTGGTTGGCTGGCTGGCAAGCTTGGAACCTGCTCGACAGTACGCCGGTCGAACTGGAATCGGGGCTGTCGAGAATGTGGCTTTTAAGGCTCAGGCAGAAGGCACAGAATTCGATATCAAGATTAATCCTGCCGAAGTTGGATCGAACGATGTAATTGTCATATTGACCAAACCGAACGGTGAAGTGATCGATAACGCCGTAGATGTGCGGGTACGGCTCAAGTTCGTCGATGACGATCTCGGTGAGCCTCTTGTTTCGCTGAAAGATACCGGTGCTGGTGTTTGGCGTCTCAACGATGCTCGCCTCAATATCGCTGGCGAATACCAGGCAGAAGTTGTTGTTCAACGACCCGATGCGTTCGATTCACGTACTGCGTTCCGTTTCGATGCCCTGTCGGTTGCAACGGCCGCCAGTACGATAAAACCCGATAGTGACAGAGCGAACTTGCTGTTTGGATTGCAGTTACTAATTATCGGTGGAATAGTCGTTGTGATCGGTGTGCGGGGCAAAGTTGCACCGAAGATTTTCGGAACTGCTGGCGTCCAAAAAGCTCTCATGGCATCGGGCGTTGCCGTAGCCGTGCTTGGATTGTTGTTTGTACTGAACGCGCAGGTGCTTAGGGTTGGCTTACCAGAAACCATCCGTAATCCGTTTCCGCCAACTGCTGAATCGGTTGCACTTGGTGCACCGGTTTACGCCACTGCTTGTGCGGCGTGTCACGGTGTTAATGGTCTTGGTGATGGGCCATCAGGAGCGGGACTGCCGAAACCACCCGCCGATCTGATTATTCACGTGCCCCTTCACAGCGACACGATCCTGTACGAGTTCATTCGAGATGGAATCGCCCCGACTGGGATGCCGGGACAAGCCGGTGTTTTGACAGAGGACGAGATGTGGCATCTCGTGAACTACTTGCGAGCTGAATTCGACAACCGTTAGGAGCGCGATAGTCGATCAGTTTCACGAGTGACTTGCTAAATGTCGTTCGTTACGGCAGCACCCGATTCGACGAGATTCGCTATTTCTTCTTCCGAATAACCAGCGCCGGTCAAAACTTCACGGGTGTGCTGGCCGAGCAAAGGTGCCGGTTCGGTAATTCTTCCGGGTGTTCCGTATAACTTTGCAGCGACACCTATGTTCTTGGTAGTCCCTGCAGTTGGGTGTTCAAGAACGGCTTCCATGCCTCGATCCTGCACTTGCGGATCAGCCCATATTTGCTCCATGTTCAAAATCGGACCTGCTGGAACGCCTGCTTCTTCAAGGATAGCCAGCCACTCGTCTGTCGTTTTTGTAGTGGTGCTTAACTGGAGCTCTTCTTCAAGCTTGGCGCGATTAACCAATCGGCCTGCGTTGTCGGTGTACTCATCACGTGCGATGAGATCTTCACACCCAAAGGCGATTGCAAGTCGTTCCCAGTTCGGTTGGTTCGGTGCACCGACAATGATGTGACCGTCGCTAGTTTCTAGAGCTTGATAGGGCGCTGAATTACGGTGGGATGATCCGAGTGGTCCCGCCACTTCGCCAGTAGCAAAGTAACCGGCAGACTCCCAAACGGTGTAGGCAAGTGCCGCTTCGAGGAGTGATATTTCTAGATACTGCCCGTTGCCCGTTTTTAGCTTATTGATGTAGGCGGTAAGGATGCCGTAGACGGAAAACATTCCTGCGTTCATATCGGCGATCGGCACACCTGCCTTCACAGGTGGAGTGCCCGGAACGCCAGTGAAGCTCATAATTCCGCTCATTCCTTGCGCAATCAGATCGTATCCACCGCGTTTGGCGTAAGGACCCGTACGACCGAACCCGGAGACCGAGCAGTAGATGATTCCGGGGTTGATGGCTTTAAGATCTTCGTAGCCGAGTCCTAGTCGTTCCATCACGCCCGTGCGGTAGTTTTCTATAACGATGTCAGCATCTTTGACGAGCTTCTTCATCGCTTCGACACCCGCTGGTTCTTTGAAGTTGAGTACCATGCTGCGTTTGTTGCGGTTCATCGCTAAAAATGCAGCCGATTCAGTTTCGATGAAGGGAGGTCCCATTCGGCGAGTGTCATCACCGCCGTTCGGCTTTTCAATCTTGATCACATCGGCGCCCATGTCAGCGAGCAGCATGCTGCAGAACGGACCTGCGAGGATCTGTGAGCAATCGAGAACGCGTACTCCTTCGAGTGCTTCGGGCATGCCATTGGGATTCGGGAGGGATTGCATAATTTTCTACGAGGTGTCTGCATCTCTATGAGATGCCGGTGATAGCGATAAAGCCGATGAGAGTAGATCGATACTGACTGTTCGAAATTCTATTCCCAAAAACTCTGAGTTGGTTACGCTCTGATGTGAAGAGCAAGTAAAAATAATCTCTGAGATAATCCATGCGTCACTCCGGGCGCCTGAGGCGGATCCTCCCGCCAAAGTTGTTTAAGTTACGGTGGTCGCTTCGATGTTTCTTCTACCTTCGGGAGGGAGTTAGAGGTAGGGTAGATATCTGCCCAAGTGCGAAGGCACGCCCGGCAGAAAAGGAAAGTTCGTATGTTCAAGTTAGATGGCAAAGTAGCGTTCGTAACCGGCGGCAACGGCGGAATTGGCCTAGGTATGGCGAAAGGTTTTGTCGATCAGGGCGCTTCGGTTGTGTTGGCTGCTCGAACAGTTTCGAAGCTCGATGCCGCAGTTGCTCAAATTACCGCTTCTGGTGGAGGCGACAAAGTTCTCGCCGTTCAGTGTGATGTGACCGACCGATCTTCGATTCAGACTACTCTTGATGCAACTGTCGAAAAGTTTGGCGGACTGGACATCGTGGTCAACAACGCTGGTACAAACAAACGTGCCGAAGAACCTCACCTTCTCTCAGAAGAAGATTGGCAAGATGTCATCGACACCAACCTCACGAGCATGCACAGCGTTACTTCACTGGCGTTCCCGTTGTTGAAGACCCGTGGCGGCGGGAAGATCATCAACATTGGCTCCATGATGTCGATATTTGGTTCGCCGTACGCTCCCGCTTACGCTGCGAGCAAAGGCGGGGTTGTGCAATACACAAAGAGCTGCGCTATCGCTTACGCCAAGTACAACGTTCAGATAAACGCGATCTTGCCGGGTTGGATTGTGACTGAAATGACCGACGAATTTGGTCGGTTATTTCCAGATCGATACGCGGCTATCGAAGGTCGTACGCCGGCAGGACGTTGGGGGCAGCCTCAGGATTTGGCAGGAACAGCGATATTCCTCGCTTCCGACGCATCGCAGTTCGTTTCGGGCGTATCTATTCCGATCGACGGCGGTTACAGCGTCGCTTAGCTACGGGTGTCGTCAGTCGCGGTCGTCGTCATACGACTCGACTCTAGCTGCGGTCCTCCTAGCCTAATCCTTCCATACGGAAGGTGACTGACGTTTGCTTGGGTTCTATTTCTCTTCAACTGCGTCTTTGAAGATGTTTTCTCGGTACCAACGAAGTTCTTCCACGCTTTCTTTGACGTCGTTCATCGCCAAGTGTGTTCCCTTTTTTAAAAGCGGGCGGATGCCTTTCGGGTACCACCGTTCAACAACCTCTTTGAATGACGACACATCTACCATTCTGTAATGAAGGTAGTCTTCGAGAGTCGGCATTTCTTTATGAAGAAACCGTCGGTCGACCCAGATCGAATTTCCGCAGAGAGGTACTTTGCCTTTTTCGGTCCACTTCTTCAAAAACTTCAGTGTTTGGCGCTCGGCTTCTGCGATATCTATTTTGGAAGCCTCGATTCGGTCGAGAAGTCCAGATATTTTGTGCTGTTTGGCTGGCCAATCTTCCATTCGTGCCATTTCTTCCGGCGTACGATGAATGGCGAGTTCTGGTCCTTCGGCGAGAACGTTGAGATCGGCGTCAGTCACAAGCGAGGCGATTTCGACAATTACTTGCTCGTCGCCGAGTCCTGTCATTTCGAGGTCGACCCAGAATAGATTCGTATTTTTAGGCATCGGACGATTCTAGTGCAGGAACCCGGCGAGCGGGGCACCGTCGTAAGTGATCATGGAAGGGTTCCTTCGAACGACACTGTGCCCGCCTTTGGCAAGCATCGTCGTAATGCCCACAGTGTTACGTTATGAAGGTATTTATTTTGGCAATTTAGGAACACTATGAAACTCCTTGCTTCAGCCGCTCTCGTTCTCACAGTTTTTGTAGGTCTGGTCGCGTGTCAAGGGGCGATTGGCGACGCGGGAATTCAAGGCAATCCTGGTCCGCAGGGTGTTCAAGGAGTTGCTGGCCCTGCTGGAGCACTTGGTCTTACCGGGCCTGAGGGATCGACTGGACCTATTGGGCCTCAGGGCGAATCTGGTCCCGTTGGACCTCAAGGCGAGGCGGGTGCCATCGGAGAAACAGGGCCTCAGGGCGAATCTGGTCCCGTTGGACCTCAAGGCGAAGCGGGTGCCATCGGAGAAACAGGGCCTCAGGGCGAATCTGGTCCCGTTGGACCTCAAGGCGAAGCGGGTGCCATCGGAGAAACAGGGTTGCAAGGTGAACCCGGGTCTGCCGGTGAAAAAGGGGCAATAGGCCTCAAAGGGCAGGCTGGTGAAGCAGGTATCGCTGGTCCGATCGGCCCTGCAGGGATCAACGGTGGCGATTACCACGAACTGTTTCTCGACGACGTGAATATCAAAGATCACGTCGTTTGGATCGATGCTGGCAACGCTACCGGATCGGCAGTAGTGATCGGTGCTGGCGAACTGCTAACTGCCGAGCATGTAATTACTGGTAAAACCCTGGTTCAGGCTTCGATACCCGGAGTTGGTTTGGTCAATGCAGTCGTTAAGGGCTGGGACAAAACTCGTGACTTGGCGTTGCTGACGTTTTTATCAACCGGGGGAGAGTCGATAGTTGAGGTGTCAGAGGGTTCGACTTTGAATGGAAGTGAAAAGACGTCGAACGGACTGATCGGTAGTCCGATCATTGCAATCGGGTACGTAACACCGATTTCGAAGACGGTTCCAATGACCAGTTTTGGTCACATTTCAACGTGGTGGAACGTTGTGCCGGGCGATGTTTCGACGTTCGGGTTCAACGCTAACGTGACAAACGGAATGAGCGGTGGCGGACTGTTCGATATTGACGGCAAGTTAATCGGGACGATCATCCAGAAAAGCACCGTGATCGGATCAGACAATCGTGCCGTGCGCTACGACGAAATCCAAGAGGTACTAGCCGATTTGAGGGCGGGCGTGAAGAATCAGTAAGTGGGGCTGGTCAGTGATCGGCGTCGATCCTATATCCACACTTTTTCTGTGGGACCACGGGGCATTGCGTCTCACCGAAGCGTTGAGTATCACTCGGGAGCAGGTCGATTCAGATAGCCGAACAGTCACCGTAGGCGAGTCCAAGACTGACGCTGGGACTGGAACATACCGCAGACGGTAGTGAGCTGACCGACTTCGTTCTAAGCGTGTTCCGTGGAGATAACGGTGCAAGCATCAAAGAGCGTATGGACGCTGCTACATGGCTTGCAGACCGAGGCTTCGGGAAGCCGACAGTGAATGCAGATGCACAGGCTCCGGGCATCGGCGACTTCACCATCGTCATTGGTGACCACGACGCAAGAGGTAACCCGGTCAACGATGTGCCCAGAGATTAAGGCTGTTTGTTATAAATTTGTTGTAACGGACGCTCTGAAACAGCCTGAGGCAGTGTTGATTTAATTCCCAAGCAAAGGGTCGCGAGTTCGATCCTCGTCTCCCGCTCCAGTTCAAGCTGAACTCAGAAGCCCTCACAGAGATGTGAGGGCTTCTCTGTGATTGACACCATAAAGACACCAAGCGGGCGAAAAAGTCGGTGTTTTTGAGTGAGATTCAGTCTTTTGGCGTGAGCAGATGAATTGCGAACTATCTGCGTAGCAGCATCAAGCGTGATCCGACGATGAAGTGTCTGGTATTCCAGGACATTCCCCGCAATCCAGTTACCCTATCCAGATGACTCCCTCAGCCGCCAAACCGACTAAACCCCTTCCTCCCAGACGAGCCGCGTTCGTCAGCGAGTATCTCGTGGACCTCAACGCATCCCGAGCGGCACGAGACGTTGGCTACGCGGCCAAGTCAGCATCTGCCGAAGGGTCGAGATTGATAGCGAATCCAGAGGTGCAGGCAGAGATCACACGACAGCGAGCTATTCTTGCGGAACAGTCCAACGTCACGCCCGAGAAAATCGTTGCTGAACTAGCTGTGATTGCGTTCTCCGACCTGGGTGATTACATTCGCATTCATCCAGACGGCACAGCATCGATCGAGCTGGGCAACATGCCGCCAGGTGCGACAAGAGCGATCGCATCGCTGAACACGGACACATCTCGCACGGCAGCTGACAAGCAAGTGACAAAACTTCGGTTCAAGCTGCACGACAAGCACGCGGCACTAGTGTCGCTGGCGAAGATCCTAGGGATGTTTCAGGAGAGCAGCGTCAACCTTACGATCGAATCTCACGACAGCACCAAACTGGCCGTTTTGAGCACAGAAGACCTTCGGAGAGTGTTGGATTCAGGCGTTTTCGACAACCAGGCGGACACTGATGCGGAGGACGCGGAGCGCCCCTGCCTACGCGAAGTAAACACGCCGAGCGAGTCCGACGAGTGAGCTCCTTATCTTCAGGAATTTGCTTCTGACGAGCCCCCCACCCCACCCCGTGATCCTTCGACGATCGGGAGGTGAGTTGGGTCTAAATATTTTTTCCACCAAAATTCTGGAAAATTCTTCTGAGTCGAACCGGACGGTCCAGAGAATCTCGATTTGTTCTCGAGGAACGATGCTATTCTGCCCCCGACACTGAGTTCTGACAGAGCCGTTTTCAGCCGTCCCAACACTTAGTTTTCTGTACGTGTATTGAGTAAAACACCTGTTGGCCTTGCTTTACGTTTACGTCGAAACCAACGATGCGGGCTTTGTAAATGCCTTTGGGCAACCCAGTATCAGTTTTTATACTTGCTCGCTCCCATACTGATTTTCCGGATTGACCTGCTGCGAAAGTGACGCCGTCAGGGCTGACCAGATGTATGTCTATATCGTTATGGTCCTGATCTGATCCCTCTGGCCACCATATTGCTGCTTGAATTCCGCATGCACCGTTAGGAACGTCAAGGTTTACGGTGGCAATATCTCCTGTGTCGTTTATTTGTGCACTGCCGGAATGGAGGGATCCATTGACAAACATCTTCGGTCTGCCGACACCCTCAATGTTAAGGGTGGATATATTGGGTTCGACACCAATGTAGTTGTACGAACCTTCCCAGAAAGTTTGGTGTTCTCCGCTGCCGAGAACTGCTGCGTAAACATGCCCCGGTGAAAGCCAGGATGCAAAGTTACTGGCCTTCTCTAAAAAGTTGTTGTAGATCTGAGCCATCGCAGCTATTGTGGGGGTAGCTGCACTTGTTCCACCGAACGAACCTGTATCGTTATCGTTATTTGCTTTTGCGCTTTCCCAGTTTGTGTACCCAAGGATATCTGGCTTGTATCGTCCGTCTGGAGCAGGGCCTCGTCCCGAATAAGGACAGACATTTGTATTGACCTCAAACCAAGTACAGGGTGGGTCGATATCATGAGCTCCCACGGTGATCACTTTATGGGCGTCGTTCGACAAACTACTGAACGCAGGCTCGATCATTTGAACGCCTTTCTCATCATAAGAAATTGCTGGAGCCCGGATCACCTTTCTATCACAAGGGAGCTCATGCTGGTTATACACTGGACTTTCGGCGGAGCATGCTGAGTTACCGGATGCCACAAACACACCCATGCCTAAGTCGAACGCGTTGTCATATTCATGCTCTGTCCGCGCCCAACTTCCATAGGAGTGTGTTGATATCACGCTCCCCATTACAATAGCCATCTCAAGAGCTCTGTGGGCCGCTTCGGTCGAGATACCTTGCCTCGCTTGTTGATTGTCACTGTACGGATATGGTGGAGAGGCTTTCCAGGAATCAGTCGTCACTTGGGTGATACCTCTTAGTTCCGATGCGATATCTCCGCTACCACTTATGACTGCTTTTACGGATGTTCCATGTCCATCACCCGAACGTGAATTATAAAAGTCTCCGTTATTGTAGTTCGGGAAAAGCGTCCCAGCCTTTCCATTAGGTGGACCGCCGTCTCCAAAACACGTTTCCCCGCCAGAGCCGCAGTCAGCGGCAATGGCACCACTCTGATCGTCAAGCATGTCATGTGTGATTCGTGCACCTGTGTCAACTACTGCCAAATAACCCCAGTTCAATTTTTGACCATCGTATGGGATAGTCCTCAATTGTTCTCTGACGGCCAGCACGTCATTGGCAGCGTCGAGGTCAGGTCCTTGTGTTATTGATGCTTCATCATTCAGGGAGATATTGATGACCTGATCCAACTCAGCCAATATTTTCACAGTGTCAAGTCTGACGGTAATAGTCGGAGTGTTGGCAATCCAGGGAAGGTACACGATTTCGAAATTGATCTTTCCTCTAAGAAGATCTCTGAATTCACTAAATTGAATCTTTCTGGCATCTTTGATCTTCTGTATTTCAACCTGTCTTACCGCATCGATCTTTTTCCAATCGTCGCTTCCCCTTTCAAAATCTTTAAATCTGGGTAGTGGTGTCAAAATCAGATCATCTTTAAGGGTTACGTTAATATCTATTGGTTCACCCGGATCTCCATTTTCAAGTTTGCTTAAAAGCGCAGGTGAATATTTTGGTGTGTCGATAGTAGGCGGCTGTTCACCTTTTACGTAGGGAAGTGTCGCTCCAGTACTGTATGTGACTTCAGCCATTCCAGTTACGATTTCATCAGTCCCTCCATCTGTCGATGGAGTAGTCACAAACATTCCCTCAAACCCGGCTCTACCCGAAACATCTTTACCATCCAGTTTTCCTAGAGCCATCCATGCCGGACTATCAAATTCCATCCATTGTTTTTCAGACGCTTCGTCTTTCTCTCTTACCCGCAAAGGTTCTTTTACAGGATCTACATCATCGGTTTTCTCGGTTATTTGTCCTGACTTTTCTCCTGAATCTACGGTTGATTCTGGAGTTCGCTCAAGCTCATTTTTCAGCACCTCTAATGTTGATTCGGCTTTTAACAATTCCTCCTCAAGCTCTGTTTGTGCCTCCCGGATGTCTTCGGCGATCTGCACCCCGGCTTCCAGTTCGCACCCCATAAAAATTGCCGGTACTAAACACGATAAAATTAATAAGAATCTTAAAAAGGCACTATTCTTATTTTTTAGCAAACGGATTCTCCCAAAGTAAAATCGAATTCATGTCGAAACTGCGTAAAGTACTAAATATTTCCAGAACATAGCCTATCTATATCACCAAGCAAAGGGTCGCGAGTTCCATTCCCATCTCCTGCTCAATGGTATCCGTATCAGCCGATCAAGTGCAGTTACTGAACGTATCGGGACGTTTCTTCTTGTTGGTATGTACAGGACGAGGCTATACTCCGTTGATTCACCAGCCTTGGAAACATCAGGAGAGCTAGCTTGCCAATCAACCGTATTTTTGCGGCGAACAACGAAGGGCGAAAAGCACATTTTTTGCAAATGCACTTTCCTTCCACTGAATTGGTTGAACTTGCCCAACTTGCGGGCATGGACGGTGTTGATCTGGACGGAGAGCAAGGGCATTTTGATCTTTCTGAAATCGACGAAATTTGTCGTGTTGCCAACGCTGCTGGAATGACTGTGACGGCGCGTGTGCCTTCAGTCGATCCTGTCCCCATCAAGCAGTATTTGGCTCGTGGTGTACAAGGCATTCAGGGCCCAGGAGTCGAGAGTCGAGAGCAAGCGCAGACTCTCTCAGATTCGTGCTACTACACGCCTGCAGGAAAACGTTCCTGGGGTCCGGGGCGAGGGCATTATTACGATTATCTGCCAACGATGAACGACAAGTTCGGCGGCAATAAGGGCTACATCGCGGATGCCAACGAAAACATGTTCGTTATCGCCCAGCTCGAGAGCCAAACGAGCATCGATAATCTCGATGCAATCGTTTCAGTGCCCGGAATTCACTGCATAACGTTTGGGCAAAACGACATGGCCTCGTCACTCGGTGTTCCAGGCGAGCCGGGGCACGAAAAGGTCAAAGCCGCTCATGCCGATCTCGAACGCCGAGCACGAACGGCGGGCAAGCACTTATTGTCAGATCGTGTCAGCTACGTAAGAGCAACCGTGGCACTTCTCGATACGATGCGAGACCATTTGACAGATCACCGAAACGATCCGATCGGGCAGATCAACTAAGCGCCAGTGTCTTCGATTCAGCGTCAGTTTCCACGTATGTTACCCGGCCCGACATCAGCTTTCTAATGACGATGTATGTGCGGGTGAACCTCCGGTCCAGACGGCGGATTATCGTGGCTGTGATCGTGTTTTTGCCAGTCGTATGTTTCAAGTTCGTCAGTCAAAGTAACTTCACCGTCGAAAACGGTTTTCACTTCGGCAATTCCACGTTCACGGTTCTCCGGCGCTGATAAATCGGGGCCTACGTGAACTAGGAATAGTTCTTTTACTCCGGCTTCAGTTGCCATTTCTGCGGCACCGAGCGTACCGGTCTGCCCAACATCGCCAACACGGGCGTCATAAACCGATTCGAAGTTGCCGCACATCGAAACTAGAGCGTCGGCTCCGCGAGCTAAATCGACGACTCTCTCGCAAGGTTCAGTATCACCAGTGAAAACTATCGATCCCTCGGAAGTGTCGAGTCGATACGCGAGCGAATCATGATACGGCTCGACATGCTCTGCGGGCGCCGCGGTGACTTCAAAATCATTTCCGGTAAACACCGTTCCGGGGCCAACATCACGTGCCACTACGTTCATTCTTGGCCTAGGCAGAACTCCGCCTCGAAGCTCGTAAGTCGATTTGCTCAGTGGATGATTTGTGCGGGCGTTGATGTCGTAGGCAAATGCGCCTTTTTCGCCCACAAGCCTTTCGGTTATCGACTCTGTGTTGTTGGGTCCGAACGCTTGTAGATGATTCTCCTTACCGGTGCTTTCGTCCCATCGGGTCATCATGAAGCACGGGTAGTCGACATCGTGATCGAAGTGGTGGTGGGTGAAGAACAGGTAGTCGATGTCCAGTGGGTGCAGGCCAATCTGCGCCATCTTGTAGGTAGTGGCAGGTCCACAGTCGAACATGATCTTCTTCCCGCCCACATCGACAACGTGTGAGGAGCCAAATCTAGATTTTATGGGTCTCGGCCCGCCTGAACCCAGCACATGTAATTTCGCCAAGACCGATTCCTTTGTTTGTAACTGTTCTTCTGGAAAACCAATCTTGAAGAATCCCCTCGATGAACGCAAACTCGAGGTTTATGACTGATACGACGAAACCGAGCGATAGATACAGGCAGCATTCTGCAATATGCTTTCTGTGCACGACGCGTTCGAATGTTTATCGAAGAGCAACCAGAAATATGTATCACTACTGCATCTAATCTTTAGTTCATATTTTCATACTCAGGAGCTACCACAATTAGCAAGCTATTTACTCCCATAGAAATTCGCGGAGAAACCATACCTAACCGAGTTTTCTACTCTCCTATGTGTGAATATTCTTGTGGCGATGATGGCGTGCCAGGTGACTGGCACATGGTCCACTTGGGCTCGAAAGCGGTCGGTGGAACAGGGCTTGTTATGGCTGAAGCCACGGCGGTAACTCCTGCAGGCAGGCTTACTCTTGCTTGCCCCGGTATTTGGTCGGATGCACATGTGGATGCGTGGCGGCCCGTAACGGAATTTATCTCTAGTCAAGGTTCCGTTCCTGCCATCCAGATCGCTCATGGTGGTCGTAAGGCATCACATGATTTGCCCTGGGCTGGCAGCGGCACACTTGAAGAGGATCAGGGCGGATGGCAAGTAGTAGGTCCAAGTGCTATTCCGTTTAGTGATTCGTTCCCTTTGCCACGAGAACTGACCAAGATCGAGATCGACGAGATTACTCAAAATTTCGTCGATGGTGCGCTTCGTTCGTTCGATGCTGGATTCAAGGTGGTTGAACTTCACTTCGCTCATGGCTATTTGGCAAGTTCGTTCATGTCGCCGCTCTCGAACCACCGAACTGATGAATATGGCGGTTCACTCGAAAATCGTTCCCGATTCGCATTGGAAACGATCAAAGCCGTTCGTTCAGCTATACCTGATTCAGCCCCGTTATTTGTACGGATTTCATCTTCGGAGTTCATCGATGGTGGCTGGAGCATTGAGGATTCAGTTCAGCTTTCTAAGTGGATGAAAGACGCTGGTGTGGATCTTGTTGATGCTTCTGCTGGTGGAAACTCCGTCGATCAGGTTGTGAATCTTAAGCCCGGATATCAAGTGCCGTTCGCTGATGCTATTCGCAATCAGGCGGGAATAATGACTGGAGCTGTTGGTCTGATCAGGGAAGCTCAACAGGCAGAAGATATTCTCGAAGCCGGTCACGCCGACGCTGTGTTCATTGGGCGAGAGTTAATGAGGAATCCGTACTGGTCTCTTTACGCTCAGGCGCAGCTAGATGGTAAATCTGGCAACTGGCCGTATCAGTACAAACCAGCGTCGTTTGATTACGGGTACCTAGGACCATCTTCAATCTAAGTTTGTCGTGCGAATGACTCGATGATGTAACCAAAATTGAATGGGGTAACACGGTTTAACGAGCGGGTTGGCATCCCAGATTATATCGGGCTTAGAGCACGTCGTTCGTCTCAGTAAAATCTCTTACCTGCCGGCTGGATCGGGTATTGTCGAGTTTTTCATGTTAAGTATGAGCCCCTGTGTGCTCGATTCGAAACGGTTCGACTATTAGTGCGTTTATATCTCTAAAACTATGTTGACCCTGTTTACCTAGGGTGAATCCTGAAGCAAAAACGCACTTCATTTAGTGACCCATTTGCCACCTAAGCTCGTCGATCCAAAGGATTGCAATAAACCGGTGGTAACCTAAACTCTCTCGTGATAAATCTTGACAAGATTTTGAATACAAAATAATCTTTAGGCGGATTAGCCGTCGGTTTAAAATTATTAGGTCTATTAAAAGTCCCTTTTTAATAGGTAAATGTAACTTACGACTGGAACGAATTGATTCCTTCCAGCCGTAACAGCTATTAGAAGGATTAGGTGGGCGCCGTTGATGAGTACTAGACTGAAATCGTCGAAAATACACGTGTTTCTTGGATTCACTGTTTTCCTACTCATAGTCGCAGTAGCTGGTTGTTCATCCGGCGAATCCGACGAATCCGACGAATCAATTGTTCCGGAGGAAGCGACCGCAAAAGCGGAAAATTCACCTCCGCCAACCGTCGAGAAAATCGAATCAGCAGCGACGACTGAGCCATCTGATCCTGAACCCACTAAAGTTCCTTCGCCTATAAAACAACCCACCAGCGCCCCGGCTCCAACAGCAGCACCGGCACCAACGGTTGCTCCTACGGCGACATCAAAACCTGCCCCGACTGCAACACCTCCCCCGACTGCAACACCTCCCCCGACTGCAACACCGGCTCCGCTTACGAATATCTATAAGCAATTCGGCTTCACCGTCGAATTGGACGAAGACGCCAGCTTTGCTACTTCGAGCCTGAACATTGCGGATTGGTTGGGGTCTACCGCTGACTCTTCACAGGGTTTGATGACTTTCAACTACAACGGCGCCAATATCATTCTCTTCTGGCAGCCTCAGGCTGTCAGCACTACGCAAGAAACTATCGATCTGACATATCAACTTCAACAATTGAGCAATCCTGACCGTTCCTTCGCATTGTTTAACAACGGTGACGTTACCGTTGATGGCAGTGACGGCAGATACGCAGGATTTCTGAGTACCAATGCCTCTGGCGGCGACGCAACCGGAGGGCTTATAGGGGCTTGGTCGTGTGCGGATTCAGGCACCCAGTTATCTATGACCGCTACCGGACCTGACTCCACTGCTCTGCAGATCAGATTTGACCGACTAATTTCAGGATTTAGCTGTGAGTAATCAAATGTTTACAAAAATGTCACAAAAATTAGTGATGAGTAGATTCATCGCAATAATCGCAGTTTTGCTGATGGTCTTCGGCCCGGCAGCTCCGGCTTTCGCTGATGGTCATGATAAAGGTGGTCCACCCCCAGCTCATTCTGGTCCACCCCCAGGTCCAGCTCCCGGTCCTGCTCCAGGTCCAGCTCCCGGTCCTGCTCCAGGTCCAGCTCCTGCTCCTGGTCCTGCTCCTGGTCCTGCTCCTGGTCCTGCTCCTGGTCCAGCTCCTGCTCCTGCTCATGCTAGTCCAGACCCCGGTCCCGGTGGTCCTGGCGATAAAGGTCCTGGCGACATGGGCGGCGGCGGTAACCCTGGCGACATGGGTGGCGGCGGTAACCCTGGCGACATGGGTGGCGGCGGTAAGCCTGGCGACATGGGCGGCGGCGGTAACCCTGGCGACATGGGTGGCGGCGGTAACCCTGGCGACATGGGCGGCGGCGGTAACCCTGGCGACATGGGTCCCGGTGGTCCTGGCGATAAAGGTCCTGGCGATATGGGCGGCGGCGGTAACCCTGGCGACATGGGTCCCGGT
>Ga0209252_1000489_pt1 | contig 30274 bp, 23 predicted proteins | sample SaaInlV_135m_DNA_3_FD_184673 | JGI IMG/M metagenome (GOLD analysis project Ga0209252, IMG submission 184673) | Marine microbial communities from expanding oxygen minimum zones in the Saanich Inlet - Saanich Inlet SI074_LV_100m_DNA (SPAdes) (version 2) | ecosystem: Environmental > Aquatic >... | reverse complement strand
TTTAGCTTGTTCATAATAGGCTTCAGATAATTCATCAAAGGTTATATTTCGAAATCCTGGGCTTGATACATCCGGACTCATAGATGCTGTTTTATTGGTTGGACCTAAAGCACCACAAACAAATCGGGGTTTAGCTGGATTTTTTTCAGTGAATTCCTGAGTGGCTTTTTTAGCAATCTCAGCTGCAGATTTATTTAATTCGTAAACAAACGATTCTGTTTTGTAATCTGCTTGGGAAATGGACGTGGCATTGAATGTATTAGTTTCAATTAAGTCTGCACCAGCATCTAAATAGGCTCTGTGAATTTCACCGACGATATCAGGTCGTGTTAAACACAGAAAATCGTTATTCCCTTTTAGGTCACTAGGATGGTTTTGAAACCGTTCACCGCGGAAATCTGATTCCGTAAGCTTATAAGATTGGACCATAGTTCCCATGGCCCCATCCAAGACTAGAATTTTATTTTTGAGTGTATTTTTAATATTTAGCATAGAAAAGACCGGCGCTACGTCCGGCTTTTTTATGAAAATTAAAAACCCTTTTTAGCACTTGTTTATCGTCGCAGCAATATGGTGCAAATCACGACGGGGTGAAATTAATCAAACTCTGTAGCGAGTTCAATTATATTTTCAATTTATTGTTTTTTTAATTATCTATGATTATGAAGAATTTCCATATGTTTTTTGAGTTGAATCATTGTTTTATCAACTGCTTGGTCAATAGATTTGGTCATGTTATTTGTTACAGCTTTTGCGAAGAACCTATTCCCGGGAATTGATAAACTAATCTCAGCTGTGTGTTCATTATGTTCATGCTCCAAAATAATCTGACATTGAGTTGCCCGATCATTAAATTTTTTAAATTTCTTAACTTTTGTTTCTGCATATTCACGGATAGTGTCCGGCGCATGAAAGTGCCGTGCTGAAAATTCTATAACCATAATGTTTCCTTTTTTACTTTTATTACAATGAAGGTCCCGCATTTAAAACTGCAATATCACCTAAATCGTATTCTTTATAATTTGATTGGAACTTGAGAACCAAATCTTTTGCTGTGGAATGATACTCGTCCAAATTGTTCCAAGCACGAATAGGATTCAAGAGTTTTGAGTCAATTTCTCCCAACCTGATTGGAATTTGAAAACCAAAATATTGATCCGTTTCAAAATCAGATTTTTCTATTTCGCCGCCTAAGATTGCGTTTATTATTTCACGTGTTCCGGGAAGACTAAATCGTTTCGCCCCCGATTTTGCACTGGCACCCACCCATCCTGTATTTACCAAATAAACATCCACATTAAATTTTTCCATTTTCTCTTTTAGGAGTTCTGCATAACGCAAAGGATGAAGCGTAAGAAAAGGACCGCCAAAACACGGAGAAAAAGTTGCTGTTGGTTCAGTAACGCCTAATTCTGTTCCTGCAACTTTTGCGGTATAACCGCTAATAAAATGGTACATGGCTTGTTGCGGAGATAATTTTGCCACTGGCGGTAAAATGCCATAAGCATCGCAGGTGAGAAATATAATTTTTTCAGGATGCCCCGACATACTGGGTTTACCCTGTCCATATACCGAGTTATTAATATGATTTAATGGATAAGAGACTCGCGTATTTTCCGTTTTGGAGCCATCTGTAAAATCGATCTCTTTTGTCTCGTCATCATACACGACATTTTCTAATAAAGCACCTTCCCGGATGGCATTGTAAATATCTGGTTCTTCATCTTTATTCAAATTGATAACTTTTGCATAACATCCACCTTCAAAATTGAATATCCCATCGTCAGACCAACCGTGTTCATCATCACCGATTAACGGGCGGACAGGATCAGTAGAAAGGGTTGTTTTTCCTGTACCGGATAATCCAAAGAAAATGGCAGGATTACTTCCACCCACGTAAACATTCGCTGAGCAATGCATGGACAAAACGCCTTCTTGAGGCAGCAAATAATGGAGAACAGAAAAAATACCCTTTTTCATTTCTCCACCATATTCGGTTCCACCTATTATGGCGATTCGTTTTTTAAGATGAAAAAGAATAAATGTTTCAGAATTCATACCTAAAGCATTGAAATCTTTATTAGAAACGTCGGACGCATTAATGATTGTAAATCCAGGCTTAAATCCATCTAGTTCGCCATTTTTTGGTCGAATAAACATGTTGTGGACAAAATGATTTTGCCAAGCTTTTTTTGCTATAATTCGGACATTTAATGAGTATTTTGGATCTGCACCGGCAAAGCCGTCAAACACATACGTTTTTGTGTCATCTGATTCATTATAATATTTCACAACTTTATTATAAAGTGAGTCAAATATTTCCTCTGAAATCTTTTGATTCACAGCACCCCACCAAATTTTTCCTGACGAACTAGATTCATCAACTATATATTTATCTTTCGGTGAACGTCCAGTATAAATCCCTGTATCTACCATAGCAGCGCCTCGTAAACCGATAACACCTTCTTTATTTTCAACGATATCTTCCACCATAGATTCAACAGAAATATTCCTGTGAACATTGGTCAAATTCATCAGGCCGAGGTGATCGAGTCCCAGTTCATTCCCTGATATTTTCATTTTTATGTGCTCCTCTTACGATCCATGTGGATGCGCTTCTTTGTAAACTTTTTTCAATTTTTTTGGATTAACTTTTGTATAAATCTGTGTTGACGAAATACTACTGTGTCCCAACAATTCTTGAATGGAACGAATGTCCGCACCATTCTCTAATAAATGTGTTCCAAAAGTGTGTCTTAATGTGTGGGGACTTGCACCGTCCGATCCACCTAAAACCACTTTTAAATAAATTTTTATCCTGGATTGAACTGTTCTCACAGAAATCCGATTTTCTTTGGTAGATCTAAATAGGGGAATTTCTTGATTGGAAACCCAACTGTGTCCCCGTTTTTTCAAATAAGTCTCAATGGCATATTTTGCCGGTTTACCAAATGGGATTAACCGTACCTTATTCCCTTTCCCTAAAACTCTAATAATCCTTTCATCAGGACTTATTGAACCGATATTGAGCCCAACCAATTCACTCAGTCGAATTCCGGTGGCATAAAATAATTCAAGAATTGCTTTATCCCTCACACCAATTAAAGTTGAAGTATCTGGCAAATTCATGAGTTCTTTAATTTTATTCGATTGAACAAATGTTGGAATACGTTTTTCAACTTTTGGAGTCTTTACATGGAGTGCTGGATTATCCAACACTACTTCCACATGTACAAGATACTTAAATAGAGATTTAATTGATGCTAATCGACGCGCAACAGTTTTGGATGAATTTCCTTCTTCATATTCTTTACCTAGAAAATGTCGAATAGTTTGACGATCGATTTTGCTAAAATCTTCAAGAAGAGACTCATTATATATTTTTAAAAAATTTAGGAATAAATCCAAATCACCTTCATAAGCCTTTATTGTATTTGAAGAATAACCACGTTCATATTGGATAAAATTCAAAAACTCTTTAACGGTCGCTGTGCCATTATCGTTCATAATATGACTCAATTGCATTGACCAAATTTAAAAAGTCTGATGGGTGTGGTGCTTCAAATATAATTTTTTCTTTTGTGGCGGGATGTGTGAATTCCAATCGTAATGCATGTAACGCATGACGGTTAAATTTTTTCATTCTCTTTTTATAATAATTTGTGAATTCAGGTAAAAATCCACGAGTCTTTGATAGACCACCACCATATTTTTCATCACCAAAAATTGGGAATCCAAAATACGAAGCATGGACTCTAATTTGATGTGTTCGCCCCGTTTTAGGATAAAAAGTGACACTGGATAAATGTCTAAAATGTTTCTCAACTTTAAAAAAAGTCGAAGATGCTTTTCCGTCTCGGTGAACCGTATAACTCGTTGGATCTTTTTTACTACGTGCAATGGGACCATCAATATTACCATCTTCCGGTTCCACAATTCCCCATGTTAATGCAGAATACGTTTTATTGATTTCACGATTTTGGAATTGATTTGCTAAATGAGCATGTGCTTTGTTTGTTTTAGCTACCACCATGATTCCAGACGTATTAGCATCCAGTCGATGAACAATTCCAGGTCTTGTTTGACCGTTTAGATCAGAAAGTGAATTGAAATGATAAATGAGACCATTCACTAAAGTACCAGAAGGATTTCCTGCTCCAGGATGGACAATTAATGCTGGAGGTTTATTAATTAGAACAATTTCTTCATCTTCATATAATATCTCAAGATCCATTTTTTCAGGAATTAAATCAGGGTTGGACGATTCAATCTCGGGTGGAATGACTTTTATTTCATCATTGAGTTCTAAGGAATATCCAGTTTTTCTATTGAGTCCATTCACTAAAATATTCCCATCTTTAATCCAATGTTGAATTCGAGATCGGGAATGGTCAGGCATTTGTGTAACCAAAAACTTATCTAATCGAAGACCGATATTTTCAACTTTTTGGATCGTAAAAGAAATCAAACTAAAACGTTATTTTTAGAATCATCTTTATGCAATATGACAGAATGATAAATAAAAAGAGTCATTCCAATAGTAACGGCCGAATCCGCAACATTAAAAATATACCAATGAAAATCACCAATCATGAAATCTAAAAAATCCACAACCTTACCATAAATAATTCGGTCCACTAAATTCCCAATTGCACCAGATAAAATGAGTGCTAAACCAAATTTCACAAATGGATGCCCTTCACGTTCTTTCCACAATAATCCAATAATAAATCCTGTGAGTAATAGCGTTAAAACCAGAAGAACTAATTTTCCACCAGGCAAAGAAAGCCCAAACGCCATTCCATCATTTGTTACATAGGTCAAATGAAAAACATCCTGAATGACAGGCTTGGATTGATACAGATTAAAAGTTGATTTAATCGCCCATTTAGACCATTGGTCAACGGCGACGATGGCTATAATTAGCCCAATAAGATACATGTTATTTTATTAGATGTTCAGTTTATCATTCTCTTTACACAGAACACATTTTGTTGCATTTGGAACTTCTATCATGCGTTCTTCAGGAATTAATTCATCACATATAGTGCAAATACCAAAAGATCCATCTGCAATACGGCCTAATGCTTTTGTAAGATATTTGTAATAATCGGATTCACGATTCATAAAATGGAATCCTTTTTCTCTTTCGTAGGAATCTGTTCCCGCATCTGCCATGTGAACACTGTAAACGCCATCTTGAGACATACTGGAATTCCCACTCGTATTTGTATCAAGATTCTCTTTTAAATCATTCATTTCACCAACGACATTATTGAGTTTTGCCTCAATGCTTTTTTTAAATTGCTTCAACTTTGTTTTAGAATATGTTTTAACAGGCATGTGAATTTCCTTTTATATTTTTTTCAAATGGATAGTGTAAATTTTATCACTCAGGTCCACTTGGCTTGAATGATCCGCATTATTAAGGTGGTCTATAATCGAATTCGTCAATGTTTCTGTCCTAAAATAGGAGTCAAATTTACGAACAGCATTTGCGATTTGACCATCTAAATCCCATGAAATTTCAATTCTATCTTCTACAGCAAACCCAGCATCCTTTCTCATGTTTTGAACGGCTCTAACTAAATCTCTCACCATTCCTTCCAATTGTAAATCTTCTGTTATTTCCAATGATAATCCAACCGTAATTCCACCATCACTGGCTGCTGCAAATCCATCTTCAGCTTCAGTTTCTATGAAAATATCTTCTCGATTTAAAACATATTCTCCAGACTTTAAATTAATCAAATTTGATTGTTGAATTTCATCGACCAATTCAGACGGATCACATAGGTCAAGTAGCTTGCGTATTTCCGCCAATCCTTTTCCATACTTTTGCCCAAGAGTTCTAAGGTTGGGTTTAATTTTGTACGAAATTAATTGATCTGCTTCTGTGATACGTTCCACAGATTTCACGTTTAATTCGTCTAAAACAATTCCCTTATTATCTTCAACAAATTGCGCAATTGCATCATTCTCAACTGCAAAAGATGCCTTGGCTAAAGGTTGACGGATTTTTTGTTTAGATTGATTCCTAGCTGATCGACCCAGTTCTACCAACTTTTTTAACGCATCAACATTGGAGATTAATTCCAAATCAATCCATGATTCATTCGACTCAGGATAATCGCATAAATGAACACTTTCAGGCATTTCTTTTACAGAATTTAGAACCAGGTTTCTATAAATTGTTTCGGATACAAATGGTAATACAGGAGCAACAATCCTAATAATATGTGTCAATACATGATATAAAGTTGCATAGGCGGTATTTTTATCATAATCATCTTCAGATTTCCAAAATCGACGTCGATTCCGACGAATATACCAATTGGATAATTCATCTAAAAATAATTCAAACTTTTTCATGAATTGATCAACTCTGTATTCATCTAGAGACAACCGAGCATCTTTTATAAGTAAATGAGTTTTTGCTAAAATCCATTTATCCAAAATGGTTAAAGATGTTTTATCTAAATTATGTTTTGAAGGATCAAATCCATCTACCGCTGCATAGGTTGCATAAAAAGAATAAACATTCCAAAGAGTGATTAATTTTTTCCGAACTTCATCTGCATGCCCGTAGCCAAATAATAGATTATGTTCAATATGCTGTGTTGCATACATCCAACGCATCACATCTACACCCATTTTTTCTGCAGCATCGTCAAACCAAATGGCATTCCCCCAACTTTTATGCATTTCCCGACCTGTTTCATCCTTTACAAGGGCATGCCCCAATAAAGTTTTAAAAGGTGCTTTTCCTTCCAATTCCGCAGACATGGCTAACAAAGAATAAAACCAATTTCTGAATTGTCCGGGAAAACACTCTGTTACGAAATCACCTGGAAACCAGTCATTCCAATACTCACGATCCGTATTGTATTTCAGTGTAGAAAATGGCACAATACCAGCATCGAGCCATGGATTTCCCACATCTTTGATTCTGGTTCCGATTAAACCTGTTTTCGGATGTTTTATTTTTACTTTGTCAATCCAAGGTCGATGAGGAGAATTTCCTTCAAATTCGTCCCAACCTTCCACAGCTAATTCTTTCAATTCTTCTTTGGAACCGATTACATAAAAAGAATCGTCTTCAAATGTCCAAATCGGTAATGCTAATCCCCAAAACCGTTTTTTGGAAATCATCCAATCGCCCATATTATCTAACCATTCATGTTCGCGATCTTTACCCCATTCCGGAATCCAATTAATATCATCAACAATATTTTTAATTTTACCGCGCCAATCCATATTGATATACCATTCATCTACCAATCGAAAAACCAATTCATCACCAGAACGCCAGCAATGAGGATATACATGAGGATAATCTTCAACATGAACAAGAAAGCCTCGATCCTTTAAATCCTGAATAATTGCATCGGTGGTTTCCTGTTCTGTCGCAATTTTCCCAGTCAACCAACCGAATTTATCAATAAATTTTGATTCATCATTCAAAGGAGCAATATTTACAAGTCCTAACTTTTTCCCGACTTTATGATCAATATCACCACAACCTGGCGCCATATGAACAATTCCGGTTCCTTCACCACCTACAACAATATCATTCCCAATCCCATCTTTTCCCGGATTAATTACGGAATGTAATCCAATGGAAGAAATACCCTTTTCTTTTAAATCTTCATTAATAACGGGGTATCCACCGTGTTCTTTTTGTGCTTCAAAATGGTCATATGGTCCGTCATATTTCCAACCAACCATGTCTGCACCTTTTATTATCTCACATTCTTCGTAGCCGCCACGTTCTTTAAAGATTTGAGCAATCGTTTTTAATTTTGGAACACCCTCTACCCATTGTTTTTTATCTTTAAACTGTTTGTTTAAACGTTGGAATTCTAAATTCTCTTTCGCAAAATAATATAGGGAGCCATCCTGTGCTTTCAATTTTACATAATCCAAATTCACATTGACACCCACAACAACATTCGATGATAATGTCCACGGTGTCGTTGTCCAAACTAATAGATATTCGTTTTCTCGATCCTTAATTGGAAATCGAACAAAGACAGATTTATGCGAAACAAGTTTGCGACCCTCAATAATCTCCATTTGTGAGTAAGATGTACCGGATCGTCCACTCCAAGGAACGACATCATTCCCACGATACACTTTTCCCTCAGACCATAACTTTTTTAGAAAAGACCAAATTGTATAATTATTTTCATCGGACATTGTATAATAAGAATTGTCCCAATCCATCCAATAGCCGAGTCTTTTTGATTGTTCAGTTTGAATTGCGGAATATTTAATGACTCTTTCCTTACACAAGGTAACGAATTTTTCAATCCCATACTCTTCGACTTCTCGTTTTGTTTTAAAGCCCAATTCCTTTTCAACTTCAACTTCAACCCAAAGGCCTTGACAATCAAATCCATTTTGGTATCGAAGATCATAACCACACATGGCTTTATATCGGTTATAAATATCTTTCAGAGATCGTCCCCATGCATGATGAACACCCATTGGATTATTCGCCGTAATTGGACCATCGATAAAACTCCATTTCGTTTTACCTGTATTTTTGGTTCGACGTTTCTGAAAAATCCCGTTTTCATTCCAGAAATCTAGAATATCATGCTCTGCCGAAATGAAATCAATTTTTGTATTTACTTTTTTAATGCTCATGAAATTTCTTTAATATTATAAAAATGTAACGGGGAAATTATTGATTTTCCACGAGGATTGTAATGGATGTTTTATAAATAAAAAGCGCTCCCGTGGGAACGCTATTATTGAAGTCTTTCTATATTAATAATTCAAAGTAAAAAACCGAGATTTCCCATTCGGCTTTTTTACTAAAACTAAAATGGCACCTTTATTTTGAGAGAGATTAGCCAACTTTGAAAATTCTGAAACAGATCTTACTTTTTCCGTTCCAACACGTTTAATAATATCACCCTCTCGAATCCCCTTTTCGTAGGCTTCCCCATTTGGATCGATTCGTGTTACAACAAGCCCATTATCTTTAGATAAATCATACTTTTTTTTCAAAATTGAAGATGTTTTTTTCAAATTGAATCCAAACTCATCAAATTCCGATTGTTGTCGAGTTGCAAATTGTCTAGGATTCTTTGGCAATTCTTTTAATACCACCTTCATAATTATTGGAGAACCGTCTCGGATAATCTTCACCTTGCTAATACTGTTTGGTGCAGTCAATGACACAATATTTTTTAAATTGGCAGGATTGGCAATTGGCTCTCCATCAAATTCCACAATGACATCTCCTTCCTGAATTCCGCCTAACTTTGCCGGGCTTTCTTCCACAACATCTGTAATTAAGGCACCATTTGGCGTTTCAATATTGAGATGCTCCGCTGTCTCGTAGTCAAGTTCATCAATAAAGACCCCCAACCATGATCGGGTTACATAACCGTGCTGAATTAAATCAGACATAATTCGATTAGCCATATTAGATGGAATCGCAAAACCGACACCTTGGCTTCCCCGCTGAACCCCGCCAGTAGCAATCGCAGTGTTAATTCCGATGAGTTCGCCATCCATATTGAGTAAAGCACCTCCACTATTTCCTGGATTAATAGCAGCATCAGTTTGTATAAAGTCTTCATAACTTTGTGAATTCATAATGTTACTTCGTCCCAATGCCGATATGATTCCTGTTGTTACGGTATGACTTAAGTTTTCTGAGAATGGACTTCCTACTGCCATTACCCATTCCCCAACTCTAATTTTGTCTGAATTCCCCAATTGAATTTCTTTTAAACCATCTGTTTCAATTTGTAACACAGCTAAATCTGATTTCGGGTCGCTTCCAATTAATGTTGCTTCAAATTCGCGCTTATCAATCAATCTAACATGAATGCCATCCGTATCAGCCACAACATGATTATTTGTCAAAATATACCCATTTTCAGCATCTATGATGACACCTGAACCCAAGGCTTTAGTTTTAAATTCTTTTCGCCTTGGCTGATTTTGATGAAAAAAGAAATATCCAAAATTATCCATATCATCAACTGAAATCACTTTATCGGTTATAATAGTGACCACGGCGGGTTTGGCTTTTTCTGCTACATCTGCAAATGCTTTACTGAATTGTTTTACAATGGAATTCTGAGGAAATATAACACTCAGATATAATAATGATATTAGAATAATTCTTTTCATTGATAGGGTCTCTGTATTTGTTCTTTCAATGCTTCAGTCAATATATGAGTTCCATAAAAAACCAAAAAGCCCCAATACGTTTAAGCAAAGGGGCTTTTTAGTAAAATAAAAGTGTTATTTTATTTCAAAAATAGCATTTTCTTTGTTGCTTGAAATTCACTTGATTGAATTGCATAAAAATACATTCCTGTAGAAACTTGACTTCCCATATCATTCGTACCATCCCAAATAATAGCATGGTATCCAGGCGTCATCATTTCTGATGATAGTGACCGTATCTTTTGTCCCATTAAGTTGTAAATGGACAAGTTTACGTTCCCTGCTTCTGGAAGATCAAAACGAATTTCTGTGGAAGGGTTAAACGGATTTGGAAAATTCTGATGCAAAGCAAAATCCCCAGGAATCACCATAACTTCTGAAGAATTTGTTCTCGCAACAAAATTAATTAAACTTCCATCACCACCTGCCAAATTGATTCCATCTAATGAAACATTGGCAATCTCACGTTCTTGGCCAATGAATTCAACCGGAATTGACATATAAGTCTTTTCCATAGATTCAATAGAACCACCTTGAAGATTAGCAGCTAAAACTTTCAAAATCCCAGGCTCAATTTCCGTGTAAGAAAGCATGACGCCTTCTTGGAAATTTGAGAGAGATGGAGATTTAACAATAACCTTAGATGGGTCAAATGTGAGTAAAAATTCGATTCCTCGAACGGGACCATTATAATCAATATCGAATGATAGTACAGAATTTCGGTAGTCATTAATAAGATCAATGTAAGCGATTTCATTTGCATCAAATCCCATTGTTCTTCCCGTACCACCAAAAATAATATCAATCATCATGACTACATCTGCAATATTGAGATCTTCATCCATATTAACATCAAGATTTCTGAATTGATCATCTGTCGGTGTGGCTTCTTCTAAAATAAAATCAACAACAGACAGTACATCTGTGATATCTACATCACTATCAAAATCTGCATCACCGGACGTGTAGGGAACTGTACAGGCTACATTAGAATGTCTAGATTCTAAATCACCATAATTATCTGTGGCCCAAAATGCTGATACGTTATAACAATATTCCAAATAGTTTGGACTTGCAGCAACGGTGGCAAAAGAATCTGTAGTCGCAACTACAAATGTTTCGACATCATTAGCATCAACACTATAAACACGATACTCCAATAAATCATCTCGATCAACGTTGGATGGAGTTGGATTTAAAGGAATATAAGGGTCACTTAACTGAGTTATGAAATCTGGATTTTCTGTATCTGACTCTGATATTGTATTTTCTTGTGAGAAATTGGCAATTACACCACTATAAACAGGTAAATCTTCAACAATATCTCCATGAGCCGTCATAGCATAGGATCCCCGGCCGGGTGCTCCCATGAATTGAGCAAGGATACCAAAATCACCTGTCAGGCCTGGATCACCAGCAACAACATCAAAAATTGTTGCCCATTCGGCACCTGTAGTTACCCAGTTTCTATCATAGAACTCAGGTGATTGTGGTTCAATATCATTTGCAATTCCCATAAAACCGGAATTGTTTTCATTAATGACAATATAAATATCACCGGAACTAACTTCAACAGCCGCTCCCGAAACATCAAATTCATATTGAACTAGTTCCGTGCCAGCAGATAAATCTGCGGATGCAACAAGATTAATTGGATCTCCAATAGGTCCCATCAAAAGTCCATCTGGGTCAAGGTAAACATCAACGGTTGCATCTAATGCTGCTCCATTCAAAAACGAAAGAACCATTCCAGTTAAAGTAGCAGGATAATTTGGTGGAGTGAAACGAACGCTGAATTGACACTGTCCACCACACCCAATTTGAGCTTCTAATACATCGTCATAATATGCCATATCATAAAGAGACATTCCGCCGGGTGTTCTCCATTCCAAGTTAACTTCTCCGTCACCAGGCATTGCCATTAATCCAACAGGTGAAGGCATATCAGGACTTAAAACAAAATCTTGAACTGTTGCAGCAGCTTGTGCTAAGACTTCAACATCTAATTCACTCGTATAAAATCCAGACCGTCTGGCAGTTACAGCATTGTTGCCAACATCCAAATCCCAAAGTGTAAATGTACCGTCAGTGCCTGTTGTATCTGAGACACCATTTGATGAAACAATTACACTATCAATTGTTGCGCCGTTAGGATCAGAAATAGTTCCCGTAACGTCACCATAAACATAAATAGGTTGTGCATCAACAGTTATCATATTACTTTCATAATTTAGTTCTCCATCGGCACCCTCATACACGGATTTAACACCGAATGTATAGGACGTTTCATTGTCCAAACCATAAACAGTATAGCCAGTTGTATCGAATATTTCTTCGTTATCCACGACATTATCAACGTAAACACTGTAACCAAGAAAATCGTATTCATTTCTACTAGATCTACCATCAGATGTGACAGAAAAATTATCAATTAAATACCAATTCAAATCAAAAGTTGTTGCCCCATAACAATGGAAACGAACTTGTATATTATTCACCAAATCTGTTACATCGTAACTAAAATTTGTAAAAGTAAAATCCTCACCTGAATTCACAAATGTTTCTAAAACAGTCCAAGTTTGGTCTGTGCCCGTTTTATATTCAATAGCTATGAACTCAGCCCCTGATGGATCATAATTATCAAATTCAAAATCAAAAGAAAGATTTACGTCAGTTAATTCACCCAATGGAATATAGGGAGCATAAAGGCTTTGATCATAATCTTGGGTTGATGGGCTCCAATTAAACCTCATACAAGGAGTTGGATTTCCTGCAGCATCATCATAAAACCAGTTATCACCATCTACTAGCCAAAGGTCTAAGAGGCCTCCTTCATCAAATGTCTCTAAGTAAGGCACGCCTAATTCAATCACTTCTGGTCCCGTCCAGAAAAGAGAAACTTCTTCATCCCAAACTTCTGCAGAAAGGTTAGTGGGTGGTAAAGGATCAAACGTATTCGGTGTACCACATTCAGTATCAGTGGCTTCTGATTCACCTTCTGTATAAACTGTGGTTATATAATAACAAAATTCTGTTCCGTTTAATAAATTACCATGGGTATATGTTAAATCGGTTGTCTCAGTTACGACAGTATTGTCCGTCGCGTTATACACACGATATGTAGAAAATGTGCCGCATTCTTCAGGTATTTCACGAGATGAATTGTTCTGAACTGTATATCGAATTGGATCCATTACAATTTCAGAATAAGCTTCAATCAGTTCTTGACTTACACCTAAGTTTTCCATTTTTTCGATTTCTAATGGCCAAACAGTTTTAATAGAATTATTAACATAACTATTTTGAGAACGTGTACCGGTTACGCTCACCGAAAGTCCATAATTTCCAGTAGAACCCCCGTAACCATCAACAACAACGTAGTATTGACCTGGTTGCAGAGTAACACCTAATAAAGATGATTGCAAATTACTAAAAGTACATGTCGCGTCATCGTTATAGTTACCTGTTGATACAGGTGTAATACAATCTTGGTCATTGGTAAAAATTTCTAATTTTGTATCATAATCAGTTGCATTATCACATAAAGTAAAATCGAAGGTAGTCGCTTGACTCACATTTAAAGTATAAGCAACATCTTCACCATTTGAACCAGAGACGGGCCAATCATCACCCATACCTACATTGGTACTCACGTGCGAAAATGGGAGTTCGTCTACTGCAAAGTCGCCACATCCAATATTCCCAACAGGTTCACCCCAAGAAATAATATTTTCTTGATTCCCTCCAAAAACCGTTAGTCCTGCTGGTGGGCATAGTTCATCTTGTGAAAAGACGAATGTGCTAAATAAAATAAAGGGTAAAAAAAGTTTTAACTGTTTATTCATGATGTATCTCCAGAAGGAATTAAGTAAAAAAATACCGTTTGAGTTAAAATATTAAAGAACTATGTATGACGAAATTTAATAACTATCATTAGTTATTCAACTATTTTTCTGATTCAATTCATCTCATGTTAAAAACCATTCATTCGCATACGCTACAAAACGTGGAAATGGCATCTAATACCAATTAATTGTTAAAGGCTTCTTTGAAAACTAAAAACCCAATTTTCCCAATTAATGTATGAGTTTCCAATAGTTTCATCTGGCATAATAAAAAATGGCAAATCAATTCTTAAGAATAATTCCTTTTCAAATAACGTGGTATTTACCCTGATGCCAACGCCCGCATCACCTAAGATTCTTGAATTAAATTTTGCACCAATTATTTTTGTTTCTGTATTTAAACGATCCCAAAAAAGGCCACCATCAACGAAGGTTGCCAATTCTATTTGAGTATTAATTTTATTAACGGATTTAGATAAACTAACCTCAGAAGAAAAAGCGGCAAGAGCTTCTGCGCCTCGTTCACCTTTACCTACAAATCCGCGGAGATTCCCTTCACCCGGCATATGATAATGACTCATTAAGGATTCTCCATCATTTAAGTCTAATCCATAAAATTGGTCAACAAGGTAATTTTTTCGGAGTAAATCATTCGAACTGTTACCTTCTATATTATATCCTTCTTGGCCTGGTACACCTTTTTCGTCTGTCCAAATTTTTCCAACGATTATTCGTTCTTTAAATCGAAAAATACTTTTAGAAGCAGAAAAAGTACCATTCGCCGTTAACCGAGTAAAATTCCAATCTGATAAACTTCCTAATGACGATGCACTGTTTACATTCATATTGATGGGTCCAATATTTGAAGACCAATTCAAATAACCAACACCAAGTTTCCCACTTGGATCGTATCCAAGTTCAAGGGCACGGATACTATCATATTTCGGTTGAATATAAAATCCAGCATAAATCGTATGCGTTGGAGTTCGTCCATAAACCCGATTCCAATCTTTTTCAATTTCACCGCCAAATTCTTTAACGCCGGGGCGATTGAATGCCCAATAATGAAAAGTGGTTCTTGGGAAATAATGAACCGGTGATCTCATCCCACCGAAAAACCAAAATAGCTCACCCGTTTCATAAGCATAATTTGCATCAAGACTTGTACTTTCAAAATCACCATAGTCAAAATCTAAATTTAAACCTGGAGCAAATCCCGATGTGGCATCATGGAAATAAAAATTCGGCATCCAGCGGATTAAGTATTCATTACGAGGATTATAGTTAAGTCCTGGCCAATTAAACAAAACATTTTTTTTCAATTTTGTTGTATTATTCCGATAATCCAAATCAACTGTTTGAACATCCGGATCTAATGTGACCGAAACGGGTTTTTTATTCACAGAATACTTGAATATGTCTTTATAACGCCAAAGATGGTTTTTCCACCATCGTCGGTCCGTCGTTCCATCTTCGAAAATTGTTTCTACTAACATTGGCATAAAACGAGAGCCGATCGATTCAATTCCTAACTCGACAGTCCATGAATTATCTGTATTTTTAGATTTCTTAAAAGATGAAATTTTATAATCTAAATGGTGTGTTGTATGAAGCCACGCATCAAAAAACCAATCCAATTCATCCCCAGTAAATTCTTCAATGGCATCAACGAAACGTTTCTCATTTACATGTTTCAATTTCCACTTATCATAATAATGCTTCATGGAGCCATAATAGAGTGAATCTCCCAATATATATTTTAATTCCGTTAACATTAATGCTGGTTTAGTGTAAGCATTTCGTCTATAGGCAGAACCATTATTGTATAAATACGATGCCTTATTGATATTTTCGTCATGTCCGCTGCGCATAAAACGAATCACTTGCCACTGGTCTGAATGAAGATCATTCTCCTTCGGCCAATATTTTTTTGGAAATTCAGATTCATCTTCATGCAGTTCCAAGTCATATCCATGATCACCATAACGATTCATTAAATAATGAGTTGTTTGCGCCGTTGTAAAACCTTCATCCAACCATGCTTCATCCACTTCATTATTTGCTAATATTCCATAGAAATAAATGTGTCCATATTCATGAACAATGAGACCTTCACTTTCCCGACCATTCATAACCAGCATTGGATATTCCATGCCACCATTTTTAACGCGATCAGTCGTTGTTACTTGTGGATATGGATATTTCCCGAATTTTTCTTCTAACCATGCAATAGCACGGATGGAACGTTCAAGAACATCTTTCGTCCATTTATCGCCCCTCCCTTTGTCAAAGAGCACATGAACATCGATTTCATTATGTTTTCCACCTTCATATAAAAAATCTTTAGATGCAACCCAAGCAAAATCGTGAACATTTTCAGCAAAAAAGGTAACAAACCTTCTTTCAGAAGAGTCCGGTTCTACTTTTGTAGAGTCAAATATATCAAGCCAAATATCAAATTCAATCGATGTGTCAACGGTTACGGATTCCCAACCGGGATCGCCTTCAGTTACAATGCCGGATGCACCAATAATAAATGATTTAGGTAAATCAAAATTAATATTAAAATTTCCGAATTCTCCGTAAAATTCACCTTCAGCATGAAACACATCAGCGTGCCAACCATCTTGGTCAAACACCGCCAATTTTGGATACCATTGAGCCATATTGTATTGACCTTTATAAATCCCGGCCCGTTCAATCATTTCACCCACATGATGGGTCCATTCCAAATCAATCCGCATCGTTTCGCCTGGAGCCAATTTCTTTAATAAAGTGGCTTTCAAGATTGTATCATCTATGGAGTATTCTTTTAAAATTGGATTTTTCTTTTGGGCAATATTGAAATTATGGATTTCAATTTTACTCGTGAATTCTTCTAATTTATCTTTGAAATATTTAGCACGAGATGCCCGACCTGCATTCCCAACATATTCTCTATATTTGACTGATTCAACTTGAAATGCATTGGGATAAAGGTGCATATAAATTTTATCCAAAGAATCTGGAGAATTATTGGTATATCTAATTGTAGTAAATCCAGTTATTTGCTGCAACGAATCGACCAATTTTATGTCCATATCATAATCTACTTGTTGTTGCCAGTAAGTATCTAATGGATCTGCATTTAGAAAGAGAATCAGGGAAATATAAATTCCTGTGAGAATTTTAATAAATCTCATTTATGATTCCTGGATTGAAATTAAAACAGTTGGGGTTATAAGTAGGGTTCTAGATCTTTATAGAATATTTCTTCTGATCTTGGTCCAACATATCGTTGGCGGATATAGCCGTCTCTATCAATAATAAATGTGGTTGGAATACCGTTAATTCTTTCTCCGGTAGCTTTACCATATTTGGAGGTAACAATTTGTGTTTCATTCCCCTCTATATCAGTCAATAATGTATAATTGATTTTCCATTTATCTGCGAACGTTTGAATTTTATCAGGTGAACCTGATGTAAGAGTAACACCAATAATTTCTAAACCATCGTTTCCATATTTGTCCATCAATTTTACAAAATCTGGAATTTCTCTGCGACACGGTCCACACCAAGTACCCCAAAAATTTAGGAGGACAACTTTCCCTCTTTTGTCTTTCAATGATACCCAATTACCATCAAGATCTGCTAAGGTGAAATCTGGAGCTAATATAGCATTTTGACTTATATTATTAGCTTTTTTTGGTGTTTGTTTAACAACAGTTTTATTTGGAACTTTCGGTTTTGCTTGCGCAGTCCCATTCTCACAGCTAATGAGTAGAAGCAGTGTTAATGACAAGATTGTGGCTAGACTTTTCATAAGATATATTTTCTGTTAATCATTTATTTTAAGGTGTATAATTTGAAATTCCCTTTGCTAAAAAGTCTTCAAATCCATTTGGAATATATCCACCCGTATCAGCTAAAGTGCTTTCATTGGATGGATCTAAGATTACATAATAAGGTTGAGTGGCTTGCTGATATCTTTCAAATTGCATTCTTGCATAAACCGTACTCAATGAATCTTTTTTATCAACATAAAGTCGAGCTAAAACCATTTTATCAAATTGTTCTTTTACAGGACCGGTAGGAAATACTCGACGTTCCATGACTCGACAATTGGCGCAATAAACACCTGTAAAATCAAGAAATAATGGTTTCCCTTCAGCTTTTGCTTTTAATAATGCTTCATCATAATTGTCAACAAACCAACCTTCTTCAATAGCAATTTCATCTTCAGTTGGTGGCGGTGGAACGAGTGATTCTATGAGCTCTTCCATCACTCTTGGCATATTTGCATAGTGATATGTTGGTGGCGAATTCAATGACTTTCCAATTGGATATAAAACCATTAATGTAATAGCGATTCCCACAACTCGACCTTTTCCTATGTTGAATGGTTTTATTTTTTCAGCAGTGCCAATGGTATATAATCCGAGCAAGTATCCAATAAGAATTATGCCAATTATAAGGAAAATTCCCAGAACCACATTTCTGGGTAATAAGCCAAGGTTCCATTCCAAATCTGGGACCCATAAAAATTTTACAGCAGCGGCAATCTCAATAAAACCGAATACGATTTTTAATGTTTCCATCCAAACGCCAGACCGAGGCATTTTTTCAAGAACTGTTGGAAAAAGGGATAAGGCAACAAAAGGAGCCGCAAATACAATACCATATACGACCATCCCATATAAACTTGTTATTAATCCGCCAGCAGTTCCGGCGGCAGCAACAACCAAAAGAGTTCCAACAACGGGGACAGTACAACTAAAACTTGTAATGGCAAAAGCCACGCCTAATAAGAGTGACCCAGCATAAGCACTTTTTGCAGATTGGCCAGCTTTATCCGTTTTATTCAAGAGGGCGCCGGCAACATTTACATTTATAATTCCAAACATCCACAAGGCAAAAATGATAAATAGAATTCCTAATCCAAGATTAATCCATGGATTCGTCGCTATGAAATTTCCAAGATTTGCATATTTAGATTGGGTAGCAACATCATTGACACCCCATGATAAAATACCAACAATTAATCCAATAAGTACAAATGTCCCTGAAATTCCCAACCCGTAAAATGTTGCAATAACATTTTTACTAACATGTTTTTCATCAGCCATTTTTCCAAAAAATGAAATTATAATTGGCACCATTGGATAAACACAGGGCATGACCCAACTCAAGATAGCACCACCTACTGCCAAAAGAAAAATCCCAAGTAACGAACTTGATTTTCCTGAAGATTTTTTATCATTATTTGTTGTTAGTGCTGCGAAGGAAGTTTTTCCTGTTCTCGCTTCACCTTCTTCTATTTCTATTTTTACTTGAACGGTTATTGTGTTGGGTGGATAACATAATCTTGCATTACATACTATATAATATATTTCCACATTGAATGTATAAATACCCGGATCAAGACCTCGTTTTAATTTTATTGGGAATATGAATTCAGTATTACCCTCATGATGATACGTGTCCGATTCAAATCCTGGGTCAAATTTATAAATTGGTTTTGGTTCCTGAATTGGCGCAACAGACCCAACGGCAGGACCACTGATAGTCATTTCTGTTGGCAGAGGACCATCACTGGTTTTATAGATTGAATAAATATGCCACTCATTATCCATGGCAGCATTAATCTTAAAATTAATAACCTCACCCGCTCGAGCAGTTTCGGCGGTCTCAACTGTAATTGTTACAGGATTTGATTGAGCAAAAAGAGCCCCTGTGAGAAATAAAATTGGAAATATATTTTTCATATTAACTATAGTTTTTTCTAATTCGTGAATCATTTTAAGGGTAAAAATTTAATCAAACCATTGTTTCAATTTGTATAAAATTGAGTTCTTTTTATCAATCAATCTTTTTAAAGAATCAATACTTTGACGAGCGGCACTACGACCATTTTTTAACAATTGATCAAACTGATGAAAATCCGACCAGTGAACGCCTAATGTATCTGGTTTAATTACAAAATCTGCCTTCTCAGATAATTCTGATTTTAACCGAAGGGATGTAACCATATCAGCTCGTTTCATGATTTCAATCATATTGGGTTCTTTTAAAAAACCCAAGTGATATCGTGAAATATCCACAGCAATAATTAACTCACAATTCCCCTGTAATACGGGAACAGGGATAGGCATACTCACAGCTCCATCCACAATTAATTCTGATTCATCTCCGGAGGGTTCTACAAACCCTGGAATGGACGAACTTTGGACCAATGCGTTTATCAAATTTCCCGACTCGTGAATTATATCTTCACACGATTGAATGTCCGTTGCTAAAACTTTCATGGGAATCTTCAATTCTTCAAATGTTTTCACAGGAATCAAAAAATTGATAACATCAATTAGGGGACCTCTTTTCATAATGGATTCACGATTTAATCCCATCATAACCACATAATGATCTTTTACTTTTTTTGCAATTTGATCCAAAACAGAATCTGGATTTCGATCATCCATCATTTTCCGAGACCGTAACCCTGCAAATGCACTACTTTTCATAAATTTCCGAAAATGATCTTCTACCCAATATGGATCATCGGAAGCCGCATACATTGCGCCAATGATTGACCCAGCACTTGTTCCAGCAATTGTACCTATTTGAATATCGGCATCATGTAATTCCTGCAATACACCGATATGAGCTGCACCGCGAGCACCACCACCACCTAAAGCTAGCCCGATGAAGGGTTTGGTCATTTATCTCGCTTTTCTAATCTAACCTGCATTTCAATTCGCTGATTCGGATTATCTCGTCCATCTCTTGGCAAACTCACAATTTGATCGATTATAGCATTCCCTTCTATAACTTGTCCAAAAACAGTATACTGATTATCGAGATGAGTAACATCACCGGCACAAACGAAGAATTGACTTCCACCGCTATTTGGATCTGCAGATCGCGCCATGGATAAAATCCCATGTTTATGTTTTAAATCATTGAATTCAGCAGGCAACATCCATGAACTAGTATCGGATTCTTCTCCAATCCCAAAATATTTTCCAGCATGACCACCCGTTCCATAAATCGATGTGTCATCTCCTTTGGTGTTTGGATCCCCACCTTGAATGACAAAACCCGGGATAACACGATGGAAAATAGTTCCATTATAATATCCACTTGCAGCATGAGTTTTAAAACTTTCTACATGCTTTGGTGCGGCTTGATCAAAAAACTCTACTACCATATCACCATATTGTGTGGTAATGACTGCAACATCTATTTGTGTTATTTCCATTTTTATAAATTCCTTTTTTTGTGCTTTTTGACAAGCCACAGTTATAATACTTATAGCCATTATAAAACTAATGAGACCTTTATTCATATTGAGTACCTACTCCCTGGTTTTTGAATTGGGATTGCGGCTAAATCTTCGGGGATTTCTTCTGCCGAATAACTGACCGCATCCATTTCTACGATTGAAAATTGTTTTGAATGAAGGTTCGCTTGACCATTACTTCTATCCACTAACACACCAACACCCATAATGTTTCCTCCGGATTCTTCCACTAAATCCATCACTTCCTTTACGGATCCACCCGTAGTAATAACATCTTCTACAACTAACACTTTTTCTCCCGATACAATTTCGAATCCGCGTCGAATAACCATTTTACCTTCTTTCCTTTCTGCGAAAATCGTTCGGCAACCCATTTGAGTTCCCACTTCTGTTCCAAGAACGACGCCGCCGATGGCTGGCGAAATAACAACATCCGGTTCCGTGTTTTCAAATTCGTCTGCAATCATTCTAGAAAATTCAGTTAAATATTTCGGGTGTTGTAATACTTTTGCACATTGAAAATAGGTTGAACTATGTCGCCTTGAAGTAAGTACAAAATGTCCGCTTAATAAAGCTTCGGTGGATTTAAATATATCAAAAATATGTTGTTTGTTAATCATTCAGTTTCACTCATAACTGAACGCATTTGGTTCACATATTTTTCAGCAGATGATCGAATTTCTTTCTCACTCATATCCCCGGCAAAACTGATACCTCGGGATATATTAATTAAGCCAACACCAGATTGATTTCCCATTTTTACTGAATGTTCCAAATCTCCTCCTTGTGCACCAACACCAGGAATGAGTAATGAAAGATCTGGCGAAATTTCTCGAACACGTGTCAATTCTTCTGGAGCAGTAGCTCCCACAACTAACCCAACATTATTAATATCATTTAAACCATTGGCCCATTGTGCAACTTTTTCAAAAAGGGGCTCTCCATGGTTTAAATTATTTTGAAAATCAGAAGCTGATTCATTGGACGTTCTACATAAAATGAAAACGCCTTTTTCAGGATCTTTTAGGAAGGGATCAATACTGTCCCGTCCCATATATGGACTTAAGGTTACACAATCAAATCCAAAATGTCCAAAAATACTTTTAGCATAATGTTCGGCTGTATTTCCTATATCTCCTCGTTTTGCATCAGCTATCTTAAAATGGTCATCTCCAATATACATGGCGGTTTCTTCTAGCCAAGCAAATCCCGCGGCGCCCCATCTTTCGAAAAACGCAAAATTTGGTTTATAGGCAACAGCTAAATCACGAGTAGCATCTATTACCTTGAAAGTGTGTTCTTTTAAATTACCCAAATTTGTAGAGCCAAATGATTCGGGACTCATATCCAAACCTACACATAACCAGGATTGCCGATCTTTGCATAGATCTTTTAGGGATGAATTAAAGCCAGCCATAGACTCGGAATTTACCTTGATAGTTCAAGTGCAAACAATTTGAATTCACATTAATTTTTTGCACTACTAATATGTCTAGTTTTTTATAAATGGGTTTCCATTTTATCCTCCGGTTTTTTGATGGACTTACATCTACTATCTTAGGTTCTCTATTCCTAAACTATGACCATGGATGAGTTCGAATTTCAAGCTGAATCAAATTCAAAAAGTACAATTATTGCTGCAAGCGGTCCTTTCCAAATTGAGCGAATGGAATGTGTAGGCGAAAATGATTATCCTTCACTTATCACAATTTCTGAATCTTTAGCAGATGAATATGGTCCTGCTGCAGTTTTAACACCTAATACCATCCAGAAATATTTTAACCGAAAAGGTTCATTGCCGTTTATCGCACGGTTTCAGGACAAAATTATCGGATATATTATTGGTGTACCTCTCGAAATGCTTAACACGGAGCCCTGGGCTCGACTTGATATAAATTTTGACCAATTCAACACATTATATACTTACGCATTTGTTGTCCAAAATCATTTTAAAGGGAATGGATATGCAAAAATGCTCAAACGTGTTTATCTCAATTGGGCGAAAAAGCAGGAAAATATTTTATATATCACAGGACATGTCGTTGAAGGAGTTTCATCCAAATTTACTGGGAATATCCGAATCATTGATCGGGTGGAGAATTGGCAAGGAACTGGGAAAATATTTGAATATTACCGACGTGATCTGGACCCTGAACGACTTTACGCACCCAAGACGGATCCCCCACTTACAACGCGTGTTTAACTTTTAGTCTTAAAGAACAGTCGGGATTTCAACCTTAATCTCTATTAGATCGCCTGCTTTTAAAAAGAATGAATCCATAGTTATTAATTTCAGATTGTACTCTTTTGCATGGGTCGCAATTAGGGAATCGGGAGTACTCATCGAAAATCCTTGTTTAAATAATTCATTTCGAATTTCTCCAGCACGACTAAAATCTGAATATTTTAAAGGAAGATAGGTTAATCCTGATAAAACAAGTTCCATTCTCGATTTATCTTTTTTGTGTCGGACACCCGAAATTAATTCAGTTAATATAATTCCATTATAATATACTCGTTTCTCCTTAATAGCATTTTCAACGGAATCATCATTAGAAAAATACTTCCCATTGAAGTAATCAATTAAGTAGGACGTGTCAAGTATTAGAGGGTTCATTCACGGAAGCTATTTCTATGATAGATTCTTCTTGGTCTCTCCAACGACGAACATCATCTGCTGTGATTGTTAAATCGCTTATGGAGCCTCGGGCATTTATAAATAATTTAACTTTTTCTGCATGAATTAATTCTCGCAATCCAGCTTCTATTACTGCTTTTTTTGTTTTAGTGCCCGTTAAGCGCAATGCTTCTTCTATTAAGGATTTATTTAAATCTAATGTAGTTCTCATACTTGAAACTATGCATATTCTATGCATATTGTCAATGCATACTTTTTTTATTCCTTATCAGGAAAAACTAAACTACCTACAACTAACCCCAAAACCGAAAGAGTGATGGCTGGTAAAACTTCATCCATTGTATTGTAAATCCCTTCAGGGATTATTGCTCGAATAAAATCCGCTTCTTTCCAAAGCAATGTTGTAATTGTTCCTGAAATGATTGAAATAATTGCACCCACTTTACTGGCTTTTTTCCAAAAAAGTGCCGCAACTAATACCGGTGTTATAGCAGCACCATAAATTGTGTAAGCATATAGTGCTTTTTCAAAAAACCCTGCAGAATTCGCAAATCCCAATGAAACAACATAAGCAATAATTCCTAGTGCCAAGACCATGAGACGACTCAATAAAACAATCTTCTTTTCATTCGCATCTTTGTCCACATATTGTAAATAAACATCTCGCATTAATGTAGTTGCTGGCACGAGCAAAAAGCTATCGGCAGTTGAAATGATAATTCCAACAATAGTCGTCATCATGATTGCACCTAAGAAAGGTGGCAAAATCTCCTTTGAAGCATAAATCAATACATGTTTTCCATTTTCTGCATCAAGGATCATGCTAGAACTCACCCACGCATTGGCCACAATTAATAATTCAATTAGCAATACAAAAATAACAAGATATGTCGTTGCTTTTTTGGCGCCTTCAGCATCTTTACTTGCAAAAAATCGTTGATACATATTGGCATCACCCAGAACCAATAAAAACGATGGAAGGCAAAAATTAATAATATCCATAGTGGAATATCGACCAAAGAATTCCATCTTTTCAGGATGTCCCATATTTGCAAATGCCACTTCCATTCCACTCCATCCACCAGCTTTCATCCAAAGAATTGGAAAGGCAATCATCAGAGAAATTGTCATTATAATTCCGTTTCCAACATCCGTATAAGCTACACTTACTAAACCTGCTAGCATCGTGTATGCGATAATAAATACCGCGGCAATTATGGTTCCAGTTTGAGCTGAAATTAATGGTTCGCCATTTGAATCTGTTAACACGTTCATCAACACAGCCCCACCTGCATTGAATTGGTAACTCACAATAACCATATACGCCATCACCAATGCGATGACTGACAATATTCTTGCTTCCGATCCATATCGGTCACCTAAAATTTCAGGGACAGTAAATTTCTCGAAAGACCTAACCTTCCCTGCGATTTTTGTCAATAGAAAAATACCAAGTACACCGCCAATGGGTAACATTAAAGCAGCCAATCCCATTTCGTAAGTTTTCCCTGCATTTCCCAAAATGGATCCTGTTCCAATCCACGTGGCAAGCATTGTCCCCACTAAAATCCAAGGCGTCAGTGACCGACCGGCTACAGCAAAATCAGCCTGAGTTTTAATTGTTGCAGATTTGTAAACCCCCAAAGCGATGAGGGTAAATAGATAAAGTGATATGACTGTTAAATGGAGCATTTATTAATAATAGATTTTTGGATTAGGGTTTAAACACGCTTTTAAATAGGTTAGATAATAACAGCAAGTGTAGCAAATATCACGTGATGCATCAATTCTTTCTTCAGAATTACCACATATCCTTTCAATAAAATTTGGAAATGATTGTGAATTAAGTGCCGGATAACAACATTTATCGCATGTATCATTTCTGTCACTCATAACATCCCCACAATTCAATAACCTTTAGATATATCCATCTCTAAATCTACTCATTATCCCACAAACAGAAAACCCATCTACTTCCCATTTTTTTTAATTTCTTATTTCGAAAGCTTTACTAGGTAGTTCAATAATTTATTCCAGCCTTTTTTCTCAAGCATTTTATTCATTTTAATAAAACCCTTCCCATAGTCTAGATCATCACTTTCGTACATAGAGTCCAGGAGATAATTTGATACGATTGAATTGTCTTTCTTTAATATTAATTGTGAACCAAGATTGCAAAACCCTTCTCTTAGATCTGATTCCAGGTCGTAATCATTCTGAAATAAGTAAACGTGGAGATATTCATGGGCAAGGACGGCCTTAAAAGCAAGCTCATGAAGATTGGATAATACATAAATATGAAATTCTTCTTTTATTTTCCTTCCGGCCAATGTGTTTACGTTATAATGGGTATAGCCCCGAACATTGCCCAGCCTTATAGTTGAAATATGATCTAATTCAGCCATGCTATTTACTATAGAGATGGGAATATTTGATGGAATGTTATTTATCCCGATATCGCTTAAAACACTTTTCACTTCTTTATCTATGTTAATTATCTGGCTCTGTTTAACTATAATTTTAGGATAGCATAGGCTGCAAATGTTTCTTTTTTTATCTATTGTGTAACCGCCCTTTGTGATTCTTTCACACATTAAGCGATTGCAATTATCACAGCTGGGAAACTCATCATTGTGCTTTTGATGATAAATATTTCCCCAATAATCCTTATTGTACTTTCCTTCAATGGGGTTCAAACAAGCGTCACATTTTTCTAAAATATTATTAACATAACAGGCCTTATGATATTTCTTATCATTATCGATATTGTAAGCATCTGAAATAGTATTCCCGCAATGGTCGCACCTTATTTGTACATACTTCTTATAGCAGCCAGCATGATAACTCTTGTCATTATAAATGCTGTAATGACCATCAATCTTTTTACTGCAGTGGCTACATTTCACCTGAATATGTGTTTGATAGCAAGATTTATGGTAGGTTTTTGTTTCAAAAATGATGTATCGACCATCTACCTTTTTATTACAATAACCACAGCTAGTTTGGCTTGGAAATGCTAGGCCTATGGTAACGATCAGGAATAGTAATGTTTTTGTTAACCGATTAATCATAACATAAATCTACCACAGGCATCTATGACAAAAAAAGGCTACCCTTTTTCATATTAATCTTTATCTAAAATACTCTAACTTCCCCACCATTATTTTATGAACTATGAAAAAAATACTCCTACTCAATATTCTACTTTGTTCCTTAATTTGGAACTGTGGTAACAAAACTATGGCCAAAGATTCCAAGCATCAAAATCGTCTCTCAAATTCTCAAAGCCCCTACTTGCTACAACACGCTTCCAATCCCGTGGACTGGTATCCCTGGAGTGATGAAGCATTTGAAAAAGCAAAAAAAGAGAATAAACCTATTTTCCTCTCCATAGGATATTCCACCTGTCATTGGTGCCACGTGATGGAGCATGAATCCTTTGAAGATTCCACCGTGGCAAAACTCATGAATGAAAATTTTGTAAACATAAAAGTGGATCGTGAAGAAATGCCGGAAGTGGATCACCTATATATGTCCGTTTGCCAAGCTATGACGGGTCGTGGCGGTTGGCCGCTTACGATTGTCATGACTCCAGATAAAAATCCTTTTTTCGCTGGAACATATTTCCCAAAAGAAGGACGGGGGAAACGGCCGGGAATGATGCAATTAATCCCTAGCCTAGCCAATGCTTGGAAAACCAAACAAGATGAAATTGTCAAAACAATAAACCGAGTCGAAACTTATTTAGTTCAAATTAACACAAGTTCCCAAGGTGAAGATTGGGATGAGACTATGATACGTGATGCTTTCAGTCAATACGCAAGTCAGTTTGATCCTGATTATGGCGGATTTGGGAAAGCACCAAAATTCCCGTCACCCCACAATTTGATCTTTTTATTACGGTATAGTAAACTTTTCGGTGATCAAATCGGAACACGTATGGTGAAAAAGACACTCCATCATATGCGACTCGGTGGCGTTTATGATCATATAGGCTTGGGGTTTCATCGGTATTCTACAGATCGTCAATGGTTTCTACCCCATTTTGAAAAAATGTTGTATGATCAAGCCATGATATCCATGGCATGCTTAGAGGCATTCCAGCTAACTGGTAATGAGGAATATGCACAAATAGCTCGCGAAATTTTTACCTACGTTCTTCGAGATATGACCGACAAAGATGGTGGTTTTTATTCCGCCGAAGATGCAGACAGCGAAGGTGAAGAAGGTATTTTTTATATTTGGACAGAAAAAGAGTTCGTGGAAATCCTGGGCGAAGAAAAAGGGAAAATGTTGGCAAAAATTTATGGATTCACTGAAATTGGGAATTTTCATGAAGAAGCAACTGGAGAAACTACTGGAAATAATATTCCACATTTCCCATATGATCATTCATCATTGGCAAGCAAAGTTGGTATGAATTTAGAAGTATTCAATTCCTTCATTGAATCAACTCGAGAACAATTATTCAACGTGAGAAAAAAACGAATTCACCCTTTAAAGGATGATAAAATTCTTACAGATTGGAATGGTCTCATGATTGCCGCATTATCTCATGGGGGACAAATTCTGGGAGACGACATTTTTATCGATGCTGCAAAAAATGCAGCCGACTTTGTGTTAACATCACTGAGAAATAAAAATGGAAGACTTATGAAACGATCTCGATTAGGGAAGGCTGGATTACCGCCCCATTTAGATGATTATTCCTTCATGGTTTTTGGACTCCTAAATTTATATGAAGCTACATTTGATGCAAAATATTTAGAATCAGCTTTAGCTTTAACAGAAATTATGGTAACAGATTTTGGAGATAAAAATGGTGCTTTTTTCATTGGAAGTAAAAATGCCGAAAAACTCATGGTTCGTGCCAAAGATAGTTATGATGGCGCAATTCCATCGGGAAATTCTGTGGCTGCTATGAACTTATTTAGATTGGGAAAGATTACAGGAAATCCAAAATGGACTGAACAAGCCAATAAAACATTGAAAGCTTTTACGAATCAAGCAAAACAATCTCCAACTGGATTTGCACATATGCTCACTGCATTTATGTTTGATCTGAAAGACCCAAAAGAAGTTGTTTTAGTTGGAGATTCCAACGATCCAAAAACTCAAAAAATGATCCGGGCACTCCGTGAAAATTATGTCCCAAATAAAGTGGTTTTATTTAAGGATATTTCAAAACCTGACGCATTATCAATCGTCGCTCCATGGACAGAAAATCATGTTATGATGGATGGAAAACCAACTTTTTATATTTGCGAAAATTTCGCATGTAAACAACCCACAACAAATCTTGATTTGGCTTTGAAGTATTTAAATGAGTAAAACTTTCTCAAAACAATTAGGATCCACCTTAGCTCATATTCAAGATCTTTTTGATACGGTTTTCCATGGGTTACTTAAATCGGGTAATAGAAAGAAAAAAAATAAAATTATGACAAATATTGAAGATGCCGGTGACGCATACTACGAAACCTATTCTGATATAAAAAAAGGAAATGATAAAAAATGAAAAAATTAGCACTACATTGGCAAATTATTATTGGTCTAGCCTTTGGTTTAGTTTACGGTATTGTTGCCGCAAGTAATGGATGGGGAGATTTTACAACTGATTGGGTTGCACCATTTGGCATCATTTTTATGAATTTATTGAAATTGATTGCAGTCCCTTTAGTTTTGGCTTCTTTGATTACCGGTGTAGCATCCTTGTCTGATTTAAAAAAATTGAGCCGTATTGGCGGCAAAACAATTGGGATTTATATTGGAACAACTGCCGTCGCTGTCACCATTGGATTAATCTCGGTTAATGTGCTTCAACCTGGAGATAAAGTCCCTGACCTCATGAAAGAGAAACTTCAGGAAACGTATGAAGCTGATGCATCTTCTCGTTTTGGGTCAGCAGAAAAAGTGAAAAACCGTGGCCCGCTTCAAGCAATCGTGGACATGGTTCCGAGTAATTTCTTTTCATCTGCTTCCAGTAATCGAAATATGCTTCAGGTTGTTTTTGCTGCAATTTTTATTGGGATTGGGTTAATTCAAATCCCGAAAGATAAAGGGAAACCGGTTCTAGACTTTTTTGAAGGCTTGAATGATGTGGTGATAAAATTGGTTGACCTTATCATGTTGATGGCACCGGTAGGTGTGTTTGCGCTTATCGCCCAAACGATTAATAAAGTTGCGGGGAATGACTTGGCACAAGTTTTGGAATTACTTGGTGCTTTAGGATATTATATGGTTGCTGTTATTCTTGGGCTCCTTTTCCACGCTGGATTTACCTACACCGGTTTATTAAAAATATTTACAAAAATGCCGTTA
>Ga0209252_1000468_pt1 | contig 30953 bp, 28 predicted proteins | sample SaaInlV_135m_DNA_3_FD_184673 | JGI IMG/M metagenome (GOLD analysis project Ga0209252, IMG submission 184673) | Marine microbial communities from expanding oxygen minimum zones in the Saanich Inlet - Saanich Inlet SI074_LV_100m_DNA (SPAdes) (version 2) | ecosystem: Environmental > Aquatic >... | reverse complement strand
CAATAATGGTTACAAAGTCATTTGAAAGAATTTCGAGAGTTATATCCTTGAGAATCTCTTTTTTGTCACGAATAACAAAGATATTTTCAGCTCTAATCAACATAATAAATCCTATTATTCTCTTGAGCACTCATAACATTTACCACTAATTTCAATAGCAATGTTCTTATGAGAAAATTGATTAGCGTCAAGTGTTTTTCTTATTGCATTAGTAATTTTTTCATCGCAGCATTCTTTTATCTCATTACAGGTTTTACATATCATAAAATAGCATTCACTGTGTTTTAGTGGATGCGAGCAACCTACAAAAGCATTTAAGCTATTAATCCTGTGTATAAAACCATTATTAAGTAAAAAGTCTAAAGCCCTATAGACTGTTGGAGGTTCTGGAGAATAGTCCAAACTTCTGATTTTGTCTAAAAGCTCATAAGCTTTTGTTGGCATATGGTTTTCCCAGACTGTTTTTAGTATAAATTCCCTAATTTTTGTTAAACGCAAACCTTTGTCTTCGCAAATAAATTTTGCTTTAGTCAAAGCAGTATCGATACAAGTATTGTGATTTCTACATTCATGCATTTGCAATCTCCAACAATATGTTATACTGTAACATTGTGAAAATCAAACTTAATAACTTTATACTTATTATCCTAACATTTTTATTAGCATCTAATACGTGTTTTAGTGAAGAGAAAAGAATCATAGCTTCAATAAAGCCTTTGCACTCAATTATACTAAATGTTGTCAAAGATGAAGAGGTAGATTTGTTGTTAGGTGGAGCACTCTCCCCTCACGACTATATGCTTAAGCCCTCTGATATGAAAAAGCTCCAAAATGCTGATTTAGTTTTCTATATTGATGATAGTGCTCTTGAAACATTTCTATCTAGGCCATTAAGGACTCTGGATAAAGAAGTTAGAAAAATCTCTCTTGCCTCTAAACAGAACTTAACTCTACTACCAATTAGAGAAGGTGGAATCTGGGAGAAAGAGGATGACGGACATGACCATTCTCACGGAAAGAATGACCTTCATATATGGCTAGACTCTGAAAATGCAATAAAAATAACCAAACATATAGTCAGAGAACTTTCAAGAATAAACCCTGCCAATAAAAGTGTTTACAAAAGAAATGCCCAAGCTTTTATTGAAAGAATAAAGGCAAATAGGGTGAAAACAAAAAAGAAACTTGAAGCAATAAAAGATAGTTCCTTTATTGTTTTTCATGACGCTTATCAATATTACGACAAGGAATATAATCTAAATGCAGCAGGATCTATTTCACTTAATCCTGAAATCAGCCCTACCCCTCAGAGAATCAATGAAATTAAGTTAAAAATTAAAAAAGATGCTGTTGAATGCGTCTTTAGAGAGCCGCAGTTCTCAAGCAAAATTGTCCAAACAATTATCAACGATACAAACGCGAAAGAAGGCTTACTAGACCCTCTAGGCTCAGACTTAAAACCAGGAAAAGATTTGTACTTAAAACTTATAAATAAGCTTACAGAGGGTTTAACAGATTGTCTTTCTTAAGGGACTGGTAATTATATGAACAGTCTCAAAAAGACACTAATTATTAGAGACTAAAATTAAGAACCTAAATAATTAGGCGGTGCCCGGATTCGAACCGGGGTATAACGGTTTTGCAGACCGTCGCCTTACCGCTTGGCTACACCGCCAAATTAATTAAGCAATATTTATACAATAAAAAGAAGATTTAGTCTATTTCTAATCGCCTTGTAAAATAGGCGGAGACTTCTGTATCAATAATCAAATTCTGTTCTATCTTATCTTTAAAAACTAAGCCCTTACTTCTTCTGAAGGATTCCTGGTAAAAATTAACCCTTTTATTAAAATCAATCTCATGTTCCCAGAATGAATACAAGCTTGACAATGCACTGCCAGTTCCCGGATCCTCATTGAACCCCAATCTGGGGCAAAAATATCTATACAATAAATCTTTTCTATCTTCTGACAAACAGGTAACAATTAATCCCCTCTTATTAAGTAGTAAAAGTTTGTTAAAATTTATTGAAATACTCTTAAGCACTTCTATATTTTTAACACGTACAATACAATCAACATCAGTAAAACTAGAGCTTTCAATTAAGCTCGCTTGCATTATTTCATCTAGATTAGCTTCAAAATTATTCTCTATTTTTATTATAGGAATTTTAATCTGTACCCTATTGTGACTGCAAGCCTTACCAAAGAGATCATATTGTTTTGATTTAATCAAATAAAAATTGTCCTTGAATAAACCATATCTCTGAAATAGTATACTGCAGGCACCAATAGTCCCGTGCCCACATAAATCAACCTCGACTTTTGGTGAAAACCACCTTATAGAGCAACTCGAATTATCAAAATTAATAAAGGAAACTTCGGAAAGACCTATAGTTGTAGCGACTTTCTTAAGTAGTTTATCATTATTAAAGTTGTCAGTTTCTAATATTGTAATAGCAGCAAGATTTCCACCTAGGAGTGAGTTGCTGAAAACTGACAAAAAAAAACATCTAAACTAGTCATATACTTTTAGCTCATTATACAACGCATCTCTTTCAATAGGCAAATATCCAGAATCTTTAATCATCCTAACAAAAAACTCTCTGGTATGGCCTATTTCCGACCTAGCACCAGCATCATGAATAATCTTCTCGGAAACAATAGTTCCATCAGCATCCGAAACCCCGAAATGGAAAGCAACTTGAGCGGCTTTTTCCCCCAAAGTGATCCAATAAGCTTTAATATGTGGAAAGTTATCTAGATACAAACGAGACAGAGCGTGCACCTTTAGATCATAAGAAAAAGGAAAAGGCTTGATATCTTTTAACATTGTATTATATGGCTGAAATAATACTGGTATGAATGCTAGGAAACCATTAGTTTCATCTTGCAAGTTTCTTAATTGATCTAAATGGTCAATTACATCATAAATAGACTCTAAGTGACCATATAGTATTGTAGCGTTAGAAGGCAATCCTAATTTGTGAGCTTCCCTGTGAACCTCGAGCCAGGAATCTCCGTCTGTCTTTGGGGAACATATCTTTTTTCTAACTTCAGGTGCAAAAACTTCAGCTCCGCCCCCAGGTAAGGCATCTACGCCCGCTTCCATTAATTTCTCTATAACTTTCTGATAGCTAAAACCAGATATCTCAGAGAACCAGTCAATTTCGACAGCTGTAAAAGCTTTTATATGTGCAGTTGGTAGAGCATTGCTAACTTCACCAATAATCTCTAAATATTTATCAAATTTCCAATTTGGATGAAGTCCTCCAACAATATGTATCTCTTTTAGTTCATCATCTAATAATGAGAGAATCTTATCTATGCTCATTTCATATGCATCAGGAGACTTCATTGTCTTACCAAACGCACAAAACTTACATGAGATTGCACAAATATTTGTTGGATTAATATGCCTATTAACAACAAAATAAATCTTGTCTCCATCTTTAGAAAATTTCTTATATCTAGCAATAATTCCCAGAGAATTTAAATCGTTGGTCTTCATTATTATCTCTGCATCTTTAGAACTTAATCTTTTATTAGACAACACCTTATCTTTAATTAAGATTAAATTCTTATCTATACAAAACTCATCAAAGTTATCTAATAATTTTTCCAATTCTCATTTACCTTAGTAGAAATATCGTCACTCATTTCAAGTACTTTAGGATACCACTCTTTTAATGTGGCATCGATAATCATTCTTCCTTCAAAAGTTATAGAAGAGTTCCTTCTATTTAAATTTTGGAAATATATATCAAGAGTGGGGTCAAACCTTGTAAAGATTCCCCAAATAATATCAATATTGTCATTGATTTTTATATCAGAGCTAACAATAAAAATAATCCTAAAATTTTCAAGCAGATTGGAGGTGAATATATCTTTAGTCATTTCTTCTGGATTATGGTTTGAACTTATAATAATTATGTTTTTATTTACAACCCTAAAATCTATAATTTTATTATATTTATTTCTTGGATCAGGTATTGATACTTTACCAAAATTATCTTTTGAAATAACTTTACCGTCACCAATCGCATTAAATCCTACTTTGCTTCCAACATTAATTTTACCACTTGTAAAATCAAGTGTATCAAGTGGAGTTGTCTGTAAAAGAGTTAGGTCTTTCTCTGGATTAAAATTCGCTCCAAAATAACCTAATACAGTCTCTATTTCTCTTGGATTAACAAAGCTGGGAACAGTAATGATACATTTAGTTAAAGATAGTTGCCCAGTTCCCCAAATTGACATCATGGATTTTACAGAATTCTTCGGGTATTTCTCATCAATTGAAACGACTAGTAGGTTATGAAACCCTGCCTCATAATATGCCCATAAATCTGTAATCTCTGGATTAACTAACTTTAATAAAGGTGCAAATATATTAGTTGCAGCCATACCAAGATACATGTCTTCTTTAGGTGGTCTACCAACAATTGTAGCAGGGTAAATAGCATTATGCTTTCTGGTAATCGTCTTTACATTTAAATAAGGAAAATCGCCCTCCATTGAGTAATAACCAAAATGATCTCCAAATGGGCCTTCTAGTTTTGTTTTGTTCAATGGAACTGTTCCCTCAATAATAAATTCAGCATTTGCTGGTACTTTTAAGCTAGATGTTTTTGCCTTACATAAACGTATTGGCTTTCTTTTTAAAAAAGCTGAGAACAAAAGCTCGTTTATGTCTTCTGGCAAGGGGGCAATAGCAGCAAAGATTAAAGAAGGGTCTCCTCCTAAAACGACTGCGGCTGGGAACTCCTTCCCTGATTGACAAGCTTCGTAGTAATGTGCCGCACCACCTTTGTGAGGATGCCAATGCATGCCCAATGTCTTATTGTCATGCTTTTGAAGCCTATACATTCCCATGTTTACCTTAGAATTAACAGGGCTCTGGGTGACAGTTAACCCCATAGTTACAAACCTACCCCCGTCTTCTGGCCAACACTTAATTATTGGCAATCCGTCTAGATTCAAATTATCTTCAATCTGCTGACAAGATGGGTTAAAGAGAATATCCTTAGATCTAAAATTAGTAAGTTTTTTTATAAAAGGAAAAGATTTAAAAACATTATCTATAGATGGTGGTATTGATTTCTGTGCAAAACTTAATATTTCTTCGCCCAGTTCTTTTGGATCACATCCCAAAGATAGCCTCAGTCTTTCTTTAGTGCCAAACAAGTTTGTAGCAACGGGAAAAGAAGAACCTTTAACATTCTCGAAAAGTAAGGCTGGACCCCCCTCTTCTATTGTTTTACAACTTATTTCACTAATCTCTAATATTGGATCAACTTCTACCTGTATTCGCTTCAAGTCACCGATTCTTTCAAGAAAGCTAATATAAGATTGGAGATCATCAAAGCTATGATCATGCATAAATTAAATTTCCTTATTTTTCCAGCCATTCTCTTTCCGAATCCCAATAAGACTAAGGAGTTTATCTGAAAAAGAACTAGCTAGATCTGATATTGATGTTTCTTCAAGATATAAGCCAGGGGAAACTGGTGCAATTATTGCGCCTGCCTTAGATAGTTTTAATGCATTTTCTAATGTAATTGAATCTAAAGGTGTCTCTCTTAAAGCTATAACTAACTTCCTTCTTTCTTTTAAGGCTACTTGAGCCATCCTTGTAATTAAAGTATCAGATATTCCAGAAGCAATTTTATTAAGCGTGGATACAGAACAAGGTACTATAACGAGTGAATCGAAGTGATTACTACCTGAAGCAAATGGTGCAGCCAAATCTGAATCAGAGAAAGTATTGTCTACCATAGATTCTAACTCCTCAAATTTTAAACCTAGCTCTTCAAAAATTACTCTTTTGCCCCATTTTGAAGCAACTAAAAACTTCTCATTGGGGCACTTCGTAATGAAGTCTACAGCAAAATTGGAGCCCGAAGCACCAGTTATACCTATAACAGTCCTCATATGAATAATATATCAGAAATAATTAATATTAATATTAAAAACCCTATGTAAGAATTATATTCGAAGAAAGAAAAATCACTTTTCTTAGAATTGTATACTTGAACAAAAAGACCCATTGAAATAATAGAAAAAATTATGAATTGAAATATAGTAGGCCCAGTTTTTAAAATGTATATAAAAATAAAAATCAACGAAAGAAGAAAGCAATAAATAGAAATATTAATCGAAACTTTCTTGCCAAAAAAAGAAGGAATAGAATAAATTCCTTCTTTAATGTCATGAGAATAGTCCTTTAATGCATATAATATATCAAAGCCAGAGATCCAAAATAAAGTAAAAAGGGCGATGGGCCATGTATCAAAAAAGCTCTTTAAAGAACATGTTGCAGCAATTCCTCCTGCCAATGGTCCCAAAGATAGAGTCGCTCCTAAAAAGAAATGACATAAAAAAGTGAACTTTTTAGTGAAAGGGTATATGTAAAACATTACTATTGGGATAAGGGCGAGATAAATTAGAAAGTCGCAAATTAAAAAAGAGGATACTAAAAATATAATTATACTTAACGACAAATAGACTTTAGCAAGCCTCATGCTCACCCGACCAGAAGGTAAAGGTCTAGATTTAGTTCTTGGATTAAGTTGGTCAACTTTTAAATCAATAATTCTATTTAACAACATCCCAATTGTTCTTGCAGAAACTGATGCTATTAGAACTAAAAAGAAATTTAATAAGTAAAACTCTTGAATAGCAATGAAATATCCTGAGAAAATTAGAGGTAGAACAAATAAGGTATGAGGAAATGTTACCAACTCACCAAATAATAGTATATTTCTTTTAAGTAGCATAAAAATATATTAACCTATAGAATAAATTTTATTCGGTGATTTATGAATGTAGAAATCTTTGAAAAAATTAGTACTGCCCTTGGAGAAGGAAAAGGTTTTAGGATAAAAGAGGCTTTATCTAGCCTTAACCCAACTGAGGCATCTAACCTAATAATAAGATTTAATGAGCAAGAAATCTGTTTTATATTATCTAGCCTTGACTCAAGTGTTTCTGCTGAGATAATTCTTGAACTTCCTGAGGATGTAAGAACTAAAACTTTAAAAGAGCTGGACAATAAATCTATTTTAAGTGTCCTAGAAGGTCTTGAATCTGATGATGCTACAGATTTAATATCTGATTTAGACGACGAAAAATCAAAAGAAATCCTTGAAAACATGAATCCTAGAGATTCAAGCGAAGTTCAAGCATTACTCCAATATGAACAGGATACCGCTGGCGGTATAATGCAAACTGAGCTTGTTGAAGTCAAAAATTCATCAATAATTAAAGATGCAATTAACTGGATAAGATTGATTGCAAATGATGTGCCTGATTTCTATCTAATATATGTTACTAATGAAAATGATAAGCTTGTTGGTTTTGTTTCATTAAGAAACTTAATCTTAGCTAATCCTGGATATAAAATTGATTCAATCATGGAACCAATTGAAGTTTCAGTTAATCCAGACCTCGATCAAGAAGAAGTGAGTTTAATTTTTGCAAATTACAATATAGTCTCATTACCAGTAGTAGATCAAGACAACAAACTTCTTGGCAGAATTACTTCTGATGACGTCATCGATGTAATAAAAGAAGAAGCAGAGGAAGATATATACTCATTAGCTGGAGTTGGAGAATACAACCATCCGATCTACTCAAGCTTTGTGTCAAAAACGAGATCTAGATTACCGTGGCTGCTAGTTACACTAATTGGTGAATTAATTATAGCATTCATAATTTCTACCTACTTTAAGACAACACTAGAAAAGTTTATTCTCTTAGCTGCTTTTATGCCTGCTGTCATGGCTACTGGAGGTAGCGTCGGAATCCAGACTTCAGCAATAGTGATAAGAGCTCTTGGAATGGGGACTATAAATACATCTCAAGCATTTAAAGTTATTTTATCTGAACTAAAACTTTCACTATTTCTGGGTGCTATTTGTGGACTGATTGCTGGTACTTTTGGGTTTTATATCACAGGTGACACTTATACTGGAGCTAATTTCTTCACTGTCATTTTCTTCTCATTATCTTCAGCATCTGTAATCTCTGCAATTTTTGGTGCGGCCTTCCCTCTTGTTTTAAATAAATTTAATATTGATCCTGCTAATGGCTCCGGGCCATTTGTCACAATGGCTAATGATATGTTCTCTGCAATTTCATATTTGCTAATAGCTCTGTTGTTTATCTAAAATGTTAATAGAAACTGAGGCATTTATACTTAAAAAAATTGAGTTTGGAGACTACGATTTTATAGGAACTTTTTATACAGAAAAAATAGGCAAGATCTCATTGTTAATTAAAAATGCAAGAAAAAGTAAAAAAAGGTACTTAGGAAAGCTTGAGCCATTTAATCTAATAAGTCTAAAAATTAATTACAATAATAATGATTCTAAAAATATTCTAAATTCAATTGACAAAGACACTCTAACCTCAAAAGATCTAGATAAAAAAGTAATAGTACTCTCATCTTTGGTAAACGAATACTTAGATATATTTGAGATTGATGAGGTATCCTGCATCGATTCATTTATTCTAATCAAAAAATTTTTTATAAGGGGTGAGGAAAATAATCTTAGTTTTGCTTTAGATAGCACTATTAAATTTCAAGTTAGGTACTTAAAACAACTGGGTCTTAAGCCTAGCAAGTCAGAACTAGAAAGAATTGAAGGCAAGAAAGTTAACTTAAATTTGCATGAATTAAGACATAACGACTTACTCAAAGCTAAACTAATTAAAATATTAGTAAGATTTAGTGAATTTCACTCTGGAAAAGAGTTTAATTCTACTAGATACTTAGAATTGTTATGATTAAAGTAAAAGGTTTTAAATTTAGCGGAATATCCTGTGGTTTAAAAAAGTCTGGCAAAAAGGACTTGGGTCTAATTTCGTCCGAGAACATCTGTACTACGCATGCTGTTTTTACTAAGAATAAAGTTGTTGCTGCTCCACTTATAATAGGAAAAGAAATTTTAAAAAAGAACTTAGTTAAGTCAATCATTGTTAATAGCGGAAATGCTAATTCATGTACTGGTAAGAACGGAATTAAGGCTACGAACGAAATATTAAAGAAAATTGCAAAAGAGACTAATCTAAAACCATCAAACTACTTTCCTTCTTCAACTGGAATTATAGGGGTAGACCTAGATTATAAAAAGATTAATAAAAGCATTCCCAATTTAGTCAGTTCATTAGATGGTAAATCCTATAGAGACTTTGCAGAAGCAATTACTACCACAGACCAGTATCAAAAATATTCTCATTCAAAATTAAAGATTGGAAAAAATACTTATAATTTTCTTGGAATAGCTAAGGGTGCTGGAATGATACATCCTAATATGGCAACAATGCTTTGCTTCTTTCTTACTGATTTGAGAATTAATAAAAATGTCTTAAGAAGTTTGATCAATGAAGCAACATCTAATTCGTTCAATTCAATTAGTGTTGATGGAGAAATGTCTACCAATGACACTGTAATTGCGCTATCAAACGGAGCTGGTGGAGAAGAAATCTTAACAAAAAATCACAAATGCTTACCAAAAGTCAAAAGTATTACTGAAAATATCTTTTATACTTTAGCAAAACTAATTGTAAAAGATGGAGAAGGAGCGACAAAATTCTGCAGAATTAATGTTGTCGGTGCAAAAAGTGAAAGGTCAGCAAATCAAATTGCTAGGAAGATAGCAAACTCTTTGCTATTTAAGACGGCTCTATATGGTTCTGATCCAAACTGGGGGAGAATTATGTCTGCAATTGGAGCCTCCGAACTAAATGAGATCAAACAAAATAAGATTGATATTTCAATTGGCAACTCGATGGTTGTGAAAAAAGGTATTGCAAGTAAAAGAAAGGGTCTGGTTACTGAATCCAGAAGAATTATGAAGAAATCTGAGGTAGAAATTAAAATTAATCTTAATATTGGCAAACACTCTTCTTTTATGCTGACAAATGATATCGGAAACAACTATATCAATTTTAATTCTTTTTATACTACATAAAAAAATAAATATAAATTCGAATAATTTTTAAGGACTAGGTTGCTTGGGTGGAAGACGGGATTCGAACCCGCGACCCCCGGAACCACAAACCGGTGCTCTAACCAACTGAGCTACATCCACCATGCAAATAAATACGCCAGGAGGGATTCGAACCCCCGACCTAAGCATTAGAAGTGCTTTGCTCTATCCAGCTGAGCTACTGGCGCTCAAATTAAATCGGGGTGAGAGGGCTCGAACCTCCGACCCCCTGTTCCCAAAACAGGTGCGCTACCATCTGCGCTACACCCCGAATTAAAAAATAGATTATATAATGAAAAATAGAAACAACAAGCTAATTAAGTTCTATAGAACTTTTGATTTAAGTAGAAGACAGACGAATACTCTCCTTTCTTAAGCATTAGATCCCTATGTTTACCAATCTCAACAATCTTCCCATCCTTCAAAAAAATTATAATATCCTTGTCTTTTATTAAATTTAGCCTGTGTGCAATGACAATAGAAGTTTTATCTTCAATCTTATTCAAATAGTCTTTAACATCTTTTTCTAAATCTAGATCTAAATTAGATGTAGCCTCGTCTAGGACAATAATTTGAAAGGGTTTGTCTAGCATTGTCTTAATATTCTTGATTTGCTTTTCACCAATAGATCTAATCTCATTTATATTATGATATTCCCCTTGCTCGGGAACATTATTAAATAATGGCGTGTCTTGCATTATTACTGAAAAACTGTTTCTTAAGCTTTGCAAATCAAATGAATCAAGAGGTTTGTTGTCAATTAAAATTTCCCCTTTTTGTGGCTTATAAAAACCCAAAATCAGATTTAATATCGTTGTTTTTCCAGACCCAGTAGAGCCTATTAAAACAAAGGACTCTCCTTTCCTTATATCTAGATTAAAGTTTTTTAATACCCAAACATTATCTTCATAAGAAAACCATACATTTTTAAAAGATATTTTAAAAAAATCTTGGCTAAATCTAGTCCCTCCAACTTTCTCAGACTTTACACTCATAATCTTAAATAAATTTTCACTTGCAGCTAAAGCTGATTGAAGAATATTGTACTTATCAGCAAGATCCAAAATAGGCTTAAATACCATTCTTAGATAAAAGAGTATCGCTAATAATTCGCCAATTGATAATGAGCCACCTATAACTTCCTTTGAGCCAAGCCAAATAATTACGGCAGTAGTAAAAACTGATGCGAACTCTATGAATGGCCTAAACATTGCAAATGTATACATCTGCTCAATGTTGGCTGAATAATTATTCTCACTATATTCTTCAAACCTAGAATAATTTAGGCTTTCTTTGCTATAAATTTTTAATATGGAAATGCCCCTAATTGATTCATTAATAAATGAATTTAACTCAGCTATAGTTCTCCTTAACTTTGTATATACTTTCCTTAGTTTCTCTCTGTAAAGCATAGCTAGAATTATTACAAAAATATTTATAACCAAAACTGTCAAAGTTAAGAAAAGATTAAAAGTTGCCATAATAATTAAAACTCCAATAATAACTAAGAAATCTTTTACAAATTGTACTAACACATTTGTGTAAAATTCATTCAAAGCATTAATATCATTCGTGACTCTAGTAGTAATTCTCCCAACGTCGTTCTTATCAAAAAAGTTTTGAGGTAACTTCAGAATGTGAGAGAATAGTGTCTCCCGAATCTTATACATAATCTTCTGGCCAGTAATATTTAATATGTAGCTAAAAAGTGAGCTGAAAATAAAAATTCCGAATATAAAGAAAAGTATTTGGAACGAAGTAGTCTTAATTGCCTGTTTATCAATTTCTGAGTTAACTATTCCATCTATTACAAACTTAATCTTATAGGGAATAACCAACTCGAAACTAGCGACTATAGCCATGGATACAAAAGCAAAGATTAGCCATTTCATATAGGGTTTTGCGAAAGAAACTAACCAAAATATAATATTCTTATCATTCATCTCTAAGAAGACCCTCTTCTGGCAGTGTTTTTTGAATCTTAAGTAAATTATCGAATAATCCTTTGTTCTTAATTAAATTTGAAGAGTCCCCACTTTCTACAAGCTGACCTTTATCTAAAACTAATATCTTATCAAAAGAGAATATTGTAGAAACTCGGGACGAAACAACTATTAAAATTTTATCTTTATAATATTTTTTAAGATTACTAATTATTTTTAACTCTGTATCTATATCTAAAGAAGATAATGTATCGTCAATCATAAGTACTTCTGGTTCTTGATAAATTGCTCTTGCAATTGATAACCTTTGCCTTTGCCCTCCCGACAAAGACAAGCCCCTTTCGCCAACAATTGTTTCAAGTCCATCAGGCATTTTTTCAAAATCTTTAAAGAAGTTGGAAACCTTCATGCTCTCTTCAATTTTGCCCTTATTAGGATTCTTATCAAAAAAACTAATATTATCTTTAATGGTTCCTGAAAAAACTATTGGCTCTTGTGGTACGTAAAAAATCTTAGATCTTATAGAATCCTTGTTGATATAATCAATTTGAACATCATTAAGGAAAATATTCTTAGCTTTATTAAATTTCAATATAAGGTTCAATAAAGTGGATTTCCCGGATGCAGTCTTTCCTGTTATTCCAATTGAATCTCCACGGTTAATGCTAAAAGACAGATCTTTGAGTGTTGGGTCTTTATCATAAGAAAAATTTACATTGTTGAACTCTATTCTATTTATAAATTCCACAGAATTTAGGTGGGCTTCATCTGCTTCTTCTTCTTGGTTCATAACCATGTCGACTCTACTTAATGAAGCATTTCCTCGCTTAAGCCAATCAACAGCTAGCCCCATTGCTATTACGGGCCAGCTCAACATAGTCAAATAAACCATAAGTGTTGAAAACTCGCCTATGCTTATTTTTTCCTCCAATACCATATCGCTTCCAAATAAAATTAGTACAAAAATTGATAGACTCGTGAAAAAAGTAATCAACGGTTGATACCCCGCCCAGATTTTAATTAGGTTCATATTTTGAGCCTCATAATTTCTACTTTTTTTCTCAAATTTATAAATTTGATTTATTTCATCATTTAAAGCTTTAATTGCTTTAATTGAATATATGGATTTCCTTGCCTCTTCAGTTAATTCGGAGAATGCCTTCTGTACATTTAGAAAAAGGTTCTCAATTTTCTGACCATATTTAACTATCAAAAAAGAAACTATTAAAAAAGGTAGCGCAGCAAAAAGAGTGAACTCTAAAGAAATCATCATCATTGAGAACAATATAAATACCAAAAGTAAAATTCCGTCATATGCAACAACAATTCCAAAGCCGCATGCCATCTTAATTGATTCAATATCATTAACGCCTCTTGCCATTAAGTCTCCAGCATTGTTCTTATTGAAGAAAATCATAGGTAACTTTTGCAATCTAAGAAAATATTTATCCCTTAGGTTTTTTTCAATTCTTCGTGAAGTGCCTAACAAAAAAAATCTCCATACAAATCTAAAAATTGCCATAATAACCCCGCAAAGAATTAGATATATTGCAGACTCGTTTAAGAACTCTTGAGAAACTTCTTTAGTTTCCATCTCAGACAAATGAGTTATTATATCGCCAATAATTAATGGAACTATCAATTGCATAGCATCAACGGTCGTTAAGCCAATCAAACCAAAAAAAATCTTCTTCTTGTGTTTTACTAAAAGTGATATTAGCGACCTTTTTTCTTTAATGTTCACAATGAAGATTATAAATGAATTATTTGACAAAAATTAAATAAGGGTTTTAATAGAAAAATGGACTTAGGGATTGCCTTACCAATTTTAGCTAATATTAAAGTTGAAGACCAGCTTTCGATCGCAATTAAAGCAGAAGAACTCGGCTTCAAGTCTGTCTGGGCAAGTGATCACATAATTATCCCTGAAGAATGGAAAGGTAGATTCTCTGATATTTTTCCTGACCCTTTTATAATACTTACTGCAATATCCCAAAACACTAAAAGCATAACCATTGGGACTAGTGCAATCATACTTCCTTATAGAAATCCACTAATTATTGCGAAAATGTGTTCAACGCTGGACAATTTTTGCAACGGGAGACTTATTTGTACTGTTGCTCCTGGATGGATGGAGGAAGAGTTTGAAATCCTAAATGTTGAATATGAGGGAAGAATCCCGAAAACTATTGAATATGTAGAAATTCTCAAGGCTTTATGGACAGAGGACCCATCGTCATATGAAGGGAATTATTTTAATTTTAAAAATGTTTCTTTCCACCCTAAGCCAAAACAAAAAAATTTACAAGTTTGGATGGGTGGTAACCATAACAATGCAATCAAGAGATCTTTAGACCATGCCGATGGTTGGCAACCAATATGGTTTAGTGCGCAAGAATTAAGAGAAAAAATATCCTATTTAAATGATTATTCAGACAAAATTGGAAGAAACTTAGATAATTTCAATATCTCTTTAAGGAATCGAATAAGAATCACTAATAAAAGCAAAAAGGATTCCGGGCAACCTGAAACTGCATTAATTGGCTCAAAAGATGAAGTTATTGATAAGATTTTAAGTTATGAGAATCTTAAAATTAAGGAAATTGTTCTGGACTTTATAACACCAGATAAAGATGAAATCATCGAAACTATGGAAATAATGGGAAAGGAACTAATTCCAAAACTTTAAATTAACTATTTAATCTTTCTAATAATCCAGACCAATAGCGAGCCCAGTAAGTTCCTGGCTCAAGACCCTTAAGTTCTTTTTCAGCATAAACTATCGCATCATCTTTAGAATGATTAAATAGAATTAGTTGTTCAGCTGCCACATCAAGCTCTTCATCACTTATATTTATTGTATCTAATGCGCTTTGAATAAATTTACCAATCTCAAACAATGAGTTCTGCAAATTAATCTTATCCTTTTCTACTTTCTCTGAAAGTTCAATTGCATCTTTTGAGAGTATATCCTTAGCTTTAGAGATTCTGGTCAAATACTCATCAACTGAAGCTACGGTTCTGAGTGTATTATCCAACTCTTTAACTAAAGTGCTAAGTTGCCTAGAATCAGACATATTCTCCCCAATCTCTCTTTGTTTAGATAATTCTGACATGGGCTTTTGAACATCAACCATATTAATTTCTCCTAAAGTTTATTCCTGTAGATAATTATACCTGGCTTGTCTTTTATATACTCCAGGAAATCCACGTCAACAACTGAATTAACTCCAGTTTCACTAGATGCGTGACGAAAATAATATTTATTTTTTAAGATAATCAGAATTCCAGCATGGGAGACATCTAGACCTTCTTTTTTTGTGTAAATTCCAATATAGTCTCCGGATTTTAATTTTTCTATTTTATTTTCAGTTAATTTTGCTGGTTCAATAAAATAAATTCTAACTTCTCTAACTGCAATACCTTCTAAATATAGTGACCCATTCTGTTTCTTATTAAGATACTTGCTGGTGGAAATTGATTCCTGTGGAAATAAAACCTTAGTTACATTCTCAATTTGTTCAATGTTTTGTTCCCAATCATAGAAGAAATGATTCCTACTTGTAAAACTAACTACAGCGTCTTTATACCTTGTTGACCTAAGGTTATCTATAAAATCATAATAATCACGAGCATCTAATAAAGAATGAACATAGTCCAAATAAGTAAAACAATCCATAGCTTCTAGGTTAATTATGAACTTTTCAGCTATATCCTTCGACCCCTCCAAAGTATTTGCCTTGTAAGGTACTCCAAGAAAATATCTTGAAATAAAATCGTATCTGGAATCTTTATCAATATTTCCTTCAACCAATTTATTTATTCTGTTGAAATATCGTTTCTTGTATGAATCAGATTCTGCGAACACTGGAAAAAAAAGAAAAAGAGATAAAAAAAAAGTGAAAACTTTTGAAATTTGTATCAATCTATTCTTTTTAAACATACTAGCCAACATCATAACCTATGTATTAGAAATTCTTTTTCTTTTCCTAATCTGATTAGCTGCTTTCTCTAAATTCGAATAATCTAACTCTAACTTATTAGTAAATTGAACGGCTAAATTAAACATTGTGTCAATATCGGCTCCATTAAAATTATCGATAAGCTCGTTATAGTCAAATTCTGCTAATAACTTAATTTTTTTAGATTTAAGCTTTATATTAAAGATTTTTCTTAAATCATCTTTTCCAGGATTAGTTGTCTCAAGTAAAAGATCAAATCTCCCTGACCTCAATAAGGCAGAATCAACGTTCTCAATTTTATTAGTTGCTGCAAGGACAACAACGTTGCTTAAATCTTTAAACCCGTCCATTTCAAGGAGCAATTGGCTCATAATCCTGTGATTAGATGAAAATGAGCTATCTTGGCTAGATGAGGAACAAATAGAATCAATTTCATCAAAAAAAAGAATACTTGGAGAAACTTGTCTAGCTTTGTTGAAAAAATCTTTCAGAAGCTCTTCTGATTCTCCCAAATATTTGGATATTAACTCAGGACCCTTAATAGAAATAAAGTTCATACCACTTGTATTAGCGAGCGCTTTGGCTAACATGGTCTTACCACTACCTGGAGGCCCGTAAAGCATAACCCCTTTGGGCATCCTTTCTCTAAATTTGTTTTTCTTTATTGGCTCAATTACAACTTTCTCTAAAATTTCCTTAACATCTGAAAGTCCGCCAATATCGCTCCATTCAACTTTTGGAGTTTCTACAAAGATTTCTCTGATAGCTGAAGGTTCAATGTTCTGAGCTGCCTCAATAAAATTCTCATTGGAAATTAAAATCGAATCTAATAGTTCATAATTTATACTGTCTTCCTCAGTTAGCTTTTGAACTGAAATTAATGCAGCATCTTTGCAGACCATCTCTAAGTCAGCACCAACAAAACCAGAAGTAGAGCTTGCTATAGTATCGAAATCCACATTTTTATCTAATGGCATGCCGCGTGAGTGTATTTCTAAAATCTCTTTTCTAGCTAATAGATTTGGAGGATCTAATGTAATTTCTTTATCAAATCTTCCGGGTCTTCTAAGAGCTGGATCAAGAGAATTCGGCATATTCGTCGCTGCCAGAACTATTACTTTTCCCCTATCTTTTAACCCGTCCATTAAAGCTAGTAACTGACCAACAATTCTTTTTTCAACTTCTCCATGAACTCTATCTCTTTTCGGTGCTACTGCATCAATCTCATCAATAAATAAGATTGAGGGCTGCTTATCCGAAGCACTTTGAAAAATCTCTCTTAAGAGAGCTTCGCTCTCCCCGTAAAACTTTCTTACAATTTCTGGTCCATTCACTAAAGTGAAATTGACTCCACATTCTTGTGCTATAGCTCTTGCAAGTAATGTCTTACCTGTACCGGGTGGTCCAACAAGCAACAAGCCCCGAGGTGGCTCAATTCCTAATCGAGAGAAAATCTCTGGATGCTTCAATGGTAACTCAATTAAATCTTTAATTTTCTTTAACTGTTCGCTCAAGCCGCCAATATCGCTATAAGTTGTTAACTTCTTAGGCTCACTGTTTGCTTTAACTCTTTTAATTTCAATTTTAGTTTTAGAATCTATAACTGAAGATGAAGATGGATTAGTAGATAAAACATTAAACTCTTCGGATTTGTTTCCTGGGAGTTTTACAAATAGCTTGTCCCCAACTGAGACAACAAGTCCATTCATTTTAGAAAGTAAAATTTTAGTATCGCTCATGAATAAAAGCGACTTTGAATTTGCGGGACTTAATACAATCTTATTTGTTGATAGCAACTCAACTTTCTTAAGAACGATTTTGTCTTTAATCGTTGATTTAATATTCTGTCTTGTTATACCGTCTATTTTGATACAGCTGTGCTTCTCATCATCTTCGGCAGACATAGGCATTACTCTAATTGCAGACTTTCTCTGTCCACAAATTTCGATAACATCGAGTGGCTGAAGTCCTAATTCGGTCATCTTCCTGCTAGTAATTCTTGCAAAGCCTTTACCTGCATCTTTGACACCAATGTCTTCTATAATCAAATTTATAGTCATATTTAAATAGATTACCAATGGGTTATAATACTTCAAGCCACTTATGATAATTAGTAGATAAAAATGCAAATAAACTCAATCTCTCTTAAGAATTTTAGAAACTATACAAAAGTAAAACTTGAACTTAATCCTAGAATTAACATTTTTCTTGGCAATAACGGTGAAGGTAAAACAAATTTATTAGAAGCTATATGGGTTCTAATAAACACTAACTCTTATAGGACTTCAAACTACAGAGACCTTGTGAAATTTAATAATAAATCATGTGAAATCAAAGCTTTAAGCCTTGAAGGAGACCGAAGCAATGAGATTAGATTCATTATATATGATGAAAAGAAAAAAATTGAGTTAAATGGCAAGAAAACAAACAGTAGAGGCGGAATTAAAAAGATACTTGCGTCAGTTCTTATTGATAAAGAATTCAAAAGTAACCTGGAAAAGTCTGCAAGGCCAAGAAGAATGAGTCTAGATTCAATCATTTCCAATATTAGCCCAAATTTCAGAAGAGACTTAAAGTTGTTCACTAATGAAATAAAAAGAAAGAATGAAATCTTGAAGACTTCTAAAAACAAGGAGGTATTAGACTTTATTGATTCTAGATTAATAAATCATTCAACTAAACTATCTAAAGAGAGAATGTTATGGATTTCTAGATTGACAGTCATATCTAAAAAAGTTTTTCAGAAATTAGACAAAAGTCTTATCTTAGATTTCGAGTTTAAAAGTGATTCTCTTAACAAAGATGAATTAAAGTTTGACTTAAAAAACAACAGGGAGAAGGAGTTAAATATTAGAAAAAGTATCATAGGCTCACATAAAGATGTGATATCTTTTAATTTAAATGGGATAAACTTATTAAAATTTGGATCAGAAGGTGAGAAAAAGACTCTATCAATGGCTATAAAAATCTCTGAGATTCTATTGCTTAAGAAAGTAACTAATAAGTTTCCGATAATTCTTATTGATGAAATTGGTAGTGAATTTGATGAGAAAAGATTTAATTTTTTTTATAACTTTATTACTGGGTTGAATACTCAATGTTTTATAACGGCAAATAACAAAAACATTCTAAAGAAAATTAAGATAAATTCGTCGATCTTTTCAATTATTAATGGAGATTGTAAAAAAATAAGTTAAATTTAAATGATGTTACCGAAATTAAGAAATGATTTGAAACACTTTATACTTACTAAGAATAAAACTGGCTCTAACGTTATCAGGGGCATTCTTTCAATAACATCTAACGAAGGACTAAATGATTCTGTCGAAGATGAGAGAATAATTAATATTATAAAAAAAGAGATTAAAAAAAGAAAAGAAGCGATTAAGCTTTATAGCGAGAACAACAGGGAAGATCTTAGTCAAATAGAATCAGATGAGATGGAGATTCTATCATCATACATTCCCGAACAAATGTCGGAATCAATATTGCGTAAAGAGATAGAAGCAATAAAAGTAAAACTGGAAAATGAAGGGAGTTTAAATTTAGGTGAGCTTATTAAGTTATCTATAAAAACCTTCTCGTCTTCAGCCGACAATTCAGTTATAAGTAAGATTGCTAAGGATTTAATTAAGTAAGACTCAAATTTAGATACTCTGGGTATTAATATGGAATGGAACTTAAAAGATTTATATAATGATATCAGTTCTAAGAAAATCGGCAGTGACTATAAAAAACTTCTAAGTCTCTCCATTGAATTTAATAAAAAATACAAGAGAAAAATTAATAAAAACTCTTCACCAAAAATTATACTAAAATCATTACAAGAACTAGAGTCAATATATGAGGGTATAGGGAAAATTTCTTCTTATAGTTCACTTCTATTTGCCGCTAATACTGACAGCGAAGAAGTCTCTAAATTCTATCAACTAACAAGCGAAAGATCCTCCGAAATTAGAAAAAATTTAATTTTCTACTTCCTTGACTGGAATAAAATTGATTCTGCATCTGCTAAAAAAATTTATTCATCCTCAATCCTTGGCAAGTATTCTCATCTTCTTAAATCGGAAAGAAAATATAGAAAATATATGCTTAGTGAGCCGGAAGAAAAGATACTAGATCAAAAGTCTCTTACTTCATCAAGGGCCTTTAACAGGCTTTTTGATCAAACACTAAATAACTTAGAATTTCCTATGAAGATTAAAAACAAGAAAAAAGTACTGACTGAAACTGAAGTGCTTGCGTTGTTATATGATTCAGAAAGAAAAGTAAGGCACGATGCTGCAAAGACATTAACAAAGGGGCTTGAATCTGAGAGAAAACTGCTAACTTTTATCTTTAATCAAATTCTAAGCGACTCTAGGATAGTTAATTCAATTAGAGGATACGAAAAACCTATAACTTCTAGAAACCTTTCTAATGAAATATCTGATAAAACCGTTAATGCTTTGATAGAGACGTGCGATAAGTTCAATAAGATTCCTATTAGATATTACAAATTAAAAAGTAAAATTTTAAAAATTAAGAAATTTAAAGATTATGATAGATATGCACCATTTGGTGAATCCACAAAAAAGTTTACATTTAACCAAGCAAAAAAAATTGTTCTTGATTCTTTTAAAGAATTCTCGCCAAAAATGCATAAAGTCGCGTCACTCTTTTTTGATAAAAACTGGATAGATTCATCATTAAGAAAAGGAAAGAGAGGTGGCGCATTCAGCCATTCATGTGTTCCTTCTGTTCACCCCTATATCTTAATGAATTTTACTGGAAAAATTAGGGATGTAATGACACTTGCACACGAATTAGGTCATGGAATTCATCAATATTTATCAAGACACAATGGATATTTTATGCAGAATACTCCATTGACTACCGCAGAAACTGCTAGTGTTTTTGCTGAAATGCTGGTTTTTAATAAATTACTAAATGAAGAAGTAGATAATAAGCAAAAACTATTTCTAATTTGTTCGAAACTTGAAGATATGTTTGCAACGGTTTTTAGACAAATTGTGATGACAAACTTCGAACTTGATGTTCATCAAAAAAGTAAGCAAGGTGGGGAATTGTCCTCCAAGGAAATCGATGACTCATGGATTAAAGCAAACAAGAAAATGTTTGGTAATTCCATTGAAATTTCAGAATTTTATAAATCATGGTGGATGTATATTCCACATTTTATTCATTCTCCCTTTTATTGTTACTCTTATTCTTTTGGTGAATTATTAGTTCACGGTTTATTTGCTAAATATAAAGAAGATGGAAATAGTTTTGTCGACAAATATATAGACTTGCTTTCATCAGGTAGTACGGACACACCAGAAGCTTTAGTTAAGAAAACAGGTGTTGATATAACTAAAAATAATTTTTGGGAAAATAGTATGTATCTTATGAATAGCTTGCTAAAAAATGCTGAAAATTTACACCATAAAGACTATAGTTAATTAAATGATAAAGATTTCTAATGGTTCCAAAAAGGGATTTAAGCTTAAAGTCCCTAACAACAACTTAGTAAGACCAAAAACTAGCAAGATTAGGAAAATGATTTTCGATGTAATCCAATCCGTTGAAGGAATGCAAGTCTTGGATATCTTCGCAGGAAGTGGCTCTTTAGGAATTGAAGCATTAAGCATGGGAGCAAGCTTTGCTACATTCATTGACCAAAATCCTAGTTCTATAAACTGCATAAAAGATAATATAAATAAGTGTGAATTTACGGATAAATCAACAATTATAAAGAAAGATTTTGCTGAGGCCTTAAGGATCTTAATAAAACAAAAGAAGAAATACGATCTAATATTTATTGACCCTCCCTATTCATATTTTGATGAAAAAACAGTTAATGGTATTATTAGAACGGCTTTAAAATTAGCTGTTAATAATGGGCTTGTAGTTTGTGAGCACCCTATGAAGGAAGAGCTAAAGATAGAGGTTGAATATAGAGTAAAGGAATATAGAGATAAGTTTATAACTTTTTGTTGGCAAAATTAATGAAAAAAACTGTTATATATCCCGGTAGCTTTGACCCTTTAACAAATGGTCATGTAAATATAATTAAAAGAGCGGCTAGCTTTTTTGATGAAGTTATAATTGCAGTAGCTGGAAATTCTAATAAAAATTCTGTTCTAAGTCCAGACGAAAGAGTTAGTATAATTAAAAAAATTTTTGCATCTAATAAAAAAATTAGGGTTGATCAATTCTCAGGGCTACTTGCGCACTACGCAGCTAAAAAGAAAGTTTACTTAGTCTTAAGAGGCATGAGAACAGTTCAAGACTTTGAATATGAACTACAGATGGCAAGATCAAATAATAAACTAAGTTCAAAAATTGAGACTATCTTTATGGTGGCTGATGCGGACTACTCCCATATCAGCTCATCTCTAATTAAAGATATAATTAGGCTTGGGGGAAACGCAAGTGAGTTCATCCCTAAAATTGTTGAGAAAGAATTAAAAAAGAAAATTTTAAAAAAGGTGTGAAAATGAAACTTTCTAAATTAGCAAAAACACTTAAGCCTTCTGCTACGCTGGCTATAACTGCAAAAGCAAAAGACTTAAAATCTCAGGGAATTGATATTATAGGTTTTGGAGCAGGTGAACCAGACTTTGATACTCCAGAAAACATTAAATCATCTGCAAAGATATCTATTGATGAGGGATTTACAAAATATACTGCGGCGAGCGGTATTATAGAACTTAAAGAAGCAATTAGAGAGAGAATCCAAAGTGATTATGGCATAAATTACCAAAACAACGAGATTCTAGTAGGTTCTGGCGCAAAACATGTTCTATATAATCTTTTTAATGTACTAGTTGATAATGGAGATGAGGTATTAATACCATCTCCTTATTGGGTATCTTACCCTGAACAAGTAAAAATATGTGGTGGCATACCAGTAATCCTGGAAACTTCTCAAGAGACGGGGTTTAAAATTACAAAAGAGCAGATTGAATCTAAATGTAGCAATAAAACTAAAATCTTAGTTCTTAATTTCCCATCAAATCCAACGGGTTCGACTTACAACAGAGAAGAGCTAATGCAAATTGCTAAAGTTGCTCAAGAAAAAGACCTAATTGTTATCTCTGACGAGATTTATGACAAGATTGTTTATTCTGGAATTAAGCATGTTTCTTTTCCTGAATTAAGCGATGATGCTAAAGAGAGAACAATTTTAGTTAATGGTGTTTCAAAAACCTACTCTATGACTGGGTGGAGAATCGGCTATGCAGCAGGGAACCCTAAAGTGATTTCTGCCATGAACAATTTATCTGGACAATCTACTTCCAACCCTACTTCAATATCGCAAAAAGCAGCAATTGAGGCATTCTCTGGAACTCAAGAAAAAGTTAAAGAAATGCTGGCTGAATTTGAAACAAGAAAAAACTATATATCTTCATATTTAAATGAGATTAAGGACATAGAGTGTTTTGTACCTGATGGAGCTTTCTATGTTTTCCCTAATATCTCAGCTTACTTTGGAAAGAAGTACAACGATAAGGTGATTACAAATTCTCTTGAATTTACTGATTTTCTGCTTGATGTTGCCAAGGTAGCCGTTGTACCTGGTGTTGAGTTTGGCTCAGATAGTCATATTAGAATTTCTTATGCAACTTCTATGTCTGATATCAAGCAAGGTCTCGAAAGAATAAAAGAAAGCTTATCAACTTTAATTTAATTCATTTTCCTACCATCTTAGAATCAATGGAGCCGAAGGGGATCGAACCCTCGACCTCTTGAATGCCATCCAAGCGCTCTCCCAACTGAGCTACGGCCCCTTAGTTTAATATGTATGTATAATTTGTTAGAATATATTCAAGTTACTATTATTTCAATTTGGTAATATGAAAAAAGTTAATGTTGGCATAATTGGTTTGGGCACTATTGGATCTGGTGTATATAAAATTATAGCTGAGCGAAGGACTGAAATTAAAAAGGCTTATAATCTTGATATATCAATCACAAAATGTTGCGATATTTCTGAGGTATCAAGAAAGAAACTAAGAATACCAAAATCAATGTTTACTAAAAACTATAGAGACATCACTAATTCAAATGATATAGATGTTGTAATTGAATTAATTGGTGGAACAAAAATAGCTCATACAATTTCCAAGGAAGCATTAAGAAACAACAAGCATCTTATCACAGCAAACAAAGCTCTATTGGCAGAGCATGGAAAGAAATTAAGAGAATTAGCTAAGAGAAAATCAAAAAATATTGGCTACGAAGCAAGTGTTGGAGGGGGTATACCCATAATAAGCTCTATCCTGGATTCAATATTAATAAACAAAATCTCCTCATTTAAGGGAATATTTAATGGTACTTGTAATTATATTTTATCTCTCATGTCCAGAGGAATAGACTTCAAAGAAGCATTGAAGATGGCGCAAGATCAGGGTTTTGCTGAAGCAGATCCTACTTTAGATATAAACGGTAAAGATAGTGCACATAAAGTTGCTGTTCTATCTCAGACCTGCTTTGGAATAAATCTTAAGTTGTCACAAATTTTTACACAAGGAATTCAGGATATTACATCATACGACTTAAATGTTGCTAACAACCTTGGGTATAAAATAAAGTTGCTTGGAATTAGCAAGATTATCAAACAAAAAATAGATATTAGAGTCCACCCTACTTTAGTAAGGAACAATAACCCGTTAGCTAATGTTGAAAATGAATTCAATGCAATATTGCTAGACTCGAAAAATCTTGGGCCTTTTATGGGGTATGGTTATGGGGCGGGTATGCTTCCAACTGCTACAGCAATAATTTCTGACATAATAAGAACCACAAATAAAGAACTCCATCCACCAGATCTTAAAAGTAAGGCTCCATTTAGACCTATAAAATTTGAAGAGATTAAATCTAAATTTTATATAAGGATAGAGTTAGAAGATAAGCCTGGTAATTTGGGAGCTACAACAACTATTTTAGGCAAATTTAAGATAAATATTGATGAAATAATCCAAAGTCAAAGTAAAATTAAATCGAAATCTGCTCCAGTTGTAATACTAACAAAAAATACAGAATATATAATGGTTGATAAAGCATTGAAAAAGATAAGCCAAGCTAAATTGAGTAAAAATAAAGCTCTTGTTATACCTATTGAGGATTTTAATTAAATATTGAATACAGAATTTAAAGAAATAATACTAGATAACATTAGGCAAGGTCTAATACTTTTAGATAATAAACTTAATTTCTACTTTATGAATCAAGAGGCAGAGAATATTCTCGGAATTTCGGAGAAGAAGCTTAGTGAAAGCAAGAATGCAAAAATTCTAGGTAAAGAAATTCAGAACTTGCTTAAAGATGTTTTAAAAAATAAGAAAACTAGATATGCCAATGAAGTTGAATTCAAAAAAGCAGTCGGTAAACCAAATAACGCTTCAATAAATATTAAGCCAATTTTGAATTATGAAAAAGCCAAGCCGAGAATAGAGTTTGTATTAATTCAAATGATAGACCTAGAAGGGACACAACTACTAAATAAAAAAACAAAGTTTGATGAAGAAGAAAAACTTATGAGCCAGCTATTTTACGGACTAGCACATGAAATTAAGAATCCGTTAGCAGGAATTAAAGGCGCAGCCCAGCTAATTAGGACCAATCCTAACTCGAAGGATATTGTTAAAGAATGTTCTGAAATTATAGAAAAAGAAGCTGTTAGGCTCTCAGAACTTGTAAATACTTTCAAGTATCTTCAGCCACACTCCAAATCCAATTTTAAGAACATGAATCTCAATAAAATTATAGAAGAGTCGTTAGGCATATGCTCAAACGAATATCCTGAAAAAGACATAAATATTGTCTTTAATTATGAATCGGACTCGTCTCAAATTTTATGCGACAAGAGCCTCCTTAGAATTGTGTTACAAAATATAATTAAAAATTCGTACGACTCAATAAATAAACGTGGTCATATAATAATTAACTTGAAGACAATAAAAGACTTCAAGCTAGACAATAAAAACTTATTAGAAATAAGTATAGAAGACTCAGGAAAAGGGATACCTAAAAATGAATTAGGAAGAATTTTTCAGCCTTTTTTTTCGACAAAAAAGAATGGTCAAGGTATAGGATTGTTTCTTAGCCAAAAAATAATAAATAAGTTTGGCGGTTTTATTGAGGTTAGCTCGACCTTAAGAAAAGGTTCAAACTTCAAAATATACTTGCCGCAAAATTAAGTATGAAATTGAGGTATAATTTCTTTAATGAATAAAATTTTAATTGTTGATGATGAGGAAAGTATAAGAAAAGTTCTTGGTCTTTTTTTAAAGAAACAGGGATACAAGGTTTCTTCAGCAGAAAAATTATCAGAAACTTACTCTATTCTAAAAAAGCAAGATTTTGATTTAATATTACTTGATATCAATTTACCAGATGGAAATTCACTAGAATTTATGAAGAAAATAAAAGAATTAAATAATAACTCATCGATTATTACTATGACGGCTCAAGATACAATGAATAATGCAATAGAAGCCATAAAGAATGGAGCATATGACTATATAAGTAAACCTTTTGATTTCAATGAAGATTTTTCCTTAACTATAGATAGAGCAATAAAAAATTCGATAAAAAATAATCAAATATCTAAGCTTGAAAAAAACCTAAGTAGAACAAAAAGCAATGATTTTGAAATGATAGGAAAATCTATAGAAATAAAGAAGATATTTAAAGATATAGGAAGAATTGCAGAATCGAACCATACAGTTCTTATTATGGGAGAATCTGGCACTGGGAAAGAACTTGTATCTAAAGCTATTCAATCAAGCGGTAAGAATTCAAATAAGCCCTATGTTCAAGTCAATATAACTGCAATCCCAAATGAACTTTTAGAAAGTGAGCTTTTTGGTTACGAGAAAGGTGCTTTTACTGGAGCTGATAAAAAGAAAATAGGAAGATTCGAAGAAGCAAATGGTGGGACAATTTTATTAGATGAAATCGGCGATATGTCCTATGACTTACAAAGTAAGATACTAAGGGTGCTCGAAGAAAAGAAATTCTATAGGTTGGGTTCTCAGAAACCAGTAGAGTTTGACTGCCGTATCATTGCTTCAACTAACAAAGACCTCGAGCGTGAAATAAAAAAGAAGAGATTCCGGGAAGATTTGTATTTTAGACTAAACTCAATTTCTATTGAGCTCCCAAATTTAAGAGAAAGAAAGTCTGATATTCCATTATTGATTGAATCATTCTTAGCAAAATATAAAAATAATAATGATCAACTTAAAATAATTGATGAGGAGTTCTTAAAAGTCTTTTTGGATTATGATTGGCCCGGTAACATTAGGGAGCTAGAAAACTCTATTAAGAAACTTGTTCTTATGGTACCGGACTCTGAACTAACTATAGATTCAGTTAAAAGCCACTTGCCAAAGATACTAAAAAACTTCGAAACTAGAGAGAATACTATCAACTTCAACAAATTAATCCAAAATTTATTCAACAATAGTAAATTACCAGAAAAAAATTTATATAATTTCATAATCCAAAAGATTGATAAGGCTTTAATTCAATCAATTATATTAAAAGAGAAAGGTGACATAAAAAAAGCTTCAGTTACTTTAGGTCTAAATAAAAAAGAGCTAATAAAGAAAATAGAGGAATTAGATATATCTCAACTACTTGATAGTGATACCTAACTTTTGAATTGCGTTCTTTGCGCAAATATTTTGCCCTTCTTTCTTGCTTTTACCTATTGAAGAAGAAAACTTCTTGCCTTCTATAAAGACTGAAATATAAAATTTCTTATTATGAGGTGGCCCAGTTTCCTTGCTTGTAATATAATGAGGCACTACGCCAAAATGTTTTTGAGATAAAACCTGAAGGATTGATTTGTAATCTTTATCTGAAAACTCTTTAAAATCTTGATTTAATAAAAACTTTCTTAAAAACTTCTCGGTAGACCTGATTCCCGAGTCTAGGAAGATGGCTCCACAAATAGCCTCAAATAATCCAGCCAAATTAGATTCTCTTCTTTTTCCTCCAGTTTTTGACTCCCCTTTTCCAAGTAAAATAAAATCATCTAATCCACAATCCTTAGAAACTTCATAGAATGACTTGGAACTAACAATCTGATTTTTAAGCTTTGAAAGCTCTCCTTCGTTATAATCAGGAAATAGAGAAAAAAGATGTTTTGTGACCAAAAAACCTATAATTGAATCGCCTAAGAACTCTAATCTCTCATTATTTTGTGTTTTTTGCTCATTACTGTATGAGCTATGAGAAAGCGCTTCTATGAGCAATTCGTGTTTTTTAAACTTGTAACCAATCAACTCTTGCAACTTATCATAACTCATATACATCAATAGAATATCAGAATTTTAAATATGATTAAATCAACTATTATTTTAATTTGCAAATAAAATTTATATAATGTAAATTTACTTATCGGTGCTTTTTCACCATAAAGGATTTTTTCATGTCTAGCCCGTTCGAAGTAATAAGAAACGAAATGGATGAATTGGTCGTTGGACATCCTGATGTTAAGACAGCCCTTCTTCTTGGAATAATTGCACGAGAACACATTTACATCCAAGGGCCTCCAGGTACAGCTAAAACTATGCTATCAGAGATAATTTCTAAATCAGCTGAGCTGGATTTCTTTTTTTATCAAATGCATAGAGACACTAGACTTTCAGAATTAGTCGGTGATCTTGTTATTTCCAGAGAAGATACAGATAATGGGGAAATAATAAGACAAAATATTATCAAAGGTGGAATATTAACATCTGAAATTTGTCTGCTAGATGATATTTCTAGAGCCCCTGGCGAGTCACTTAATGTACTTTTAAGAATTCTTAACGAAAGAAAGTATGGTGACGAGGAAATCCCTCTACTTACAGCAATTGCAACAAGTAATCCTACTGCTGACGAATATTATAATGAACCATTAGACCCTGCAAACCTTGATAGATTTGTTATTCAAGTTAACTCTAAAGGACTTTCTTACGGGAAAGAGTGGGAAAATGTTAAAAAAATTATTGGGCTTTACTCTGCTAAGAGTAGTGCAAATGGACATGTAGAAAAAGTTGGTAAAGACTTACTTGATGAGAGTTATAAGAAACTTGAAAATGTTGTCGTTTCTCAACAGATCCAAGAAGGCTTAGTAAGTTTTATTTCATGGTTAATAGATGAACAAAGATTAAACGAAGCTAACTCTGTAATATCTGATAGAACATTCTTGGTTAAATCTATTAAAATAATTAAAGCAAATGCAATATTAAATGGTAGAGATGAGGCTGATTTATCAGACCTTAAAGCTTTAAAGTTTCTTTTAGCATTCAGGGTACCTGAAGAAGTTTTACAATTAGCCGAAGAGAAACTTGAGTCAATTCAGAACCAAAAAAAAAAGACCAAGAAATAGAGAATAACCAAAAAAGAGAAGGCAAAGACTTCGAAAAAGACGCTCCAAACAAACAACCTGGTGATGGTGCCGAAAAAGAATCAGAATTATCTGAGGATGAACTTAAAGATGCATTAAGCTCTTTCACTGAAGCCCTTGAAGAACTTCAAGATAACTTGTCCACTGACTCCAATATACCACTAGAATCTGAGGATAAATTACCAACAAATCCTACTAACAAAAATGAAGACGATGGTGAAGGCGACATGGATAAAACCCCTTTATCGGAGAAAATCTATGCAAGTAGGTCAAAAAGAGCTGGTGATACCGATGATTCTGCTATGGGAACATTAGAAAATGAAGAAGTGGCACAGAATGTTCAAATTGTAATGAAAGTTTTGGAAGGAAATATTCAAAGAAGCATAGCGAAGAGAGGTCAATATCCTGGGGGCCTTCCTAGGCGTTACAAAAGAATGAACTCATTCTATGAAATTGAAGACGTTGACCCAATGGATGCCTCTATATGGACCAGAAACTTGTCTCCTCAACTTCCAAGGGTTCACCAAAGAGAAAAAGAAACAATGGGTGGAGAAATCGCTATATTAAGGGATATTAGCACATCTATGATGGGTGTTTACAGTGAATGGTCGTCATCGGTGGTTCATGCAGTATTAGAGCTTGCAAGAAATAAAAGAATGCGTGTGGGCTATATCGAATTTAACCACAAATCTTTTAAAACAGTTATCGACGAGAAATTTTTTACTAAAGAATATGAAACCATATTGGAATCATCTAGGAAGACTGAATGTTCTGGCAACACAAATTATGAAGAAGCCTTAAAAGATGGTATTTCTGACTTTAAAGGTCGCGGACTAAGGAACAAACATATTCTATTTATAACAGACGGAATTCCAACCTCTGGAGATACGGAAGTAAGAGCTGAGATTCAAAGAGCAAAAAGGCTAGGAATTTGTATACATTCCATTTTTATTGGATCTAGAAATTTTCCAATTATTCTAAATAGAATCTCTAAAGAAACTTATGGGTCGCAATTCGTTGCTTATAGGGCTCAAAATGGAAATATTAAGATAGAAAGAAAAGAATCTAGTATTCAGTTCCATAGACCACAAAACCAGCGCCAGACTGAAGACCTATTGAACTTTATTTAGACTACAACAAAACCATGTTGTCTCTATTGATTACTTCATCTGAATACTTATAACCCAAGATGTCTTCAATCTCCGAAGACTTTTTTCCCTTAATAAGATTCATTTCATCGGAATTATAAGAAATAAGCCCTCTAGCTATTGGCAAATTAGTAGACTTATCAATGCACACAACTTGTTGCCCTTTTGTAAAGACGCCAACAATGCTTACTACACCTGAAGGGAGCAAGCTCTTGCCTTTTTTCTTAATAGCATTTGAAGCTCCTGAATCAAGAATTAACTTACCCGACGACTTTGGTCCAATCCCAATCCATTTTTTTCTATTCTTAATTTTTACTGATGAAGGTATAATTGCTGTACCGACATCCTCGCTTTTAAAAATCCTGTCTAATACTCCTTTTTCTTTCCCGTTAGCTATTATAGTTGGAACACCAAATTTTGAAACATCTAAAGCAGCGCTTACTTTAGAGCTCATTCCTCCAAAAGAAACATGTGAATCTCTGTCATCAATTACTCTTGAATCGAAACTTTTTTCATCCA
>Ga0209252_1000463_pt1 | contig 31038 bp, 27 predicted proteins | sample SaaInlV_135m_DNA_3_FD_184673 | JGI IMG/M metagenome (GOLD analysis project Ga0209252, IMG submission 184673) | Marine microbial communities from expanding oxygen minimum zones in the Saanich Inlet - Saanich Inlet SI074_LV_100m_DNA (SPAdes) (version 2) | ecosystem: Environmental > Aquatic >... | reverse complement strand
GAGTTATATGATCTAAATCCAACTCTATTTGGAGTACTTCTTTTTATTGATCTGACAATTATCTATTTCTTAATTCAGTGGTTAATTTTCTAAATTATATTTTATTTCTATAATAGAATATCTGTTAAATTCCTCATTATTTTAGATACATCTAATTTTATTTATTAAGTATTTTTATTTGTATTTTTGTAAAGATGATATCTAAAGCAGTAGAAAATTATTTGAAAGCAATTTTCTCATTATCAGAAGACGGAAATGATAATGTTAGCACCAACTCAATTGCAAAAAAACTCAACACAAAAGCTTCTTCTGTAACAGATATGTTAAAAAAACTTACATTAAATAAATTAGTTAATCATGAAAAATATAAAGGTGTAAGTTTAACAACAAAAGGTAAAAAATTAGCTACAAATATTGTTCGTAAACATAGGTTATGGGAAACATTCTTGGTAGAAAAACTATATTTTAACTGGGATGAAGTACATGATGTAGCCGAACAATTAGAACATATTAAATCTGATAAGCTAGTTACCCTATTAGATGAATTTTTAGGAAATCCAAAATTCGACCCTCATGGAGATCCAATTCCAGATGAATTTGGAAAGTTTCCGACTTCCAATTCAACTCCTCTTTCCAATTTAAAAGAAGGGGATAAAGGAATAGTAATGGGAGTATCTCAAGATGATTCTACTTTTCTAAAATTTTTAGATAAAATAGATATAAAATTAGGAAACCTTATTTTGGTGAAAGACATAATTGAGTTTGATAGCTCAGTAGAAATACTAATAAATAACAAAGAATCTCATATTAGCTTAGAAGTTGCAAGAAATATCTTAGTAAAACAAAAGTAATGCTACTAAGAATCCATCCTGAAAACCCAAATAAAAGAGAAATTAAACAAGTAATTGAGTGTTTAAAAGATGGAGGTATTATTGTATATCCTTCAGACACTGTTTATGGTATTGGTTGTGATATCTTTAATAAAAAGTCGGTAGAAAGGATAGCTAAAATAAAAGGAAGAAATCTGAAAAAAAATAATTTTTCGTTTATTTGTTCTAACTTGAGTCATATTTCACATTATACAAAACAGATTGATAATACAGTTTATAAATTAATGAAAAGGAACCTTCCTGGACCTTTCACATTTATTCTGAATGCAAATAATAGTATTCCTAAATTATTTAAGACCAATAAGAAAACTGTTGGAATTAGGATTCCTAATCATAACATTCCACTAGATATTGTTTCTCAGTTAGGCAACCCAATCTTAACTACTTCTGTAAAAGATGATGACAAACTTTTAGAACATTCAACTGATCCTGAATTAATACATGAAAAGCTAGAACATTTAGTTAATATTGTAATTGATGGTGGTTATACAGGAAACATCCCTTCAACAGTGGTTGACTGTACTAAATCAGAATTCGAAATTTTAAGACAAGGCAAGGGGGATTTAATCCTTTAGAAATTCTTAAGTCCTTTACTTTTAAACATAAATGGAAGTAAATCAGCTACCGAATTTACAATAATAATATCATCATTTGGGTGATGAAGTAAAATCTTAATATTTTTATCTTGTTTTACTTCATATTCTGCAATTGCTTGCCTACACGAACCACAAGGAGAAACTACATCAGTAAAATCAAACTTTTTAGATACTGCTGAAATTGCAATCTTTTTAATTTTGACGTTAGGGAATTTTGCTCCTGCATAATATATCGCTACTCTTTCGGCACATAGACCTGATGGATACGCTACATTTTCCTGATTATTACCAGAGATAATTTCACCATTCTCAAGTAATACAGCAGCTCCAACCATAAATCCTGAATAAGGAGCATAAGCAGATTTTAGTGAATTTATCGCCAAATCAACTAAACTATTTTCTTCTTTAACCAAAGAGTTCTTATTAGTCTGATAAAACGTAGTGGTTATCTTTTTTTCTATCATAATTTATAACTTAATGAAGTTCCTAAAATAAACATATTTTCTGGATTATCTGTATTTAAAGTCTGTTGAATTCTATAAAAAAAATCTGCATTTAAATCTTTAAATATTGGTTGAGAGAAACCTATTGTATATCTTAATTTCTCAAACTCTTCATTCATATTCATAAAAAATTCAAATTGTAAAAATGGTTTAAATGGTGTTTTTCGTACATTATAAGAAACATCTACTTTTTGTCTAAATAAAGTAGAAAAACCTGATCTATTTCCTTGATACTGAACTCTATCTCTAAAAGATATTTTAAACCTTTTATATTTATATCTTGAAGAGAAATCAGAATAATATCTATGTTTGTTTTCAAAAGAGAAATCCAAATCAAAGTCGTTAGAGAATCTATAACCAAAAGAAACTTCAAAATCAGTTTTCTTTATCCTGTGAGATATTTTTACATCTGTAAAGTTTTTAGAGATCAATGATGAATTCTCACGAAATCTGAATCCTTCTTTTACAGAAATATTAGTTCTTTTATAAATCTTTTTACTAATCCTTATACTGCTCCAACTCTGAAAATCATTTTGCTGAGAGTATGCAGAAAGCGTACAAATTAATAAAAGTAAAAAACTATTTCGAATCGTCTTCATAATAGAAGATTCTGATATTTGCTATATCTTTAAGGAAATCAATTCTTCTTATCTCATATCTAACAATATTAAGACCCGTTCTTTCTTTTAAATCCTCAAGAAGAGCCTCTTTATTCTCTGGTTTTATAAGTTCAATTTTTTCGTAAATAATATTTCTTCTACTTTCATGCCTTAGCAACCATATTCTCTCCATTCCAAATGTAACAAAAACTAACAGTAAGTTAGCAAAAACTAATTCTGCATGACTAATTTTCTTATTTGCAAGTGCATTTACTACTGATATACCTATCACTAAAAACAAATAAGTCATTTCCTTAATTGGAATTGGATCGGTTCTGTACCTAATAATACCAAAAATAGCAAATAAACCAAGAGCGAATCCTAATTGGAGCTTTACACTATCCAAAAGTACACACAGTAAGAATACAGTTAAACTGATTAGTAGATAAGTAAATAAGTAGTCTTTATTTCTGGTAACAGGATAGTAAATATACCTAACAATAATTAAGATAATGAACAAGTTGAAAATACCTTTTGTTATTAATTTCCAAAAATCTTCTGCATCATAAACTGGAGTTCCTAAAAACTCTAATTGGTTATCTTCTTCAACCTTTTTATCTTTCTTTTTATCTTTCTTTTTATCTGAATTATTATCTAATAGTTCAACATCTAATTGATTTGATAAATTATTTTGAGCATAAGTATCTGTAGTTCCTACAAACAAAAATGATATTAACGCAAATAATAGTAATCCTTTTTTCATCTTATTGTAATTTTAATTTATTAATAAAAAGTTGTTTTTCCTTAAATCTGTTTTGTTTTAGTTCCGGATATAATTGCATACTTGATATGCAATACTTACTTAAACGCATTGGCAATATACTCATTTCTTTTGCTACTCTCATAAAATCAGAAGATCTACTCATTCTTTCTTGTTTTACCTCAGCAATCACAATATTTCTCAAACCTCCTTCATCTTTTTTATTATTAAAAGTAAGATTTATATCCATTGTTAATCTCTCTTTTTGTGTTTTATGTACAAATGTAACTCTACTAAAATTTATCCATTGTTTTGCACTCACTTCAATAGGATAACCAACAATCTTATTGATATATTTTTGTTGTTTCTCAGTTATACTTTCAGAAATTAAATCAACCTTTATTCGTTTTTTTATAGTTTTACCTTTGTTGTTTTTCAGTTTTATTTCCAAAAAAGTCAGGCCACTACCTACATATTCTCTGAATCTAACTTTATTTCTATTAACTCTTCTATTGTGATGCTCAATATAGAATTTTCTATCCTCTGTATCAAAATAAAGTGATTTGTAATCATGAATAAGATTCCCATCAATTGATAATACTCTATAAAACTGGGATAGTTTTTCTAGAAACTCTGGAATTCTTGAAAAATTAAAGACAAACTTAGTATCTGTACGACTCATTAGTTTGACATCATCCATTTCGGATAATGTAATTGTTTCAAATTTATTTAATTCTAATTTTAAATTCACTATTTACTAATAACAAAACTTTCTAAAACAACATCACTATTATTTTCTGATATTGTAGTATGTTTAAAAACAGGATAATCATAAGTAAGTGTGTTTACAACAATACTGTCCACATAAGTATATATAGTGTAATCTCCTTGTCTTAAATACTGAAAATGAAAATTACCGTTCCAATCTGTTTCGGTTTTGTCATCAAAAATATCATTCTCATTATCAGAATAAATAATATAAACATCCTTACTGGCTTTAGGATAATATATTGTATCCATATTTGATGTTTGTGCATTAAAAGTGGTAGTAAAATAAGTTATATTTCCAGATATTGTAGAAGTACCTCCTTCTCCAGATGGTTTTTCACAAGCTGTTATCGATAAAATTGTTACAATAAATAAAAGTACTTTTCTCATTTTAATGTTTTATTATTTTCACTACCGAAAGTCCAGATTTTACAAAATAAATACCACTCTCCCAGTCTGAAATATTAATTGTAGTTGTATTATCTGGTCCATAGACCAATTTACCAATCATATTATATACTTCTACTTTTTGGTTTGTTCCCAAGATATATATTTTACTGTTTGAAGGGTTCGGATATACTCTTATTTTTGAAGTATGAGAAATATTATTCTCTGAAGAAACACTCTGATTATTTAAGTCTTGAGATTCTTCTTGATGTATAAAAACCCCATCTCCGTTTGGAACTCTTGCGTAAGCCACATCTGTAGGCATATTTACAAAATGAACTGCATCTACAACTACTCCACTTGGATCCGTTAAATATACTTCCTCCTGATCTGCAGATAAACGATATGTTGTATGTAAGCCTGTTTGAGAACTACCCGCAGTATCGCACCAAATAATTTTATAATCGTTTGCTTGTATTACAGTGTTTGGGAAAATCCATTTTGTAAGGTCATTCTCATTATCAGAAAGATAAAATCCTTCTAAATTAATTGATGTATTTCCTCCATTATATAACTCCACCCAATCATCATATTCTCCATCCTGATCTGATACCTTAGAAAAATTAGCAGCCATTATCTCATTTATAACCAATCCGCTTACAACCGCAATTTGATGAAATTCTTTTTCTGCTCTTTGAGGAGAAAAAATACCTGCAGTAGCATTTTCAGCATAAACATAATATTGAACATCACGTGCATCTACACTGATAGTAACTCCATAAACTCCATCTCCCGCAGCTCCATCTCCATTATTTCCATCATCGAATATTTCTAGTTTCTCAAACTTATCAGAAAACTTAAATCGGTAAGCTAAATATACATAATTTGCATTCTGAACATTTGCAATAATATTTGTTGTAGTATGAGGAAGTACAGAATTACTATTTAAAACCGAAACAGTTGGAGGATTAGTTGTAAACTCTGGTAAGTTCTGTAAAAATGTAATTCTATCATTCATCAATTCTGAAATTCCAATAATAGGATTAACACCAACTGATGCATTTAAATTATCTGTAAAGTCAATATAAGAATAAAATGTATTCGGATCCGCAACTACATCAGCATCTATTATTTGTTGCAACTGAGCAGCTCTTACAGAATAGTTATTATTAGAAAATTGCTCATCTAATATTGTACGCATATGAGCGATATACATTCTTTTATACCTATCACTAGAGAAAATTTGAGAAGTAAGTTTGTTACTAGCATCATTGCTATTATGAAAAATATCTAACTCTTGTAAATCAGTATTAGTTACAGGATTTGGCAATCCATTTGTGAAAGTTCCAAAAGCCATGTTCATATCCCATAACAAAGGAGAGAATCTACCATTATTATCTTTAAATAAATAAAAATTATGAGGAATAGAATTAATAGGTCCATCAAGGCAAACTGTAAGGTTTTCAAAGGCCATCATCCATAGTGTGCGATCAATATCCAATACATTTTCCACCTCTGTAAAATGGTTATTTAGAGTATCTAAAAACCCACCTAATTTAGTCCAATCCCAGGTAGATTCCATTTCATATGCTCTTTGATAACAGTTTGTGTCTGCATAATATTCTAGTATGCCTAATTGCCCCATACATCCTTGAACTGATAATCCCGTATTATCAGCTTTAAAAAAAGGTCCTTTACGCTCATAAAAATGTTCATTGGTAAAATCATCATCAATTGATTGAACACAGGTATATAAACCTATTAAAGTACCATCCACGAACACATTTGCGTAAGTAGCTTTTGATGCAGGCATGTACTCTCTTGCCATTTCGTAACTTAGCACTTCACGTACAAAAGACGGATCTCTGAATCCATTAGAAAGCTTTAGTACATTATAACCATCAATAGACTGACCATTATTAACATAATCTAGTTTAATATTTAATGGATTCTTTACATTATTGACATTATATGAACTATTTCCTTTGTATTTAATTCCTACATCTTGATCGACTTCACCGTCAATTATTACTGAATCCGCAATTAATCGCTGCGTACCATTAGCATAATATAAATCTAGTGAATCATCCCAATTAGGTTCGTTAAAGAAAATCTCAATATTACGAACTCCAACATCAAATACATCCTGACAAAAAGATGAAAAGGAACATGATATAAGAAGAAGTGAGAGTGTTAGTTTTCTCATTTTAAAATTTTTGTAAAGTTAAAAAAATAAAAGAAACTTATTCTATTATAATTTTCTGATTTAGAACTAGGTCTTCAGAAGTTAAAACAAGATGATATATTCCGGAGCTAAGATGAGATAAATTAAGTTCAACTTCATTTAGAGAATTAGTCTTTTCAGAATGAATTAAACTACCTAATATATTATATACTTCTATATATTTAAAATTCTCATCAAATGAAACTGTTATAACCCCAGAAGAAGGATTTGGAAACACCTCAACATTTGAAATAGAAGCAGGACTTGTAGAAGTAGAGATAGAAGATATTTTAGAAACTCCTGTACTAGTTGCTACCCAAACATTATCTTCAGAATCAATTGCTAACCCTCTTACATTTGGCCCAACTAATCCATCTGAAACATGAAAATCTTCCCATTGATTTCCATCCCAATAAGCTATTCCACCTTCTGCCAAATACCCAACATAAATAGCAGCCCATATTCTTCCATATGAATCCATTGCAATATCCACCACAGGATTTAAAGTATCTGGAGGAGGCATTATATACATCCTAGTATGCTGAGTAAAAGATGTATTAGATTCATTCAAAACCGACATACCACTTCCGGTACCTATCCATTTATTATCCTGATTATCTATTATTAAATCTGTTACATTTTGTGAAAGCAATCCATTTGAAGTATCATAAGGTGTAAAAACTCCATTAAAATGAGTAATCCCACCTAAAGGAGAAGCAAACCATACATCTCCTGTCTCATCAAAAGCAGTTGCATTGACCCCGCTCCAATGCAAATCAGGATATCCATAAGAATTCCAATTAGATCCATTGTAATATGATACTCCAGCATGAGTGCCGACCCATACATTACCAGAATCATCTTCATCAATAGAATAAACCTGATTATTATTAAGTCCATTCGTACTATTATATGTAGTCCAATCTACTCCATCAAATCTACTAGCTCCATAATCTGTCCCAATCCATATATCTCCATTAGTCATTGCTCTAATCACTTTAATATTATCTGCTGCCATTCCTGGATAGTTTCCTATATCATAAGAAACCCAATTTGTACCATCAAACACTTGTACTCCAACTGAAGTTCCAAACCATATATTATCATTAATATCTACATCAATACATTCTACGAAATTATCCAAAAGCCCATCTGCAGTAGTGTAGTTTGTAATAGTTTGAGCATTACCATTAATCAAGAAAAGGAAAGAAATTAAAAAAGAAAAAAGTTTCATAATTATTTGATTTTAATTAGTTTATATGTTGTGTTACTATCATTCTTCAAATGTATAAAATAAAGTCCATCACTCCAAGAAGAGGTATTAATTGTTTTTGCTGAATGATTTGATTCTAGAATTATTCTACCAAAAATATCCATCACAAAAAAACCTTTATCAGATATTACATTTAATTTATTTGAAAATGGATTAGGATAACAAGCAAAAAAAGAAATAGAGATCTCCTCAGTTGCTGTACTGTTATTGTTATGATTAAAAGTTGGAGTCATCATACTAAAAGGACCAGTTCCGTTCGGATTTCTAGCAAAAGAAATATCATCCACTTGTGGTAAGTATGTAATAGAATCGATAATAGAGCTATCTGAATTAGACAATATAAGTTGTTCTCCAAAATTAGAAAGTTTAAAATTTGCATGTTCTGCACCTTGATTACCATCTTCATCAGCCCAAATAATAAAATAAGAATTTGGAGCGATTATATGATTCGGTAAATCCCATTTATGAAGATTAGGAATGGTATCTGTGATAAACAATCCATTTGTAGAAATTGGAAAATTTGTAGTATTATATAGTTCTATCCAATCTTCAAACTTTCCGCTATTATCTGAAACTGTACTTACATTATTGGCCATCACTTCATTTATTACTAAATCTACAGAACTTACACCAAACTGATATGAATAATACTCATAAGCTGCTCTTACAGGAGAAAATACTCCTGAGCTATCATTATCTGCATAAAAGTAATAATCAATTGAATTACTACAATTACTTATCTTACATCCGTAAACTCCATCTCCAGCTGCTCCATCATTATGTATTCCATCATCAAACATTTCTTGATTTTTAAATCTTTTATTTTCTCCAAATCGATAAGATACTCTTGCATAAGTAGCATCAAAAACCTCAGCTGTTATCCATAGATCATCTCCTAAATTAATATTTTGGGAAGTTGAAATGCTGCTAATAGATGGCTCTCCAGAATATCCAGAATAAGAACTTAAATAATTAGAACGAGCATCCATTAACTGTGTAATTCCAGGACAAATAGATGCCACTAATGAAACTTGATTAGTAAGATTTGAAGTGAAATCAGAATAGGAATAAAATTTATTTGTATCACTTTGTACATCTTGATCAATCAGATTCTGCAGGAATTGTCCTCTAACAAAATAATCCTGATTTAAAAAATTCTCTTCCATTATTGTTCTAATGTGTGCCAAATACATTTTCCTTTTCCTTTCAGAAGAAAACAGATTACTCATTAATGGCCTTGGAGAAACTGATATAAGATTATGATGCACTAATGGGTCCATCTGTTGGGCTTGTGTAATATCAAATCCGTTAAAATACAATTGAGAAGCATCTGTTAATCTAAATCCACCGAAAGACATATTAAAATCCCACAAAATAGGATTGAACTGTTTTGTTCTATCCTTATATAAATAATAATTCTGTGCATATCCAATGTAAGAATCAAAATTTATAAGAGAATAATTAATAGCATGCATCCAAAGAGTCCTGTCTACATTCAGAACTTGTTCTACGCTATCAGGGAAATTATTTAAAGTATCTATCAGATTATATAAATCTTTCCAACCATAATCGGATTCTATACTATAATAGGGTTCATAATTTAAACTATCCGTTCCATGCGAATTACTTAAATTAGAATTTGAACCACCAATTTGAACATTTAAATTCTCAGGATTGCATTTGAAAAATGCATTGTACTTACTATCAAAATGATTTATCAAGAATGATTTATTTACTGCCTCTACATTAGTATACAACCCCCACAAAGTATCGTTTACATATAAATTAGTAAAGTTTGCCTTAGAAGAAGGCATGTACTTTCTGGAAATCTCATAACTCAACACCTCTCTGATAAAAGAAGGATCCTGATATACATTAGAAAGTTTAAGTTTATCAATTCCTTGGTGATCTTGTCCATCAATTATATAATCTAGTTTTATATTAAAAGGATTTTTAACCCTATTTACACTCACAGAACTAAATCCTTTATACCTAACACCTACACTATCATAAGTAATTCCATCAATAGTTAAGTCTGCCAGAATTCTATCATTATCTCCAACTACATAAAAGCTATCTAACTGATAATCCCAATCTGATTGATAGAAATACAATCGTATTTCTCTTACTGTATCAGTATCATAAAAATCTGATTGAGAAAAGGAATTTATTTGTAATAGAAATGCAAGAATAAATATCAGAAATCTCTTAAACATATTCTATTTTATATAGGAGATTCTTTTTGTATATAATTTTCCAGTATCACTTATTATATTTACAATATACACTCCTTCAGAATAATCCTCTAAATTTATTTTTTCCTTAAACTCACCTGAAAAACTACTTATTTCTCTATTTAAAATTTCTTGACCTAATGCGTTATATATCCCAATCTTAATTTCATCACTAGATAGAGATTCAAATTCAATAGTGAAAATGCTATTAGTAGGATTTGGATAAATAAATGTAGAGTTATTTATGTCTTCCATAGATGTCGATTGACACTCAAGATTACAATCATTTATTGATGAATATTGTCCATTCCCTGTTCCAGGATCAAAACAATTACCCTGTCCATCACAATCCCAACTTTCTGGGACAGAAGTAAAACATGAAGTTGTAGTCGTATTAGTCATAAATGGTTCTAAAGCAATAATACCAGGATAATTACATTCGTACCTGAAACCTTTATGACTTTGTGCATTATAAGGACCCCAAATAATATTATCCAAAGAATCAACCTCATACATAACTCCTGCTCCACCTTGTCCTCCAGATGCATTCACATACACATTTCCATTTGACATTCTATCAGATGCAGACTGCCCGGAAGCAGAATAAGCACATTCGTATCGAGTTGAATAAGAAGCTGGAGTAAATGCTTGACCAGGAGTTCTTAAATAAGTATTTGTTGCAGCGTCCCATGGAGTTTCAATACCATCAATTGCAGATTGAGAATTACTCACTCCACTATTGTTAAATACCTGTAGGAATCCTCCATTTGGTCTTCCATCATCTGTAATCCATCTAGCATCATGTACTGCATTATCAATAATCTGAGATCCAGACATACCGTAATTTGAAGGATTTCCCCATCTGTATAATATATCACCTCCCATTCCTGAATTTCCACCAGAATGTGAAGCTGCCTCAGCAACTGTTGTACTATGATCAATAATAAATATCTCAGAAGCATGTCTTGACGAGAATACAATCTGATCGAGATCTTCATTATAATCTACTCCATTCACATGAAACCAATCTCCACCTCCAGGACCACCTCCTGAAGACTGAATCATATTAATGTCAATAAGTTCTGGATGATTAGAAATATTTGAAACATAATTTGGTTTATTTGGATCAACATCCTGACACATATGGTCCCAGATATGCCATTCCCATACAATATTAGCACCTCCCTGACCATTATCTTCTAACTCAATAAAATGAGTTGGCCACTTATCCGAGTTTGTATTATATCCTGCAGCACTTACCTCAGCAGCTGTCTTAACTTCCCAAGCGGTAATCAAAACATTATCTCCAACTAAAGTCAAATCATGATGACTTAATGTAGAATCAGTTGAATAGATAAAATCCCATACTACAGATCCATCTGGAGCAATTTCTTGTACTCTACCACCCTCCGCTGCTCCACCTAAAATATTTCCATTATTCTTAGTTCCTCTTATTAAATTCCCATTCTCTTTTAATTGAACTGCATAATTACATTCTGTATTTAGATTCCAAGTATGCGCTATATTCTCATTTTCATCAATTAGATAAGTTGTTTGATCTCCAGCTTTATTATAAAGAGCAAATCCATTGAAAGATTGTGAATAACCAATTTGCATTGATAATATTAAAGTTAAAATTGTAATAGTTTTTTTCATTTCTTGTTTAATTAAATGTAGTTTGCAAATATAAAAACTATTTGAAGACATATTAATCTATATCATTTGCAATATAATACTCTTCTTTCGCTTTCTCCCAAAAAACATCCATATCAGAAAGTTTCATATCAGAAAGATTTAATCCTTTTTTAGTAATCATTTTCTCCATAATCTGAAAGCGTTTAATAAAACGCTTATTAGTTCTTTCTAAAGCGTCTTCCGGATTTACATTAATAAATCTGGAATAATTGGTAAGTGCAAATAAAACATCACCAAATTCAGATTCTATTCTATCTTGATTTCCTTTTTCCACCTCATCCTTAAGCTCCTCTATCTCTTCCAAAACCTTATCCCAAACTTGATCTTTATTATCCCAATCAAAACCAATTCCTCTTACTTTCTCTTGTATTCTAAAAGACTTTACAATTGCAGGCAATGATTTTGGAACCCCTTCCAAAACAGATTTTTTTCCTTCTTTTAGTTTTAGTTTTTCCCAATTCTTTTTCACCTCTACTTCATCTTTAACTTTAACGTCTCCATAAATATGAGGATGTCTGTGCACCAACTTATCGCATACATTATTTATAACATCAGCAATATCAAAATCATTTGTTTCGGAAGCGATACGAGAATAAAACACAATATGAAGCAATAAATCTCCTAACTCTTTTTTTATTTCTTGCATGTCTTTCTCTAAAATTGCATCAGAAAGTTCGTACATTTCTTCAATAGTTAAATATCTTAAACTATCCATAGTTTGTTTTTTATCCCAAGGACATTCTTCTCTTAACTCGTCCATTATAGTAATAAGTCTTGAAAAAGCATCTGTTTTTGTTCTCATAAAATTATTTTACGCAAATTTAGTTAATCCTAACAATTGATGTATTTTTGCAATCAATTAATTAGATTATGGGTCAATTCTTACCACTCTTTCTTATAACAATCGGATTTTTGGTATTTGTATTTGCCGGAATAGGAATTAAAATCCTTTTGAAAAAAAATGGGGAGTTCTCTGGAACTTGTGCAAGTCAGAATCCTCTTCTGAATAAAGAAGGTGAAGCCTGTGGATTTTGTGGTGCATTACCAGAAGAAAAATGTAAGAATGAGGAAACAGAATAAATATCTATTCGGGAATCTCTAAGTTTTCTGTAGAAAAAGTTTTCCAACCTCCTTGTTGATCAGAATAAATAATATATACTTTTAATTCAGAATGTGAATTTGCAAACTCCTTACTCTTTTTTATTCCCATTGCCATAAATGCAGTTGCATATGCATCCGAAAGCATACAAGAAGGATGAATTACAGTAACCGATAACATCCTGTTTTTTGCAAAATATCCTGTTTTAGTACTAATCGTATGAGAATATTTAACTCCATTTATTTCTTTAAATTTTCTATAATTACCTGATGTTGCTAATGAGGAATTCTTCAATGGTAATATTATCTGATATCCTTGAGATTCTTCCTCATTCTCAATTGGTTTGTCAATTCCAATTAACCAAATTTTATTATCAGAATTTACACCATTTGCTTTTAACTCTCCTCCAATCTCTACTAAGTAATCTTTTATTCCTTTACTTTCTAAAAATAACGCAACAACATCAACAGAGTATCCTTGCGCAATAGAATTAAAATCTAATTGCATTCCTTTAGGCAAAAGTAAACTATCATTAAGAATCTTAATCTTTGAAAAATCCACTAAATTCAATCTTCTTTTCACTTCAGAACTATCTATTTCAGAAAGATTATCTTCAAATCCAAAACCCCAATAATTGCTTAGAGGAGCAACAGAGCAATCAAACATCCCTTCGCTTTCCTGATAAACTTTTTCAGCAGCATAAAATACTTCTTCAAAAAAATTATCTACTGTTAATTTTTCTCCTTTATTTAATTTGGAAATTAAAGAATATTCTTTATAAGTAGAAAGAGAAGAATCTATCTCCAAAAGTAAACTATCTACCTGTTGTTTGTAATCCTTACCTCCCTCAGAAATATACTGAATATGATAAAATGTTCCTTGAGTTTCTCCAGTATTTTTTACTAAAATATCTGTAACTCTTGAAGAACAAGCAGAAAATAAGAACGCAAAAGAGATGAGAATATATTTCATCTGGCAAATGTAAATATTTAATATATTTGGAGAATGAAAATCAAAGCAAATAATATAAAAGAATATTTACAAAACATTCCTGAAGAAAGAAAAGAGGTTTTTGACAAACTTATGAAAACCGTAAGAGAGAATATTCCAAAAGGATTCTCAGAAGAATTATCCTATGGAATTCCAGCATGGGTAGTTCCTCATTCCCTTTACCCTAAAGGATATCATTGCTCTCCAGAATTACCACTGCCATTTGTGTCTGTTGCCTCACAAAAGAACTTTATTGCACTCTACCATATGGGAATTTATGCTACTCCAGATCTATTAAATTGGTTTATTAAAGAGTATCCTAAACACAGTAAACGAAAATTAGATATGGGAAAAAGTTGTATTCGATTCAAAAAAATGGATGACATTCCATTTGAACTAATTGGAGATCTAATGAAAAAAATGAATCCTAAAGAGTGGATGGAAAAATATGAAAGTGCTTTTGTGAGGAAATGAGTGTTACAAATTCTGATGAGTTGCATATCCTCTCCATTTTTCTAAAAGTTTAAAGAAATCCTCTGGTAATTGGGAATCAAATTCCATTTCTTTTTGTGTTGCAGGGTGTTCAAATTCCAGTGATTTAGCATGTAATGCTTGTCTAGGACAAATCTTAAAACAATTCTGCACAAATTGTTTGTATTTTGTGAAAGTTGTTCCCTTCAGAATTCTATCTCCACCATATTCCTCATCATTAAACAAAGGATGACCTATAAATTTAAAGTGAGCTCTAATTTGATGTGTTCTTCCTGTTTCTAACTTACATTCCACTAAGGTGGTGTATCCGAATCGTTCTACAACATTCCAGTGGGTTACAGCATGTTTGCCAAATTCTCCATCTGAAAAAACATCCATAACTTTTCTGTTTTTTAAACTCCTTCCAATATGACCTGTAATTGTTCCTTCTTCCTCTTTTATGTCTCCCCAAACAAGTGCCAAGTATTTTCTATTTAGGTCTCTATTTGCAAATTTTTCTCCCATCATTTTCATTGACTGTTCATTCTTAGAAATTATCAAAATACCAGAAGTATTTTTATCAATCCTATGAACTAAACCAGGACGATTCTCATTACCCATATTTGGTAAATTTTTAAAATGAAAAGCAAGTGCATTAACAAGTGTTCCTTCCCAATTACCAAATCCAGGATGAACTACCATGCCAGCATCTTTATTTACAATTAAGATATCGTCATCTTCATACATTATGTTTATTGGAATATCTTGAGGAATAAGCTCGTGATTCCTAGGAGGGTTTTTGTATTCTACAGTTACTACATCTCCTGATTTTACTTTATAATTTGCTTTTACAGGCAATCCGTTTACATGAATATATCCATCTCTTGCAGATTGCTGAATCTTGCTTCTGCTAGCATTTTCAATAAAATTTATCAGGAACTTATCTACCCTAAGTGGATCTTGTCCTTTATCTGCTACAAATCTGTAATGCTGAAAAAGTTCTTTTTCTGATTCCATTACTTTTTATAATTCATTACTAATATTTCTGTTCCTTTATTCTGAGTTCTTCCTTTTGTTGCAGATGCTGCTTTTACAAATTCTCTACTTTCCCAAAGAAATTTATCTTTTGGGAGCCATTCACTTAAAAGATCAAATTCATAATACGAAAGAGAGAACCTACCCTTAATATTCGCTAATTGAGTACATAGTTTTTTATGATCTTCTACATCAAAATCGTGCAAGGAATAATAATTTTCTGTTTTCCAATAGGGAGGATCAACATAAAAATAGGTTGTAGAAGAATCGTATTTTTTAATTATCTGCTCATAACTCAAGTTCTCACATTTTGTAATTTTCCTTAACTTCTTAATAAACTTAGGATTCACTAATCTTCCTCTAAAAGAATCAAACTTTGATTTGTATTTTCCTTTCAAGTCAATAAACTTTGCTTTTTCTGCATTTAATCCTGAAAAAACTTGAGTCATAATATAAGCGTATTTTTCTCCAAATTCAAAATCACCTAATTCAATCTTACTAATGTCCTTATTCTTAAAAATCTCTTTCTGAAATTTATAAAACAACTTTTCATCTTGAGCCTTTAGATCTATCATAAATTCATGAAACTCTTCAGGGGTTCGGCAACATTCAAAAAAGTTTACCATATATCTGTTAAAATCGTTATAAATAACTTCTTTTAACTTTGGTTTTTGATAGATGTCACCATTTACATATACCCAAAAGGCTCCTCCAAAAACTTCTACATATGTTTCAATGTTATCAGGGACGAAATCACAAATCCATTTACTCATCCTGCTCTTACCCCCAATATAACTTATCATTAATTTAGTATTAACTTTTTTGTTTGCATGACATTTCCTTCTGTAATCTGAATAAAATATATTCCTTTTCTCAAATTCTCTTTATAAATATCTATTTTATTATCTGATGATGAGAAAGAACGAACTGTTCTGCCTATCATATCAAATAATTTAAATGTTCTTTGAGAGTTATTATTAAAATAAATACTTGTTTTATCAGAAAATGGATTCGGATAAATTTTACAGTCAATAACTATTTTTTCTGAAAGATAGCTAATAAGAGGAGTGTCAAAATTTACAACTGGTCTAATCATCCAAGCTCCCGGAAATTGAGAATTGACCCATCCACCACCAATATTATATAACATGTAGTCGTTTGCAACAGAATTTTTATCTAATCCTAAATTCAGAATGTCATTCGTGATTTGTTCCCATCCAACAAAAAATGTTCCAATAAGACCTACTCCATTTTTTAGATAGTAATTTGTAAATTTTCCCCTATCTTTATACTCAATCTCTACAGTATCTTTATACACCTCCTGCCCTGGATCTCCATTATTATTATCCCAAATGGTAAGTGCGAATTTATTACTTGTAAGGTCTTCATGCATTTCAACAAACTTCATCTGAACAATGCGCAAAGTATCTGGTCTATTTAAATTAAATTTATAGGCTAATTTTGCTCCTTGCACATTTATTCCATAGGCAGATTCTGCACTTCCGTCATCATAGGCAAAATGACTGTAAAATCTCTGTAAATGAAAAACTGTATCATTATTCTTAAAATCTGAAGGTTCTGTGTTTATAGAATTACGAAAAATAAATTCGGCACTATCTGCTGAAGAAACAGGAAAAATCTGATCATCTATCATAATTGGAGGAGAATTAAATGCATAAGTACCAGTATCTATATAATAATAAGGTGGAACATCAACATTTCTAGTAGAATTGTTTCCTCCCAATACCGGATAATGGTATGTTAAATTTCCGTTCTCATTATAAACATCATATCTATAATCAATTGATTGAATAATATCTGTATTATTTCTCAAGATTATATCTAGGGAATCATTCATCTCCTGAGTCATATCATTTACAAAATGAATCCAAGGCATTTCTCTATATCTTTTCAAAATCTGTGGAGTATTTCTAACAAAAGCAACATCATTTAAAAAAGAAGTGTCTGAAGAATTATGATACTCATCTAACTTTACATAGTCAATATTCCAATGATCAAAATTACCTGTAACCGAAGCTAAATTTCGGAAACGGAAAGAAAAATCTAAAGTTAAATATTCAGGATCAGTAAAAATATATACAACCTTCTTAAACTGATGAAAAGTACTCCCTTCCTTTTCCCAAACAGTATTCCAAATTGCATCTCCTAAAGAATCTGTTCCTGAATAAAATTCTAGAATCAAAGAATCTGTTATTTGAGGGTCATTTCCGTTGCCTTGAGCTTGATAATAAAACATAAAATATGATGTATCTATATTCGACAAGTCTATTTGTTGAGAAGTCAAAGTGTCTGCATTTTCCGAATCAGTAGCTGTAGAAGTCATATTATACGCTCTGCCATTTAAATTTAATCCATCAAAAGTTGCAACTCCAATTGTAATTGGATTTACACCATAATTTCTATTTATAAAAACTGAATTATCTTTCCATAAATTAGAGTCCGGATAAGAAGAATTATTAGAGAAATCATCAATAAACGGAATAGACAAGGAAGATTTATTATCATAAATAGATCTTGTATTCTTCTGTAAATCTGAATTAGAAATCAGAGGAGAAATAACTTCCTGAGATTTGACTCCAAAAGATAAAAAAAGGAACAAAAGAATTAATTTTTTCATTCTGTAATTATTTAATCTGTACTTTGTAAATTATCTATAAATATTCTATTATCCTTATCAATATCTTCATCTAATTCTAAATATACATTAATTGTTGATCCTTTTATTAACATATTACCACCTATTAGACTCCTTTCACCAGACCTTAGATATTTCACTACTAAATCATCAGAGCCATTTTCAGGTATAAATACTAACTTAAAATTAGATCCAAGGTTATTTTTCATATAGGTCTTATCCTTTCCATCAAAAACTTCTTCCGGAATCCTAATCTTTTCACTACTAATACGTCGTACTGTAAAGTAAAGTGTTCTTCCTTCTTTTACAAAAGTTCCTGCTATTGGATCTTGAATAAAAATAGCACCTTTTGGTACTGAATCAGTAAAAACAGAATCTATAATCTGATATTTCAATCCTAATTGTTCTAATTCGTTTGAAACGTCTTCTATAAATAAACCCTGGAAGTCCTTTAATTCCAATTCTTCTCCACCATTTGTATACCAATCGAGTGATGGTAAAAGAGACCAAAATAAAAAGAAAGTAACTATACTAGCTGCAATAAAATTATGAAAAAACTTGTTTTTCAGAAAACTAAAAAATGAATTCTCATCAATAAAAATTTTTGGAAGTTTCTTTTTAAGATCAGAAAAGAAAATAATTACTTTCTGTAAAATCTCTTTAATATTATTAGTTTTATTCAGTTTAGTTTTTAATGAAGCTTTTTCAGAACTATTATTTAACCTTGTACTTTCTATAGAATCTTCTTGCACCTCTTTATCCGAGCAAAAAGGACATTTTTCTAACTCTTTTCTATAAAAATGTCCATTATTACATTGTTTTTTTTCGTTCATTGAATCTGTTTAAAAGAAATACAAATATAGAAAATATCAGATGTAAATTAGTTAATTATTTATAGATTTGTGCTAATAAATTCCAGATGAAAGAAATAGCTATAATTACAGGAGGAGATTCTGCAGAATATAAAATCTCAATTCAAAGTGCAAACGTTGTTTTGAGAAACTTAGATTCAGAAAAATACGTAGGAACAATTATACATGTAAAAAATGGAAAATGGACCGCAATAATAAATGGTTCTCATCATAAAATAAATAAAGAAGACTTCACTGTTGAGATAAATTCTAAGAAGAGATATTTTGATTATGTATTTATGGCCTTGCATGGCCCACCTGCAGAAAACGGGAAAATTCAGCCTTATTTTGATGATTTAAAAATACAATATAGTAGTTGCAACTCTAAGGTTTCTGCTTTAACCTTCAACAAAATTGAATGCAATAAAAAACTAACCGAATTGGGTTTTAATTGTGCTAGATCTCTGAATTATAAAAAAGGAGATATTATTAATCCAAAAAATATTTCAATGACATTAGGACTTCCCTGTTTTATAAAACCGAATCAAGGAGGAAGTAGTTTTGGAATATCAAAAGTAAATTCTGAATCTGAAATTGAAGACTCAATTAATAATGCATTAATTCATGATGACATGGTTCTGATGGAACAATTTATTGATGGAGTGGAACTTAGTTGTGGAGTAACTATTCAAGAAGGGGAGATAAAAGCGTTTCCGATTACTGAAATTGTTAGCCAAAATGATTTCTTTGATTATAAAGCTAAATATGAGGGTCTTTCAGAAGAAATAACTCCTGCTAGAATAAGTAAGAATCAGACAAAAGAAGTTCAACAAATAAGCCAACAAATCTATAAAAAAATGAATTTGAGAGGTATTTGCAGAATTGATTTCATAATAATGAATAATATTCCATATATTATTGAAATTAATACAATCCCAGGGTTATCAGAAGAAAGTATCATACCAAAACAGGCAAAAAAGGCTGGAATATCTCTTATACAACTTTTTGATCGTTGTATTGAAAATACATTAAATAAATAATTATATTAGCAACTCTAATTAAAGAAGAAATGAGCGATAAAACTAATGAAGAAAAGCTAAGAATCCTAAAAGAGAGATTAGCTACTATTCAACAAAAAAAAGAAACAAATCATACAGAAGAAGTTAAAAAAGATAAACCTGTAGCTCCTATATTTGAGGAAGACTTGGTGAATGAACGTAAACCAGAATCTGATTCCACCAGAAAGAAAAGTTCTGCTTGGAAAATAATCTTTTTCTTAATCCTTTTTGCTTTTTTTGGAGGTATTGGATATTATTCCTATAATAATGATTTTAAAATGGATCCTACAATAGAAAATATTAAAAAAGATTTTGATGATATGTATGTATCCTTATTTGGAAATGATAATAAGGATGAGGATGATAAAGAAAAAAAGAAAAAAAAGAAAAAAGTTATTTACAATAAATCCTCTTTTGATGGAAACTTTATTATTGTATTAAATACGTTTGATGAAAAAGAACTTGCAGATGATGAAGCTCAAAGTTTAAGTGAAAAAGGATATAAATCTGGTGTTTTTCTATTGTCTGATGTGTCGAATTCGGAAGAAGAAGTTGTTCAAACTTATATTGGTCCATTCAACAAGGAGGGGGAAGCAAATCAATATTTAAATTCTACTAACTTAACTTCTAAGGGAGGGATTATTGAACTACAATAAATCCTGATCAATTTCTAAAGAATAAATAAAATCTACTGATTTTTTTATGTCTGTATGAAGTAATCTGTCTTTATTCAGAAAGTCTACTTCAGATCTATAACTATCTATAAAGTTTTCAATAAAGTCTGAAGACCTATTTTTTCTAAATGCAATTGCCTGAACCGCATTCATTAACTCAATTGCTAAAATTATTTCCACATTTTCCACTACTTTATAAAGTTTTGTAGCAGCATTCGCCCCCATACTTACATGGTCTTCTTGGCCATTTGAAGAAACTATAGAATCAGATGAAGCCGGCGTGCAAAATTGTTTGTTTTGACTAACAATACTTGCAGCAGTATATTGAGGAATCATCATCCCCGAATTTAAACCTGGTTCAGCAACTAAAAATTCAGGAAGTCCTCTTTGACCTGAAATAAGTTGATATATTCTTCTTTCAGAAATATTTCCTAATTCTGAAACAGAAAGAGCTAAATAATCCATACTCATAGCAAGGGGTTGTCCATGAAAGTTGCCTCCTGAAATAACTTTATCTTCTTTTGGGAAAAAAGTCGGGTTATCAGTAACTGAATTTATTTCAGTAGTAAAAATTGATTTTACATGTGTAATTACATCTTTAGTAGCTCCATGAACTTGTGGCATACATCTAAAAGAATACGGATCCTGAACATGTTCTTTTTCCTGTTTCTGAATTTCAGAACCTTCTAATAACTCTCTAATGTTTTCTGCAGTTAATAACTGACCTTTATGTGGACGAACTAAATGAATTAACTCATCAAAACATTCATTTCTTCCATCAAAAGCTTCTAAGGAAATAGTTCCTATTAAATCTGATAGATAAGAAAGTTTTTGTGATTTTAATAAACTCCAAACTCCATAAGCCCCCATAAACTGTGTCCCATTTAAAAGAGCAAGTCCTTCTTTCGATTTTAGATGAATCGGATTCCAATTCATTAATTTCATTACTTCAGAAGTATCCTTTTTCACAAAATCTCCATCCTTATTTGGAATATATGTTTCTCCTAAACCAACTAATACTAATGACATATGTGCAAGTGGAGCTAAATCACCTGAAGCTCCTAAAGAACCTAACTGAAATACAACTGGTAAAATGTTATTGTTAAACATATCAATCAGCCGATTTATAGTTTGTAACTGCACAGCAGAATGACCATATGAAAGGGATTGAATTTTTAGAAGTAACATGATTTTTACAATATCCTGAGGAACTTCATCTCCTGTTCCGCAAGCATGAGAAACAACTAGATTTCTTTGTAGTTGTTCCAAATCTTCATCAGAAATCTTATGATTACATAACGATCCAAATCCAGTATTAACACCATAAATAGGATCCTGAGAATTCTTAATCTTTTCATCCAAATACTTTCTGCACTCTTTTACCTTTTTCTCAGATTTTGAAGAAAGTTCAATCTTAATTCCTTCTGATAATATTTTAGAAATATCTGATAGAGTAAGTAACTTCTCTCCTATTTTATACATTTTTGACATTACTGTAATTTTGTAATAAATTCTGAAATTGAGATTTGTTCTTGATTACCTAGTTTCATGTCTTTTACTGTAATTTTTTCAGAATTCATTTCATCTTCCCCAATCATCACTACAAATTCCACTCCTTTCTTATCTGCATAATTCATCTGTTTTTTCATTTTTACAGATGTAGGATACAATTCGGAACTAATCCCATTTTCTCGGAGTTGTTTTAATAAGCCTAAACAAAATACAGATTCCTTTTCACCAAAATTAGCGAACATTACTCTAGTATTCTGATCAATGTTTTCTGGAAAACAATTTAGTTCTTCCATTACCATATAAATTCTGTCTATTCCAAAAGAAATTCCGACACCAGAAACATCATCAAGTCCGAAAACAGAAGTTAGATTGTCGTATCTTCCTCCTCCTGCAACCGAACCAATTTTTACATCATTTTGTTTTACTTCAAGAATACATCCTGTGTAATAATCAATTCCTCTAGCTAAGGTGATGTCAAATTTTAATTGTGCAGTTTTAAGTCCTAATTTGCTAATATTTTCAGAAACAAATTGAAGTTCCTCTACTCCTTTTTTTCCTATTTCAGATTGTTTTAATAGATCTGATAATTCTGAAACATCAGAAGAATTTAGAAATCTCTCTAACACTAAAATACCATCCTCAGAAACTCCTTCTGAACTCATTTCTTCTTTTACTTTATCAATTCCAATTCTATCTAATTTATCTAGTATAATTACAATATTGTTAAATAATTCTGGACAACCCATTATTTCAACCATTCCATTCAACACCTTTCGGTTATTAATACAGATTTCAATATTTGGTATGTTTAAAGATGTAAATACCTCATCAGAAAGTTGTACTAATTCAATCTCTGAAATCAAAGATTTCGTTCCTATTATATCCGCATCACATTGAAAAAATTCACGAAATCTTCCTTTTTGTGGTCTATCAGCTCTCCAAACATTTTGCATCTGATATCTTTTAAAAGGAAAAGTAATATCATTTCTGTTTTGCACAACATACCTTGCAAAAGGAACCGTTAAATCATATCTTAATGCTTTATCGGAAATTTGTTTTTTCAATTCTTTTGAAGTAGAACTTGAATCACAATTTGCTTTTGAAAGAAAATCTCCCGAATTTAGAACCTTAAAAATTAATCTATCACCTTCATCACCGTATTTTCCTGTAAGAGTTTCTGAATTTTCCATTGCAGGCGTCTGTATAGGAGAAAAACCATACTTTTCAAATGCAGATTTAACCACAGAAAAAATATAATTTCTCCGAAACATAACAGATGGAGAAAAATCTCTCATCCCTTTTGGTGTAGAAGCCTTTGTTATCATTTTCTTTATTAATTTCGATGCAAATATCGTAAAATATAATATATATATTTCACTACATTTGCTTTAATAATTATGAGACATATTCTTACATTATTTATTCTTATTTTATCATCATGTAGTATGAATAACAATAGTGATATTGATAATATCAAAAAAGTGTTGTATACCCAACAAGAATGTTGGAACAATGGAGATATTGATGGATTTATGGAAGGTTATTGGAATTCTGAGAAATTAATCTTTACTACAGATAAAGGTATAACTACTTATGGATGGGGAAACACCTTAGATAGATATAAAAACAATTATCCTACAAAAGAAATCATGGGAGAATTAAAGTTTGAGATATATGATGTAAAACTAACTTCCCATAAAACTTCTGTTGTAAATGGAAAATGGGAAATTATTAGATTTAATGGTTTATCACAATTGACAAATAAAATAACCGATCAAATAAAAGAAGATGGTATTCTATTCTCCATCCTCCTAAATGATGCAAATGATAAAAATCACAGAGAAAAATTTAAAAGTTATTTAGATAGTTCTCGTTATTTTTCGAATATTAAATTTATTGACAAAGAAATTGCCTATAAAAAATTACAGGAGGACATGGGAGAGGATCTTTCTTCAGTATTGGATATTAATCCTTTGTCTGATTCCTATGATGCACATGTAAAAGCAGAATTTTCAGATACAGCCGGACTTAAAAAAATAGAAAATTTTATAGAAGATTTTAATGGGGAGGATGTAGTTCAGGATATTTTTTATCAAAGAAATCTGATAGAAAGAATAAAGAAGAACACAAAATTAATTAATCCTCAGGGAGAATTTTGGTTAAATCTAGAGAAATTTCAGAATAACTGGTTAATTGTAAAGGATTCTACTACGTCATTTTAGTGTGAATAAATACTTATCTCTTATAAAATTCAGTCATACCATTTTTGCAATGCCATTTGCCTTAATTGGTTTCTTCTTAGCAAGTCATCAATCCAATTTTAAATGGGAAACTTTGACATATGTAATACTTTGTATGGTTTTTGCTCGCTCAGCAGCAATGGCTTTTAATAGGTATATTGATAGGGATATCGATACTGCAAATCCTAGAACTTCAGAAATACGAGAAATACCAAACGGAAGTATAAAAGCTAATTCTGCACTTGTATTTGTAATTATTAATTCTCTTTTATTTATTACTACCACTTTTCTAATTAATCCAATTTGTTTTTACCTATCTCCTATTGCACTTTTAGTAGTTTTAGGATATAGTTATACAAAACGATTTACATCACTTTGTCATTTAGTTTTAGGATTAGGACTTTCATTATCTCCTATTGGAGCTTATCTTGCTGTAACAGGAGAATTTGATGTTATTCCTATTTTATTCTCGTTAGTGGTACTTTTCTGGGTAAGTGGTTTTGATATTATTTATTCTCTGCAAGATGAAGAATTTGACAAGGAACAAAAACTACATTCTATTCCTGTTTTACTTGGTAAAAAGAATGCATTAATACTATCAAAAGTTTTACATTTTCTTGCAATTATTATTCTTTATCAAATTGGTAATTATGAAGATTACGGAAAATTCTATTGGATAGGATTCTGTGTTTTTTCTGCACTACTCATATACCAACACACTTTAGTAAAAAAAGATGCGTTAAGTAAAGTGAATTTGGCTTTTTTTACAACAAATGGAATTGCATCTGTCATATTTGGAATTTTTGTAACTTTAGAACTTTTAATAAAATAAACTATGTATAAAAAACTAACACTATCCCTATTAACACTTTTAAGTGTAAGTATATCTGCACAAGATTACTTTCAACAAGAAGTAAACTACAATATTAGTGTAGAACTTAATGACAAGAATCACACTCTAATTGCAGAAGAAATAATAGAATATACAAATAATTCTCCTGATGATTTAGATTTTTTATGGTTTCATATTTGGCCTAATGCATATAAAGATAATTCAACTGCACTTGCAAAACATGAGTTAGAAGGTGGAAATACAGATTTATATTATGCAACTGAAGAAGATAGAGGTTATATTACAGACTTAAATTTTACTATTAATGGAAAGAAAGTAGATTTGAAATATCATCCTGAACATATTGACATCTGCAAACTAATTTTGAATAAACCAATAAAAGCAGGAGAAACAATTACAATTAAAACTCCATTTAAAGTTAAAATACCTGATGCAAGATTTTCAAGACTTGGTCATGTAGATCAATCTTATATGATAACACAATGGTACCCAAAACCAGCAGTTTATGATAAAGATGGATGGCACATTATGCCATATTTAAGTCAAGGAGAGTTTTATTCTGAGTTTGGAAGTTTTGATGTGAGTATTACTTTGCCAAGAAATTATACAGTTGGTGCAACTGGAGATTTACAAAATAAAGGAGAGCATGTCAGATTAGATGAGCTTGCTGAAATGACTGATACTATTTCAAGATTTGATTCTGATATGAGTTTCCCTGAATCAGATAAGAAAACCAAAACAATTCGATTTACTCAAGAAAAGGTTCATGATTTTGGTTGGTTCGCCGACAAAAGATATCATGTACTAAAAGGTAAAGTAGAACTACCTTATTCTGGAAGAACAGTTACACTTTATACTATGTTTACTAATAATGAAGCTCATCTTTGGAAGAACTCAATAGAATATATGCATGATGCTGTTTACTATTACTCTCTATGGAATGGAGATTATCCATACAATTATTGCACAGCAGTAGACGGTACTATTTCTGCTGGTGGTGGGATGGAATACCCTAATGTAACGGTGATTGGTGAAAGTGGTAGTCCAAAAATGCTAGAAGAAGTTATTATGCATGAAGTAGGACATAATTGGTTTTACGGTATTCTAGGAACTAACGAAAGAGATCACGCTTGGATGGATGAGGGAATAAATACATACAACGAACAAAGGTATATGATGACAAAATATCCTGAACATAATATGTTAGATGAGATGATACCAATACCTAATAAACTTAAAAAAATATTCGATTTAGAAAATATTACAACTAAAAATGTTATGGGAGAATTGATGTATCTTATTGGAGCTTGGACTGCAAAAGATCAGCCAATAGATTTTCCTTCTGCAGAATATACAATGATGAATTATGGTGGAATTGTGTATATGAAAACCTATATTGTGTTCGACTATTTAGCTGCATATCTTGGTCAGGAGATTTTTGATGATTGCATGAAAGAATATTTTGAAAAGTGGAAATTTAAACACCCTCAACCAGAAGATTTGAAAGCAATCTTTGAAGATATAACAGGAAAAGATTTATCATGGTTTTTTAACAATATGATTACTACAACAAATCAGTTGGACTACTCTATTAGTAAAATTGATAAAGAACCGAAAAACCTACATATTACTTTAAAAAATAATGGAACTATTCCTGGACCTGTTGTAATTTGCGGTGTAACAGATGGAGTTAGTAGTGAAGAACTCTGGGTAGATGGTTTTGAAGGAACAAAAACAGTTCCTTATATTAATGGAGATTACGACCATATCCGAATTGATTATAATGGAGTAATGCCTGAAACCAATAGAAATAATAACATCTACAAAACAAAAGGTTTGTTTAAACAATGTGAACCTATAAAACTACAACTAATTGGAAGTGTTTATAACCCAGAGAAAACACAATTTTTCTATCATCCTAATCTAAGTTGGAATAAATACAATCAGTTTTCTTCCGGATTAAGTATTTATAATAAATTTATTCCTAAAGGAGGATTCTCCTACAAAATCTCACCTATGTATAGTTTCGGAACAAGAGAATTAGTTGGTAGAGGAAATCTATCTTTTACAAAATATTCTCATTCTTTTATCTTTTCGAAAGCCAAATTTAGTTTAGATGCAGAACAATTTAATTGGGACTACAAGAAAACTTATAAAAGAGTCTCTCCATCAATAGATCTCACACTAAATAAATCTTCCTTAAGAGATAAAAAAGATCATTACCTAAAAGCTTCTTACATTTATCTAGAAAAAGAGGAGGAAACTTTAGAATTTATTAAAGGAAATTACACTTTCTCCAATGCAAGAACTTTACATCCTTATTCATTTCATCTACAACTAGAGAAGGGAGGAGAATTTACAAAAGCAAATATTATTATGAATTATAATTATCATCTGAATCAAAGTAAAAGAATAAATATAAGAGGTTATTTTGGATATGTTAATAGTCAGAACTCTACATACGATCTACGAATGAGTTCTTGGAATGGTAATATGGATTACACCTTCTCGGAAAAATCATATGCCAGAAGCGAAATTGACGGAACTTTAAGTAAACAATTATTTATACGTGAGGGAGGATTAAAACATTACACTGATATCACTTCTGATAATTTCTTAACATCCTTAAGTTTAGATTATAATTTGCATAAAAACCTAGATATTTATACTGAAGCTGGAACTGATGGAGATAATTACGCTTATGGATCAGGATTAAAAATAAATCTATCAGGTATTGGTGTCTACATTCCAGTTTTTACTGAGAACGGTTTATTTAATGGTGGAAAATATCATGAAGGAATTAGATTACAATTAAATGCTAATCTTCAAATAAGCGGATTTGGATTCTAAATACATCCAAAATATCTCACAAAAAAAACCAGTTTTTCAACTGGTTTTTTAAAATAGAATAATTTTAAGCCTGTGCCGTAGGTCCTCCAAAATTCATTGGGATTCCTTTATTTGGATCTACATCTGCAATCTTACCAAACTGGTCTTCAAACTTAGATATGTTATCTACTAAAGCTTTCATCAATCTTTTTGCATGTTGAGGAGTTAAAATCACTCTCGATTTTACTTTTGCCTTTGGAACTCCTGGCATCATTTGAATAAAATCAACAATAAATTCTGATGGTGAATGATTGATTATTGCAAGGTTACTGTATGTACCTTGAGCAACATCTTCACCCAACTCAATATTTAATCCTTCTTTTTTCTTTTCTTCAGACATAATAAAATATTTTTAATCTTCTTTAATCACTGCAACAGTTTCTGACACTTCAATAGTTTCTTCTTCTGTAATTTCCAGCTTTTCACTCTTCAATGATTCTAACCTATCCATTTCAACCTGAGAACCAACAATTGTATTTTTATTTTCAAAAAGACCAGTACCTGCAGGGATTTTATGACCTACAATTACATTTTCTTTTAATCCTTTTAAAGTATCAATTTTTGCTCTAATAGATGCTTCATTTAGAACTTTTGTAGTTTCCTGGAATGAAGCTGCAGAAACCCAACTATCAGTATGTAATGAGGCTCTTGTAATTCCTTGAAGTATTGGATTAGAAACTGCATGAGTTGCATCTACAACTTGAACTAATTTCAAATCTTTTCTTTTTAGTCTAGAATTCTCCTCTCTTAACTGACGAACGGACACTAACTGACCAGCTTGTAAGTTCTCAGAATCACCTGGATCTTCAATATATTTCTTATCAAAAATCTTATCGTTAGCTTCCATGAAATAATTCTTATCAACTAACTGTTTCTCTAATAAACTAGTATCACCAGCGTCAAGTACTTCTACTTTTCTCATCATTTGTCTTACAATAACCTCAAAGTGTTTGTCATTAATTTTCACACCTTGTAATCGGTAAACTTCCTGTACTTCATTTACAATATACTCCTGAACCGCTTTAACACCTTTAATAGCTAAAATATCTTTAGGAGTAATATTTCCATCACAAAGTGCTGAACCAGCTCTTACGAAATCATGTTCTTGTACCAAAATGTGTTTTGATAAAGGAACTAAATATTTTTTAATCTGATCATCTTTTGATGTAACAATAATCTCTTTGTTTCCTCTCTTAATCTTAGGACCAAAAGATACAATACCGTCAATTTCAGAAACTACAGCAGGATTAGAAGGATTCCTCGCCTCAAATAACTGAGTTACTCTAGGAAGACCCCCTGTGATATCTCCAGAAGAACCAATAGTTCTAGGTATTTTACATAGAATAGATCCTTTTTTAATTACCTGTTTATCATCTAGTGAAACATGAGCCCCTACCGGAATACTATAAGATCTTTCACCATCTTTTTTCTTTCCTTTAATAATAATTGTAGGAGATTGTTTTCTACTTCTACTATCAATAATTACCTTCTGTTTAAATCCTGTTAAATCATCAGACTCAACTCTATAAGTAACACCTTCTTCAATATAATCAAATTCAGTAACACCATCAATCTCAGAGATGATTACAGCATTATACGGATCCCAATCACAAATAACATCTCCCTTCTGCACATCCCCATCTTTAATGTAAATAGTTGAACCATAAGGAATATTATGTGTAGCAATCACAACATCTTGTTTAGGATCAATAACTCTTAATTCTGCTGATCTAGAAACTACTAATTCTATATTATTTCCATCTTCATTCTTAGTGTTAATTGTTCTTAAATCATCAATTACTATAACACCAGGCTTCTTGATTATAACACTTGCGTCAATAGCAGATCTGGAAGCGGTACCCCCAACATGAAAAGTTCGAAGTGTAAGTTGTGTTCCAGGCTCTCCAATTGATTGAGCCGCAATAACACCAACTGCTTCACCTTTTTGAGCCATTTTTGCTGATGACATACTTCTACCATAACACTTAGTACAGATTCCTCTTTTTGTTTCACAAGTAAGTGCTGATCTTATTTCTACTTCTTCAATACCTGACTCATCAATTGCTTTAGCAATTTCCTCAGTAATATCAGAACCAGATTCTACAATTAACTTATCTGTTTTTGGATGATAAATATCATGAAGATTTACTCTACCTAAAATTCTGTCATATAATGATTCTACAATATCCTCATTATTTTTAAGAGCAGTTGTAACAAGTCCTCTTAAAGTTAAACAATCTTCCTCTATAACAACGACATCAGCAGCTACATCTACAAGTCTTCTTGTTAAATAACCAGCATCAGCGGTTTTAAGTGCTGTATCAGCAAGACCTTTACGAGCACCGTGAGTAGAAATAAAGTACTCTAAAATTGAGAGTCCCTCACTAAAGTTAGTTGTAATTGGATTTTCAATAATGGATTCTCCATGGTCACCAGATTTTTTTGGTTTTGCCATAAGACCCCTCATACCAGCTAACTGACGAATTTGTTCTTTCGATCCCCTTGCTCCAGAATCTAACATCATATAAACTGAATTAAATCCCTGGTTATCATTAATCATATCTCTCATTACCGTGTCGGTAAGTTTTGCATTTGTATTAGTCCAAATATCAATTACCTGATTATATCTTTCATTATTAGTAATGAAACCCATATTATAATTACTCTTCACTTCCTCAACTTTCTCATGTGCATCCTCTAATAATCCGACTTTCTCTTCTGGTACAATTACATCACCAAGATTAAACGAAAGTCCTCCTTTAAATGCCATTGTGTAACCTA
>Ga0209252_1000437_pt1 | contig 31998 bp, 19 predicted proteins | sample SaaInlV_135m_DNA_3_FD_184673 | JGI IMG/M metagenome (GOLD analysis project Ga0209252, IMG submission 184673) | Marine microbial communities from expanding oxygen minimum zones in the Saanich Inlet - Saanich Inlet SI074_LV_100m_DNA (SPAdes) (version 2) | ecosystem: Environmental > Aquatic >... | reverse complement strand
GAGGTGCCCCTTGGCCGCCATAGGCCATATCTTTTCGACGAAAGTCAGCGATGACGGAACATCCAGTCACTGCTGCAATTTGGTTAGGGTTGCCGATTTGTAAGCTGAAGCCAGGCTTGATACCGGGTGGCTGGTGGCGAATAGTTTGTCCGTGAGAGCCTATGGCAACAATATCTTTACTGTTGAGATTTAGCTGGGTCATCAGCGCGAGACTTGCCTCTGCAAATAATTTTCCAAGACAATGATCAGTTTCTGCTAGTAGCTGCACATCATCTTGGCCTGGCTCACTCAAGGAAAGAACCTGGGCCCTTAACTTAGCGGGCATAGGGTGGCTATAGCTTCCCAGTAGGTTTAAATTTTTATGGGCAAAGGTAACCGCTACGACATCGATGCTGTCTATACTAGTGCCAGACATCAAGCCTATAAAGGCGGCGATATTTTTCATATTATTGGTTTAGTTGGCACTAGTTGTATTACTCGGAATTATGGCTAGCTGACGGGCCGCCTTGTACTCGGCAAGCTGTGCTAGCACCGGACTGACGGCAAGGTCAAATGCTAGTCTGTCAGTTTTTGGGATAGGTCTCGCTTGAGGCAATGTAACGGTGCGTGGATTGCGATGGACACCGTTGACTAGAAACTCATAGTGTAGGTGTGGACCTGTAGCATAACCAGTTGATCCGACAGTACCGATCAGTTGCTTTTGGTGAACTGATGCTCCTTTGCGTACTTTTTTATTGTTCAAATGTAGGTACTTTGTTACATAGGTCTGACCGTGCTGGATGAATATGTAATTTCCATTGGCTTTGCTGTATCCAGTTTCGATGACTTTGCCATCTCCAGCGGCATAAACGGGAGTTCCTCGTGGCGCGGCATAATCCACTCCGCGATGCGCTTTAATCATTTTGTGAATCGGATGTTTGCGACGCATGTTAAATCCAGAACTAATGCGAAATATATCAAGCGGTGTACGTAAGAACGTCTTGCGCATGCTGAGTCCTTCGGGAGTATAGTAGTTGCTTTGGCCTTTCTTGTTGGTATAACGGGCTGCCTGGTATCTTTTATTGCGGTTAGTAAACGAAGCAGCAACGATATTCCCGGTTGACAGTTTCTCCCCGTCAATAAATCTATCTTCAAATAAAAGGGCAAAGGAATCTCCTGGGCGGATATCAAAAACAAAGTCTATGTCCCAACCGAAGATATTAGCCATCTCCATGATTAGTTTGTCGGGCAAATTCGATTGTTTGCCAGATAAGTAGAGAGAATCTTCGATAACACCTTCTCTATAACTTAATATAATCTCAGGTTCACGGACTCGCTTTTCAGTTACAAAGCTGTCTTCCTGACGGATGAATATCTGGCTCTCAAGTGGAGTCTTTACGTAGTGGAGTTCAATGAGCTGTCCATTGTCATTTACCCCAAAGCGCAATTTTTCTCCAGGGTAGAGGTTGCGAAGCGATTTACCGTTGGGCGACGAAGAAATTTCATAGACATCTTTTGCTGAAAATTTGGCACGCTGAGAAAGAGTCGATAAATTATCACCTCTACCGACAAGATGTTCTTGCCACATCAGCTGCAGATCATTTCCTTCCTTGACAGCAGGTACGCTATCGAGGGCTATAATAATGGGCTCGGCAATCAATGCCGGCTGTATTTTTTTGTCGCCAGGTGAGAAGTAAGCTGTCACAATTAACGTTGCCGCTAGGATGGCTACTAAGAGGTCTCGACGAGGGAAATCCCGCGCCAAAAGGAGCAAAAAATGACCGATTTCTTGTACTTTTTTAATCACGTTATGCCACCAATTCTAATATTAAGCCGTGATTTTAGCTTGATTGATTAAAAAGATACAATGCCATCTAAAGGTGGTAGTTTGGCGAGCTTACTGCGGCGGTAAATAGTCGAGGGGTAGATCAAAGGGGGCTGTTAGCGTTAAGATCTTGTATTTGTTGCGTCAATCTGTAGAGTTGGCGCTCATTTAAATTGAGTGGTAAAGAAGAGTGGCAATGAATCTCAGCGGACATCAGTTAATCGAGCAATTAACTCAGAGAGGGCTTGTAGCCCAATACTCTGGCGATCAAGAGTTATACACTCATCTTGATCAATCTCGCGTTTTGTATTGTGGATTTGATCCTACTGCTGAGAGTTTGCATCTCGGTCATTTGGTCCCCTTGCTGGTGTTGAAGCGGTTTCAGCAGGCTGGTCATACTCCTATCGCTCTAGTTGGCGGTGCTACCGGTATGATTGGCGATCCCAGTTTTAAGGCAGATGAAAGAAAGCTCAATACGCCAGAGGTCATTGCCAGCTGGGCGGATAAAATCAAACGTCAAGTTAGCCAGTTTATTGATTTTGACTGTGGTGAGACCTCCGCACTAGTGGTTAACAATCTTGATTGGACGGCTGAACTGAGCGCTTTGGATTTTTTGCGCGATGTCGGCAAGCACTTCTCAGTCAACAATATGATTTCAAAAGAGTCCGTTAAGCAGAGGATTGATCGCGAAGGTTCTGGCATCTCTTTTACTGAATTTTCGTACTCTTTGCTACAAGGGTTAGACTTTGCAGAGCTTAATCGACTGCATGATTGTACCTTGCAGGTTGGAGGAAGTGATCAGTGGGGTAATATAGTTGGCGGCATTGATCTAAGCCGACGGCAGAATAGAGCTCATTGTTTTGGCCTTACTGTTCCGCTTATTACTAAGGCCGACGGTACAAAATTTGGCAAGACCGAGGCGGGGGCTGTCTGGCTCGACCCATCAAAAACATCGCCCTATAGTTTTTACCAGTTCTGGCTTAATGTTGCCGATGCTGATGTGTATAAATTCCTTAGTTATTTTACCTTTTTGTCTCTGGACGAGATTCAAGCAATCGAAGCTGCGGATGCTGCAGCTGAAGAGCGACCTCAGGCGCAAGCTATTTTGGCGAGTGAGGCGACGTCACTGGTCCATGGAGAAGAGGGGCTGAATGCTGCTTTGCGTATAACCGAAGCATTGTTTAGCGGCAACCCGGTCGATCTATCAGAATCAGATCTTAAGCAGCTGAGCCAGGATGGGCTGCCATTCTCTCGCCTGTCGAATAGCGACTTAGTTGATAAGCCGCTAACCAATTTGCTTGCTGCCGCTGGGATGGTCAAGGCCGGGCGTGAAGTGAAAGACGCTCTTGCACGCAATTCAGTCTTTATTAACGGTGTTGCCAAGGGCTCGCAAGACAATATGGGAGCCTCTAGTAGCCTTGCCGCTGAGCACGCTCTTTATGGGAGGTTTTTTCTCGTCCGGCTTGGAAAGAAAAAGTACCATCTATTTGAGCTTATTTAGCCTCTTTTTTAATCAGCTTGTCGGTAGCCTCAAAATAAACCTAAATACTTGTTGACAGTATGCCGCCTGCCTGTAGAATGCGCGCTCCCAACAGGGTGAGCCGTTAGCAAATCAGCGGCAATAAGTATAACTTCAAAGGCTTACTATTTATTTGAATTATACTGTTGACAAGCTAAGTCTTGGCGCTAGAATGCGCGCTCTCAGCAGGAATGTTGAGAGGCGAATAAAACGTCAGGAAAAGAGAGTGAAAATAAAGTGTAATATTTCACTTTCAGCTGTTGACAAAGGGGTTGCGATCTATAGAATACGCGTCCCGCTCATCGAAGCGAATGTTCTTTAAAAATATAATCAAGCAATGCGTGTGGGCACTTGCTAATTGATATTGGATTATTAAATATCATAAGTAAGTTCTCATCGCATCATTTATGAATGTGACAAGTTCAATTTATGAAACTGAGATTTTGAATGGTAAAGCAAGTTTTGCGTAACCATTCCCTCTCCTTAAACGGTGAGGTTAAAGATTAAACTGAAGAGTTTGATCATGGCTCAGATTGAACGCTGGCGGCAGGCCTAACACATGCAAGTCGAGCGCGAAAACACTTCGGTGTGAGTAGAGCGGCGGACGGGTGAGTAATGCTTGGGAATCTACCTAGTAGTGGGGGATAACGTGTGGAAACGCACGCTAATACCGCATACGTCCTACGGGAGAAAGCGGGGGATCTTCGGACCTTGCGCTATTAGATGAGCCCAAGTCGGATTAGCTAGTTGGTGGGGTAATGGCTCACCAAGGCTACGATCCGTAGCTGGTCTGAGAGGATGATCAGCCACACTGGGACTGAGACACGGCCCAGACTCCTACGGGAGGCAGCAGTGGGGAATATTGCACAATGGGCGAAAGCCTGATGCAGCCATGCCGCGTGTGTGAAGAAGGCTCTAGGGTTGTAAAGCACTTTCAGTAGGGAGGAACAGCTTAAGATTAATACTCTTGAGCCTTGACGTTACCTACAGAAGAAGCACCGGCAAACTCCGTGCCAGCAGCCGCGGTAATACGGAGGGTGCGAGCGTTAATCGGAATTACTGGGCGTAAAGCGCGCGTAGGTGGTTTGATAAGCTAGCTGTGAAAGCCCCGGGCTCAACCTGGGAACTGCAGTTAGAACTGTCTGGCTAGAGTACAGTAGAGGGTGGCGGAATTTCCTGTGTAGCGGTGAAATGCGTAGATATAGGAAGGAACATCAGTGGCGAAGGCGGCCACCTGGACTGATACTGACACTGAGGTGCGAAAGCGTGGGGAGCAAACAGGATTAGATACCCTGGTAGTCCACGCCGTAAACGATGTCTACTAGCCGTTGGGAGACTTGATCTCTTAGTGGCGCAGTTAACGCGATAAGTAGACCGCCTGGGGAGTACGGCCGCAAGGTTAAAACTCAAATGAATTGACGGGGGCCCGCACAAGCGGTGGAGCATGTGGTTTAATTCGACGCAACGCGAAGAACCTTACCAGGTCTTGACATCCTAGAAACTTAGCAGAGATGCTTTGGTGCCTTCGGGAATCTAGTGACAGGTGCTGCATGGCTGTCGTCAGCTCGTGTCGTGAGATGTTGGGTTAAGTCCCGTAACGAGCGCAACCCTTGTCCTTAGTTGCCAGCACGTAATGGTGGGAACTCTAAGGAGACTGCCGGTGACAAACCGGAGGAAGGTGGGGACGACGTCAAGTCATCATGGCCCTTACGACCTGGGCTACACACGTGCTACAATGGCCAGTACAGAGGGCTGCAAGCCCGCGAGGGGGAGCTAATCTCACAAAGCTGGTCGTAGTCCGGATCGCAGTCTGCAACTCGACTGCGTGAAGTTGGAATCGCTAGTAATCGTGAATCAGAACGTCACGGTGAATACGTTCCCGGGCCTTGTACACACCGCCCGTCACACCATGGGAGTAGGTTGCAAAAGAAGTAGCTAGGCTAACCTTCGGGGGGCCGGTTACCACTTTGTGATTTATGACTGGGGTGAAGTCGTAACAAGGTAGCCCTAGGGGAACCTGGGGCTGGATCACCTCCTTAAACGAAAATCCTTACGATTAGTAAGTGTTCACACGCATTGCTTGATTATTTATGGTTAGCGGTAAAGTACGGCATGGCGACCGGGCTGATATGACCCGATTGCATTTAAATTGGGTCTGTAGCTCAGTTGGTTAGAGCGCACCCCTGATAAGGGTGAGGTCGGTGGTTCAAATCCACCCAGACCCACCAATTCCCGATATATGGGGCCTTAGCTCAGCTGGGAGAGCGTCGCCCTTGCACGGCGAAGGTCAACGGTTCGATCCCGTTAGGCTCCACCACTTTACTGCACAAGAAGTTAGCGATAAGCGGACCCCGTTTATCACTGGCTTTTTACGCCAGCTGCTCTTTAAAAAGGTAATTATTGAATACTGAAAATTTTTTCAAGGCCAGTGTGTATTTTTTACACATCTGTCCGGCGAAATTGTTACAACTACTATGAAAATAGATAGTCGCATCAAAAATCTTGCTAGCTTGTGCTGTATGGTCAAGCGAGTAAGCGCATACGGTGGATGCCTTGGCAGTTGGAGGCGATGAAGGACGTAGGAGCCTGCGATAAGCTTCGGGGAGGTGGCAAACACCCTTTGATCCGAAGATTTCCGAATGGGGAAACCCACCCGCCATAAGGCGGGTATCATGCACTGAATACATAGGTGTATGAAGCGAACCCGGAGAACTGAAACATCTAAGTAACCGGAGGAAAAGAAATCAACCGAGATTCCCTGAGTAGCGGCGAGCGAAAGGGGAGCAGCCTGCAAGTGATAGCAGAAGTGTTAGTGGAACAGTCTGGAAAGTCTGGCAATAAAGGGTGATAGCCCCGTACACGAAAACACATCTGTGGTACTAAGCTTGCGAAAAGTAGGTCGGGACACGTGTTATCTTGACTGAACATGGGGGGACCATCCTCCAAGGCTAAATACTACCAACTGACCGATAGTGAACTAGTACCGTGAGGGAAAGGTTAAAAGAACCCCGGAGAGGGGAGTGAAATAGATCCTGAAACCGTATGCGTACAAGCAGTAGGAGCAGACTTGTTCTGTGACTGCGTACCTTTTGTATAATGGGTCAGCGACTTATTTTCAGTGGCAAGGTTAACCGTATAGGGGAGCCGTAGGGAAACCGAGTCTTAATAGGGCGTCTTAGTCGCTGGGAATAGACCCGAAACCGGGCGATCTATCCATGGCCAGGTTGAAGGTTGAGTAACATCAACTGGAGGACCGAACCCACTAATGTTGAAAAATTAGGGGATGAGCTGTGGATCGGAGTGAAAGGCTAATCAAGCCCGGAGATAGCTGGTTCTCCTCGAAAGCTATTTAGGTAGCGCCTCATGTATCACCACCGGGGGTAGAGCACTGTTACGGCTAGGGGGTCATACCGACCTACCAACCCGTTGCAAACTCCGAATACCGGTGAGTGCAATCATGGGAGACACACGGCGGGTGCTAACGTTCGTCGTGGAGAGGGAAACAACCCAGACCGCCAGCTAAGGTCCCAAATATCAGTTAAGTGGGAAACGATGTGGGAAGGCTCAGACAGCTAGGAAGTTGGCTTAGAAGCAGCCATCTTTTAAAGAAAGCGTAATAGCTCACTAGTCGAGTCGGCCTGCGCGGAAGATTTAACGGGGCTAAACTGATAACCGAAGCTGCGGACGCATACTTGTATGCGTGGTAGAGGAGCGTTCTGTAAGCCGTTGAAGGTGCATTGTAAAGTGTGCTGGAGGTATCAGAAGTGCGAATGCTGACGTGAGTAACGATAAAGCGGGTGAAAAACCCGCTCGCCGGAAGATCAAGGTTTCCTGTCCAACGCTAATCGGGACAGGGTTAGTCGGTACCTAAGGCGAGGCCGAAAGGCGTAGTCGATGGAAAACAGGTTAATATTCCTGTACCGCTATATACTGCGATGGGGGGACGGAGAAGGCTAAATGATCAGGGCGATGGTTGTCCCTGTACAAGCTTGTAGGGAGATCTCTTAGGTAAATCCGGGAGATCATTATCCTGAGGAGTGATGTCGAGCTCAATTGCGAGCGAAGTCATTGATGCCATGCTTCCAAGAAAAGCCTCTAAGCTTCAGGTATATAGAGACCGTACTCTAAACCGACACAGGTGATCAGGTAGAGAATACCAAGGCGCTTGAGAGAACTATGGTGAAGGAACTAGGCAAAATGGTGCCGTAACTTCGGGAGAAGGCACGCCGATTTTGGTGATGGGATTTACTCCTTAAGCTGAGGTTGGCCGCAGAGACCAGGCCCCTGCGACTGTTTATCTAAAACACAGCACTCTGCAAACTCGTAAGAGGAAGTATAGGGTGTGACGCCTGCCCGGTGCCGGAAGGTTAATTGATGGGGTTAGCTTCGGCGAAGCTCTTGATCGAAGCCCCGGTAAACGGCGGCCGTAACTATAACGGTCCTAAGGTAGCGAAATTCCTTGTCGGGTAAGTTCCGACCTGCACGAATGGCGTAACGACGGGGGCGCTGTCTCCACCATAGACTCAGTGAAATCGAAATCGCGGTGAAGATGCCGTGTTCCCGCGGCTAGACGGAAAGACCCCGTGAACCTTTACTATAGCTTGGCACTGAACTTTGAATCTATCTGTGTAGGATAGGTGGGAGGCTTTGAAGCGTTATCGCTAGATAGCGTGGAGCCATCCTTGAAATACCACCCTGGTATATTTGAGGTTCTAACTCTGACCCATTATCTGGGTCGAGGACAGTGTCTGGTGGGTAGTTTGACTGGGGCGGTCTCCTCCCAAAGAGTAACGGAGGAGCGCGAAGGTACACTCAGCATGGTCGGAAATCATGCTATGAGCGCAAAGGTAGAAGTGTGCTTGACTGCGAGACTGACACGTCGAGCAGGTACGAAAGTAGGTCTTAGTGATCCGGTGGTTCTGTATGGAAGGGCCATCGCTCAACGGATAAAAGGTACTCCGGGGATAACAGGCTGATACCGCCCAAGAGTTCATATCGACGGCGGTGTTTGGCACCTCGATGTCGGCTCATCACATCCTGGGGCTGGAGCTGGTCCCAAGGGTATGGCTGTTCGCCATTTAAAGTGGTACGCGAGCTGGGTTCAGAACGTCGTGAGACAGTTCGGTCCCTATCTGCCGTGGGCGTTGGAAAATTGAGGAAAGCTGCTCCTAGTACGAGAGGACCGGAGTGGACGAACCCCTGGTGTTTGGGTTGTCATGCCAATGGCATTGCCCAGTAGCTACGTTCGGACGGGATAACCGCTGAAAGCATCTAAGCGGGAAGCCTCTTCCAAGATTAATTTTCCCTGGGGGTTTAACCCCCCTGAAGGGCCGTTCAAGACTAGGACGTTGATAGGTTGGGTGTGGAAGCGCTGCGAGGCGTTGAGCTAACCAATACTAATTGCCCGTGAGGCTTGACCATATAACGCAAGCGAGACGACGGACAGATTGTTCGAGATACATGCTAGCCAAGAAAAAATTGTATTCAATAATTACCGACCTAATTTGATATTTTAGTGAAAACTAAGTGTCATACCAGTTTGCCTGGTGACCATAGAGAACTAGAACCACCTGATCCCATACCGAACTCAGTAGTGAAATGGTTCATCGCCGATGGTAGTGTGGGGTTTCCCCATGTGAGAGTAGGTCATTGCCAGGCTTCTAAATAAAACACCCCAGTTGCGAAAGCGGCTGGGTTTTTTTTTGCTATATATTTATGGCCGTTGTGCAGCAGAAAAGCACAGATCGCAGAGGAACTGGTGCATAATGCAGGCGATTTATAGATCTGAAACAGTTGAGTTGTTAAATGGAATATCTAATATATCTAGCTCTAGGGGCTGTCGCTGGTTTGGTTAGTGGACTATTTGGCTTAGGTGGTGGCGCACTTATTGTACCTATTCTCCTAGTGTCGTTTGTCGCTCAGGGTTTCTCACCTGATATCGCTACTCATATGGCTATTGCCACGTCCCTGGCGACCATTGTAATAACCTCGATGAGCTCCATGTATACCCATTACCAAAGAGCAGCGGTTCGCTGGGAGTTAATTAAGATGGTTATCCCTGGAATTCTGCTGGGATCATTGCTTGGGACCTTAATTTTTCCAACGATGGATTCTAAATCTTTACAACTGATTTTTGGTCTATTTCTAATGATCGTGGGGTTGTATATGTTGTTCTCTTCACCCATTGTTTCTGGCTCATCTCAACCCAGCGCTGCACCCTTAAATTTAGGTGGTATCGCCATTGGCGCTCTGTCATCACTACTAGGTATTGGAGGCGGAATAATGGTCACGCCATTTCTTGCTTCCTTCGGAGTGACCATTCATAGAGCTATAGGCACCGCAGCGGTTGGCGGTTTTGCTATTGCGCTGCCAGCAAGTTTAGTTTACAGCTCTGCAGATGTGAGTGCCTACAATTTACCAGTCGACTCCATAGGCTATATATTTTTACCAGCATGGGTAGGTATTATAATTACTAGTGCTCCGTTTGCTAGATTTGGGGCCTTAATCGCACATAGAACCGATGAGCGCCGGCTCAAAAAATACTTTGGTATAGTCCTCCTTTTTATCTCTGCTGGATTTTTATGGGTTAATCTAGGAGGATGAAGTGTAGTGTTAGATTATCTAGGCGTGGGTTATGTCTGATTTGCAGGGCAAGATTTTAAAAATTCTCCAGAATGGTGGATTCCACTCAGGGGAAAGTCTCGGCCGGCAACTTAGTGTTAGCCGAACAGCTATTTGGAAGCAATTGCAAACACTAGAGGCCTTAGGCCTAGAGCTTGAGTCGGTAAAAGGTGTCGGTTATCGTCTTCCAGATTCTTTTGAGTTGCTCAACAAAGCGACTATCCTTAATCATATTGCCGACTCTCATGCGGACGTGTCTTGTAAGCTGGAAATACTCCAAAGCATTGACTCTACGAATAGATATGCCCGTGAAAGAGCAGAGGGGAAGACTATTTCAGGTGCGGTTGTGCTTGCAGAGAACCAAACAGCAGGAAGGGGTCGACGCGGGAAAACCTGGGTCAGCCCTTTTGCGGCTAATCTTTATATGTCCATAGTCTGGGATTTTGATCAGGGTGCTGAAGCACTCCAAGGTTTGAGTCTCGCTGTCGGTGTTGGCGTGCGTCGAACACTCGTTGAACTGGGATTACAGGGTATTCAGTTGAAGTGGCCCAACGACATCTATATCGGAGGTAAAAAGCTCGGCGGAATACTGATAGAAATGATCGGAGATCCCAATGGCCACTGCACCGCCATTATTGGAATTGGTTTAAATGTTGCAATGCCATCTCTTGCAGCCCAAGAAATAGATCAGGCGTGGACCGACCTTCAGTCTCAATCGCCTTTACCGATATCACGAAATACACTCACGGCAAAGCTGGTGGTCACCTTATTTGATTTACTCAAAGACTTTCAGAGCGTCGGCTTTCAGGCCTATCGCGACGAGTGGGAGGCGGCGGATCTTCTAAGTAACCTCCCAGGAACCGTCAGTACGGTAAAAGAGACCATATCAGGAATAGTTTTAGGAGTGGACGATAGTGGAGCGCTTCGCTTGGCTCTTCCTAATGGAGAAGTACAACAATTTATTGGCGGCGAATTGAGTTTGGGGCCCAGCCTATGATCCTCGATATAGATGTCGGCAACAGTTATGTGAAGTGGCGGTTAACCGATGGTGCTGAAGTCTGTCAGAGTGGCTCTCAGACGACGAAATCAATGGGTGATGGTGGACTCGAATTGCCAGTGGGAGTCTCAATTTCGCAAGTTCGTCTCTCATCAGTGGCAAAGGATTCACTTCAGAGTGACTTAGTGGCCCAGATGAAGGCTCAGTTCAAAGCAGAAGTCACAGTGGCCAGGGTGTCCTCAAATGCTGCTGGGGTTGTCTGTGGCTACGACGATCCGTTCAGTCTCGGCATTGATCGCTGGCTCGCTATGGTGGCTTCTTATAGTCGCTATCAGGCTGCGGTTTTAGTTGTCGATGCCGGTAGCGCAATGACGTTAGATTTGGTGTCAGCAGAGGGTCGCCATATTGGTGGTTATATATTGCCGGGTCTAACGCTGATGCGTAATGCGTTGTGGGGAGGTACTGATCGAGTTAAGGTTAGTGCAGATTTACCTGGCGGTGGCATTGATCCGGCGCTGGATACTGCAGCAGCAGTTAATCAAGGTAGTTTATTAGCCTCAATTGCGATCATTGAAAAGTTGCTTATCCGATATCAAAGCAATCTCGTTGTTACCGGAGGTGACGCTAAGAAGCTGCTTCCTTATCTCAAAGAAAAGGTCGATTATCAGCCAAATTTGGTGCTTGATGGGTTGGCCTTGGGGGTTGTTTCCACAATCAAGCTCTGAGTTTGGGAGGGCTTTGTGTTCATCATGGCCTTATCACAGGAAATTACTTAAATATTACTCATTTTGTTGCCTACGTCTCTTCAGATCTTCAGTAATCAGCATAATGTCTATAAGATATTGATTTTCATAGTTAAATTAATAAATTTTGTTTTCAGTCTCTCCGCGAACAGGCTATCTTTGACTCACTTATGGGCACCAAATTATTCAAACTAGAAAAAACACCAAAAGAAGGGGCCGTTAAGGTTGCTAAAGCGGTCGAGTTTAACTAAAATCGCGCTCCGTTATTGAGATGCTGGCGTAGCTCAGTTGGTAGAGCAGCTGACTTGTAATCAGCCGGTCGGGGGTTCGACTCCTCTCGCCAGCTCCATTTTCTCAGGAAAGTCTTTTAGTGGTTGACATTAGGGGGCTAGACTAAGAAAATAAGCGACCATTTTTTTGGGGGGATTCCTGAGCGGCCAAAGGGATCAGACTGTAACTCTGACGCGAAAGCTTCGGTGGTTCGAATCCACCTCCCCCCACCAAAAAGCTAGTTAAGATAGGCTATTTGTGGCAAAAGGCAACGGCTCTGGGTTCTGTGGGTCTATTTTTAGAGTTGTGACGCGGGCGTTGTGTAATGGTAAGACCTCAGCCTTCCAAGCTGATGATGCGGGTTCGATTCCCGCCGCCCGCTCCATGCTAGGGAAAGGTTTTGCTCATATAGCTCAGTCGGTAGAGCACTTCCTTGGTAAGGAAGAGGTCACCGGTTCAAATCCGGTTATGAGCTCCATGTTTTTGTGCGGACATTTTTAGGTTGTTCGGGCAGTAGTTAAGGTTGAAGTAAGCAAGTAAAGTTGTATGGGTGAAGTATTTAAAGTTTAAGGTTACCGTTTGATGGCTAGTTAAGCGGCTTGAAGCTAATTTAGGAGACACTGAGATGGCTAAAGAAAAATTTGAAAGAAACAAGCCGCACGTAAACGTCGGCACGATTGGTCACGTTGATCACGGTAAGACGACATTGACAGCGGCTATGACTCGCGTCTGTGCGGAAGTCTGGGGCGGAGAGATGAAGGACTTTGATCAGATTGATAATGCGCCTGAAGAGCGAGAGCGTGGTATTACTATTTCAACGGCTCACGTTGAGTATGATTCACCGGATCGTCACTATGCGCACGTAGACTGCCCAGGCCACGCGGATTATGTGAAGAACATGATTACTGGTGCTGCTCAGATGGATGGTGCTATTTTGGTGTGTGGTGCGACTGATGGCCCAATGCCTCAGACACGTGAGCACATTTTGCTGTCTCGTCAGGTCGGTGTACCTTACGTGGTTGTATTTTTAAACAAGGCTGACCTTCTTGCAGAAGATTGTGGTGGTGTTGGTTCAGAAGAATATTTAGAGATGTTGGAATTGGTTGAGATGGAGCTGCGTGAGCTGCTGGATCTTTATGAGTTCCCTGGTGATGATACGCCGATTATTGTTGGTTCTGCGCTAATGGCGTTAGAAGGTAAGGATGACAATGAGTTGGGTACAACCGCCGTAAGAAAATTAGTAGAAGCTCTGGATAGCTACATTCCTTTGCCTGTTCGTGCTGTTGATCAGCCGTTCTTAATGCCTATTGAAGATGTATTCTCTATTGCGGGTCGCGGTACTGTAGTGACTGGTCGTATTGAGCGTGGTGTTATTAAGGTTGGTGAAGATCTTGAGGTAATTGGTATTGCTGACACGGCTAAGACGACTTGTACGGGTGTTGAGATGTTCCGTAAGTTTCTTGATGAAGGTCGAGCTGGTGAGAACTGTGGTATTTTACTGCGTGGTACTAAGCGTGAAGAAGTTCAGCGTGGTCAGGTATTGGCTAAGCCGGGTTCTGTTAAGCCGCACACTAAGTTTGAGTCAGAGATTTATGTTCTGTCTAAAGACGAAGGTGGGCGTCATACACCATTCTTTAAGGGCTATCGTCCACAGTTTTACTTCCGTACAACGGATGTGACTGGCGCTTGTGACTTGCCAGCGGGCACTGAGATGGTTATGCCTGGTGATAACGTGCAGATGACTGTTGAATTGATTCACCCGATTGCGATGGAAGACGGACTTCGTTTTGCTATCCGTGAAGGTGGTCGTACAGTTGGTGCAGGTGTTGTTGCTAAGATTATAGAGTAACAGTTTTACTAGCGCTTACACGTTAAGCCGAGGCACCATTAGGTGTCTCGGCTTAACTGTCAGATAGGAAAGCTGAATAAGTAATTAGTAGGCCAGTAGTTCAATTGGTAGAGCACCGGTCTCCAAAACCGGCTGTTGGGGGTTCGAGTCCCTCCTGGCCTGCCACTTTAAAGTTTGGGAATTGTTAAACCTATGAGTGTTCTAGCAGAAGAAAAGCAGTACCGGTTAGACTGGCTTAAGTGGTTGGTTGTGTTTGGTTTTCTGGGTGGTGCGATTTACGCGAATTGGTATTATTCGGCCGAATCCGTGCTTTATCGGGTCATTGGTTTTGTTTTAGTTTTGGTTGTGGCGGCATTTGTCGCGTCCAACACTGAAAAAGGAGCTGCGACCATTGAGCTAGCCATTGGTGCTAGGACTGAGTGGCGAAAGGTTGTTTGGCCGACAAAGCAAGAGCGGAACCAGACAACATTGATTGTGGTAGCGGTAATTCTATTAATGGCGCTAGTTTTGTGGGGTATTGATTCCCTGCTAAGTTGGCTTGCTTCACTGATAATGGGTTAGGAGAGCAGCATGTCGATGCGTTGGTATGTGGTACATGCTTACTCGGGCTACGAGAAGAAGGTTGCAATAGCGATTCAAGGCCGGATTGAGATGCATGATTTACAGGAAAAATTTGGCGAGATACTAGTCCCAACGGAAGAGGTTGTTGAGATGAAAAGCGGCCAGAAGAAGACTAGTGAACGGATGTTTTTCCCAGGCTATGTGCTGGTTCAGATGGAGCTGGATGATGATAGCTGGCACTTGGTGAAAGAAACCCCCCGAGTGATGGGTTTCATCGGTGGTAAAGCTGATAAGCCGGCGCCGATCACGAACAAAGAAGCTGATCTTATTTTGCGGCGAGTTCAAGACTCTGAGGAAACTCCTCGGCCGAAGACGTTGTTTGAGCCAGGCGAGATGGTCAGAGTCACTGATGGGCCATTTAATGACTTCAATGGAAACGTTGAAGAAGTTAATTATGAGAAGAGTAAGCTTCGTGTCGCAGTGTCCATTTTTGGGCGCTTGACGCCAGTTGAGCTTGATTTCACTCAGGTAGAGAAAGCTTAAATTTTTGGTGGGCTGCAATTCGGCAGCTTTATCGGGGAGCCAGTGAAGGATTGTACACTTATGTGTTGCACTCTGGAGGCGCTAATACCCATTTTTGGAGAGTATAAATGGCTAAGAAAGTAACGGCTTATATCAAGTTGCAAGTGCCTGCTGGTCAGGCCAATCCAAGTCCGCCTGTAGGTCCTGCATTGGGTCAACATGGTGTGAACATCATGGAATTCTGTAAAGGTTTCAATGCGCAGACGCAGGGTATTGATCCAGGCGCTCCTGTTCCTGTGGTCATTACGGTTTATGCTGATCGTAGTTTCACTTTTGAGATGAAAACGCCTCCGGCGTCGTATCTTTTGAAGAAGGCGGCAGGTCTGAAAAGCGGCAGTGGTCGACCCAATACTGAAAAGGTTGGTAAAGTTACCCGTGCCCAGTTGGAAGATATCGTAAAAACTAAAGAACCTGATCTTACTGCAGCCAGTTTGGATGCTGCGGTTCGTACTATCGCCGGCTCAGCTCGGTCGATGGGTATTGAAACGGAGGGCGTGTAAATGGCCAAGTTAAGCAAGCGCCGTCGCGCGATTAATGAAAAAATAGAACTTGGCAAGGCGTATAGCGCTGACGATGCTCTAAACCTGCTGAAAGAGCTATCCACTGTTAAGTTTTCTGAAACGGTGGACGTTGCAATAAATTTAAGCATTGATCCTAAAAAATCTGATCAGATAGTGCGCGGAGCTACCACCTTACCTAATGGGTCAGGTAAAGAGGTCCGAGTATGTGTCTTTGCTCAGGGTGATGCTGCTGATGCTGCTAAGGCTGCCGGAGCAGAGCTTGTGGGTATGGATGAGTTGGCGGATGAGATTAAAGCCGGCAACATGAATTTCGACGTGGTTATAGCGAGTCCAGATGCAATGCGAGTTGTTGGTCTTCTTGGCAAGGTGCTAGGTCCTCGTGGATTGATGCCAAACCCCAAGTCAGGAACAGTAACGCCTGACGTGGCTACTGCGGTTAAGAATGCCAAGGCTGGGCAGGTTCGTTTCCGTGCCGACAAAAATGGTATTGTTCATGGTGGTATCGGCGTGGTCGGCTTTGAGGCATCGGCGTTGAAGCAAAATTTGGAAGCATTAATGGTCGATCTAGCGAAAGCTAAGCCGGCGTCAGCTAAGGGTGTGTATGTGAAGAAGATAACAGTGTCTTCAACTATGGGTCCCGGGCTGCTAGTTGATCAGGCGTCATTAACGTTTTGATCACTAGGCAGCTTAGGCTGCTAACAAGACTTTGGGGTCTGAGCTGCTGATTAAAAAGTAGCTTAGGTCGTTAAAGACCGTAGGTTCCCGAGAGGGTTTAATGAGTTTTCTGAAGTATAGATAGAAAACTTGCCTACGCAGGCGGTGAACCCGATCTAGCGCAGTTTGGCTAGAGACAATTCACCTGGGTGGTCGAAGAATTTTTCGACTGAAACTATGGTAAATCGAGGAATTTTATCGTGCCATTAAATCTCGATGATAAAAAAGCAATTGTTGCTGAAGTAAGCGAGACAGCGGGTCAGGCTCTTTCCCTGGTCATTGCTGATGCTCGCGGTGTTGACGTGAACGATATGAATGCTTTGCGAACTAAAGCTCGAGCTGAAAACGTGCAACTGCGCGTTATCCGCAACACTTTAGCCAAGCGCGCATTCGCAGAAACTGACTACGCTTGCGTAGAAGATGTTTTGGTTGGGCCGTCATTGTTTGCTTTTTCTATGGAAGATCCTGGTGCTGCAGCGCGTTTATTTAAAGACTTTTCAAAGGGGAATGATTCCTTTGACGTCAAAGCGCTGTCAGTTAGTGGGCAGCTTCTAGGGAAAGAGCAAATAGACGTTCTTGCTAACCTACCGACCCTTGAACAGGCTCTCGGTATGCTAGCTCGCGTTACCTTGGCGCCTGTTACTAAATTGGTTAGGACGCTTAATGAGGTTCCAACTAAAGTGACACGAGTCGTAGCAGCAGTTAAAACCCAAAAAGAGGAAGCTGCGTAAGCGCCTTCCACTCAATAGTTAAATATAGGAGGCCCAAAATGGCCCTATCAAATAAAGATATTTTGAATGCAATCTCAGAAATGAGTGTTATGGATGTAGTTGAGCTTGTTAGTGCAATGGAAGAAAAGTTCGGTGTTTCTGCTCAGGCTGCTGCTGTAGCTGCTCCTGCTGCTGCGACTGGTGGTGGCGACGCTGCTGCAGAAGAGCAGACTGAGTTTAACGTTGTTCTTAGCTCAATGGGTGAAAAGAAAGTGAGTGTTATTAAAGCTGTCCGTGCTATTACCGGACTTGGGCTTAAAGAAGCTAAGGATCTAGTTGATGGAGCCCCTTCTACAATTAAAGAAGGCGCCTCTAAAGACGATGCTGAAGCGGCTAAGAAGCAGTTAGAAGAAGCTGGCGCAAGCGCTGAACTTAAGTAAGTTGAGTGTGCGAGCTGCCTGATTTTTCAGGCTGGGCGGAAGGGAGATTTCCCTTCCGCCCTTTCTTGCTTGTAAGTAAGGGGAATCTGCAAGCATTATGAACTTGAGCGTGAGCTCAAGACTGAACGGTCCCTATAAAGTTAACGCCGAGGAATGCAAATGGCTTACTCCTTCACTGAGAAGAAACGTATCCGCAAGAATTTTGGCAAGTTGCCAAATACCATGGATTTGCCGTACTTATTGGCGATTCAACTTGATTCCTACAAAAAATTTACGCAAAAAGGTGTGGCTATGGAAGACCGCCTGAACACCGGTTTGCATGCTGCGCTGAATTCTATCTTTCCAATTGTTGGATATTCGGGTCACGCTGCTATTGAATACGTCGACTATGTCATGGGCCGACCAGCATTTGACGAGGAAGAATGTAAGCTTCGCGGGGTTACCTATTCTGGAGCGATTCGAGTTCGTGTCCGGTTGGTTATCTACGATAAAGAGTCCGCGAGCAAGGCGATTAAAGACATTCGAGAGCAAGAGGTTTATCTGGGCGAGGTTCCTTTGATGACCGAAAATGGTACCTTCATTATTAATGGTACTGAGCGCGTCATCGTCTCTCAGTTACACCGTTCTCCAGGTGTCATATTCGACCACGATAAAGGCAAAACGCATTCCTCTGGTAAGTTGCTATACACCGCTAGAGTAATTCCTTACCGCGGTTCATGGTTAGACTTTGAGTTTGACCCCAAAGATATGCTTTACGTTCGAATAGACCGTCGCCGCAAACTGCCTGCGACTATTCTATTGCGCGCTCTTGGATATAGTTCTGAGGAGATTCTGGGTAAGTTTTTTGATACCAGCGTATTCCACTTTAAGAAAGATGCTTTTTCTATGGAGCTCGATCCTGAGCGCTTGCGTGGTGAGATCGCAATTTTTGATATTAAAGATAAAAAGGGCGGTGTCGTTGTAGAGAAGGGTCGCCGTATTACAGCGCGTCATATACGAGAGCTAGAAAAAGGTAAGGTCAAAACTCTCGAAGTGACACACGAGTACTTGCTTGGTAGGGCGTTGGCAAAGGATCTTGCTGATCCTAAAACCGGTGAGTTACTGCTTGAATGTAACGCAGAGATTACTGAAGAAAATCTAGCTTTGATCTTAGAAGCGGGGATTGTTGATATTGAGACGTTGTATACCAATGATCTTGACTGTGGTCCATTTATCTCGGATACATTGAGAATAGATCCGTCTCGAACTCAGTTGGAGGCTTTAGTTGAAATTTATCGAATGATGCGACCTGGTGAGCCACCAACTAAAGAGTCAGCCGAGAATCTTTTCTATAATCTTTTCTTTAATCTTGAGCGCTATGACCTGTCATCGGTTGGTCGTATGAAATTTAATCGTCGCCTTGATCGGGATGCCGAGGGCGGTGCTGGTATTTTGTATGACGAGCGTTATTTTTCAATGCTTAAAACTGATGAAGCGAAAGAGCTGCATGAGCAGTTCGGCGGAGAAACAGACATTGCTGATGTGATGGCTAAGCTGATAGCTATTCGCAATGGTAAAGGATCAGTAGATGATATCGACCACCTTGGAAACCGTCGTATTCGATCGGTTGGTGAGATGGCTGAAAATCAGTTTCGTGTTGGCTTAGTTCGTGTTGAGCGCGCCGTTAAGGAGCGTCTAGGTGTTGCTGAGTCGGAAGGCCTGATGCCGCAAGACTTAGTCAATGCTAAGCCAGTCGCAGCGGCGATGAAAGAGTTCTTTGGCTCTAGCCAGCTTTCGCAGTTTATGGATCAAAACAATCCACTATCTGAAGTTACTCACAAGCGTCGAGTGTCTGCTTTGGGGCCCGGTGGTTTAACGCGCGAGCGAGCCGGATTTGAGGTGCGAGATGTGCACCCCACTCACTATGGTCGAGTTTGTCCTATTGAAACGCCTGAAGGGCCAAATATTGGTTTGATTAATTCTCTGGCTACTTATGCTAGAACTAACCATTACGGGTTTATTGAAACTCCCTATCGTAAAGTGACCAACGGCAAAGTTAGTTCTGATATTGAGTACCTTTCTGCGATTAATGAATCTCAGTTTGTTATCGCTCAAGCATCTGCAGAGTTGGATAAGAAAGATAACTTTGTAGACGATATAGTTGCTGTAAGGCATCAAAACGAATTTACTATTAAGTCGCCTGAAGATATTGACTATATGGATGTGTCACCGCAGCAAGTGGTTTCTGTTGCAGCCTCACTGATTCCTTTCCTTGAGCACGATGATGCTAACCGCGCACTAATGGGGTCGAACATGCAGCGTCAAGCAGTTCCAACCTTGCGCGCTGAAGCACCTCTGGTTGGTACTGGAATCGAGCGTACTGTTGCTACTGATTCTGGTGTATGTAAGGTTGCCAAACGTGGTGGTGTTGTCGAAAGCGTTGATGCCGGCCGTGTTGTTGTCCGGGTAAGTGATAAGGAAGTTGCATCTGGGGAAGCAGGTGTAGATATCTATAACCTTACTAAATACACCAGATCTAACCAAAATACCTGTATCAATCAAAAGCCGATTGTGAAACAAGGTGATAAGATTTCTCGCGGCGACGTCCTAGCTGACGGGCCTTCTGTTGATCTTGGGGAATTGGCGCTTGGGCAAAATATGCGTATCGCGTTTATGCCTTGGAATGGATATAACTTTGAAGATTCGATTTTAATCTCAGAGCGCGTCGTTAAAGAAGATCGGTTTACCACCATTCATATTCAAGAACTTACCTGCGTTGCTCGTGATACGAAATTAGGGTCTGAAGAAATAACGGCAGACATCCCAAATGTTGGTGAAGTCGCACTGGCAAGGCTCGATGAGTCCGGTATCGTGCACATTGGCGCCGAAGTGGCTGCTGGCGATATTTTAGTCGGCAAGGTGACGCCCAAAGGTGAAACCCAGCTAACGCCGGAAGAAAAACTTTTAAGAGCGATCTTTGGCGAGAAAGCATCCGACGTAAAGGACACCTCACTACGCGTGCCTAGTAGCATTAAAGGTACCGTTATTAATGTCCAGGTGTTTACTCGAGACGGTCTTGAAAAAGATCAGCGATCTCTCGACATTGAAAAGACGGAGCTTGATCAATTTAGGAAAGATCTTAACGACGAGTATCGTATCGTTGAAAATGCGACTTTGGGACGATTATTTACGTCTCTTATTGGCGAGAAAGTTGTTAAGGGTGAAGGGTTGAAAAAAGGCGCTGAACTAACTGCCGATGCCGTGGAAGAGTATTCTTCGGACGATTGGTTCGCCATTCGCATGAGTAAAGCTGAGCTAAATGATCAAATTGCTGCTGCTCAAACTCAGCTTAGCGAGAGACGAACTCAGCTTGATGATCGCTTTGAAGAGAAACGCGGAAAGCTGCAAAGTGGCGACGATTTGGCACCTGGCGTACTTAAAACAGTTAAAGTCTATCTTGCCGTTAAACGTCGTATTCAGCCTGGCGATAAGATGGCTGGCCGACACGGCAACAAGGGTGTTATTTCAGTGATTAAGCCGGTCGAAGATATGCCTTACGATGAAAATGGTGAGCCGGTCGATATTGTACTTAACCCTCTTGGTGTCCCATCACGAATGAACGTGGGTCAGGTTCTTGAAGTCCATATGGGTATGGCGGCTAAGGGCCTTGGCGTTAAGATTGATGCCATGATAAAGGCTCAAGCTAAGGCTGCTGAAGTACGTAAGTTCTTGCAGGAAATCTATAACGTTGGCGACACCGTTTATGGGACAGACCTAAAAGAGCTAAGTGATAAAGAAGTGCTGGAGTTAGCGGCAAACTTACGTACCGGAGTGCCTATAGCGACACCTGTGTTTGATGGTGCCCATGAGGTTGAACTCAAAAGCATGCTGGCATTAGCTGATTTGCCTGAGAGTGGACAAAGCACACTTTATGATGGCCGCACAGGCGATAAATTTGATCGTCCGGTAACAGTTGGCTACATGTATATGCTTAAGTTGAACCACTTGGTTGACGATAAGATGCATGCACGTTCAACGGGTTCCTATAGCTTGGTCACTCAGCAACCGTTGGGTGGTAAGGCTCAGTTTGGTGGTCAGCGCTTCGGTGAGATGGAGGTTTGGGCATTGGAGGCTTATGGTGCCGCCTATACCTTGCAAGAGATGCTTACTGTTAAGTCGGACGATGTTGCTGGTCGAACCAAAATGTATAAAAACATTGTAGATGGTGATCATCGAATGGAGCCTGGCATGCCAGAGTCATTTAACGTGTTGGTGAAAGAGGTTCGCTCTCTTGGAATCAATATGGAGTTAGAAAACGAATAAGCGATAGTTTGCTTACTGATGGTCGAGGTGATTAATCGCCTCGGCAAACCCGGTTACTGGAGGAAAAGCCTTGAAAGACTTAGTCAACCTACTCAAGCAGAAAGAAGAAAACATCGAATTTGATAATATTCGTATTAGTCTCGCTTCGCCAGAAATGATCCGATCGTGGTCATTCGGTGAAGTTAAAAAACCCGAGACTATTAACTATCGTACTTTCAAACCAGAGCGCGAAGGTCTGTTCTGTGCCAAGATTTTTGGTCCGGTTAAAGATTATGAGTGTCTATGTGGCAAGTACAAACGAATGAAGCATCGCGGCATCGTATGCGAAAAATGTGGTGTTGAAGTGACACTTACCAAGGTACGTCGTGAGCGGATGGGCCATATTGAATTGGCTTGTCCGGTTGCTCATATCTGGTTTTTGAAGTCACTTCCGTCGCGTATCGGTCTAATGTTGGATATGACGCTGCGTGAAATTGAGCGTGTACTTTATTTTGAATCCTATGTGGTTACTGACCCGGGCTTAACAACGCTTGAAAAAGGGCAGTTACTCACCGACGAAGAGTATTTCGAAGCGCTAGAAGAGTTTGGTGACGAATTTGTCGCTACCATGGGTGCTGAAGCCATTCAGGCTTTGCTCAAAGAAATTGTCATGGAAGAAGAGATTGCGGATATCCGTGAGGAAATTCCTAATACTAAGTCCGAGACGAAAATTAAGAAATTCTCTAAACGCTTGAAGCTACTTGAAGCGTTCCATGGCTCTGGTAACAAGCCTGAGTGGATGGTTCTGCAAGCATTACCTGTTCTTCCGCCGGATTTGCGTCCATTGGTGCCTCTTGATGGTGGTCGATTTGCGACGTCTGATCTAAACGACTTGTACCGTCGTGTGATCAACCGTAACAATAGGCTCAAGCGTCTTCTTGAGTTGAGCGCGCCAGATATTATTGTGCGTAATGAAAAGCGAATGCTACAAGAATCTGTAGATGCATTACTCGATAATGGCCGACGTGGCCGAGCTATCACCGGCTCTAATAAGCGCCCGTTGAAGTCGCTCGCTGACATGATTAAAGGTAAGCAGGGTCGCTTCCGTCAAAATCTACTGGGTAAGCGAGTAGATTACTCTGGACGTTCGGTTATTGTTTGTGGTCCTACGTTGCGCTTACATCAGTGTGGTCTGCCTAAGCGGATGGCGCTGGAGTTGTTCAAGCCCTTTATTTTCAGCAAGCTAGAGTTGCGCGGCCTAGCTACGACCATTAAAGCAGCTAAGAAAATGGTTGAGCGTGAAGAGCCCGTTGTTTGGGATATTCTCGATGATGTGATTCGTGAGCACCCAGTGTTACTTAACAGAGCACCTACATTACACCGTCTTGGTATTCAGGCATTTGAGCCTGTGTTGATTGAAGGTAAGGCGATCCAGCTGCACCCGCTGGTTTGTGCCGCGTTCAATGCTGATTTCGATGGTGACCAGATGGCTGTGCACGTGCCACTGACCATTGAAGCCCAGATGGAATCGCGAGCCTTGATGATGTCGACGAACAACATTTTGTCACCTGCATCAGGTGAGCCAATTATTGTTCCTTCCCAAGACGTTGTACTTGGTCTTTATTACATGACTCGTCATAAGGTTAATGCATTAGGCGAAGGCATGATATTTGCCGACGGCAAGGAAGCCTCGCGCGCATATTACGCGGACAAAGTTGAACTTCAGGCGCGCGTAAAGGTGCGTATCCTCGAGGTGTTAGTTGACGAAGTAACAGGTGAGCGGACCGAAGAGCGGGAGATAGTTGAAACCACTGTAGGCCGTATCCTGCTTTGGGAGTCAGTACCTCAAGGCCTTCCATTTAGTTTGGTAAATAAGCCGATGGTAAAAAAGGCTATCTCGCTTATTCTGAATGAGTGTTATCGACGTGTTGGGTTGAAAGATACTGTTATTTTTGCTGACCAATTAATGTATACCGGATTTAAATTCTCGACTCGTTCGGGCGCATCTATCGGGGTTAATGATTTTGTTATCCCTGACGATAAAAGCACCATTATTACTGGTGCTGAAGATCAGGTACGTGAAATTGAAAGTCAGTTCGCATCAGGCTTGGTCACCCAAGGTGAAAAGTACAACAAAGTTATCGATATCTGGTCTCAAGCTAATGACAGGGTAGCCAAGTCGATGATGAAGGGCATTAGTACAGAACAGGTGAAGAATCGTGACGGTGATTTTGAGGAGCAAGATTCTTTCAATTCCGTATTCATCATGGCCGACTCTGGCGCTCGTGGTAGTCCAGCGCAGATTCGTCAGCTGGCGGGTATGCGTGGTTTGATGGCGCGACCTGATGGTTCGATTATTGAAACACCTATTACAGCTAATTTCCGTGAAGGTTTGACGGTGATGCAGTACTTCATCTCGACTCACGGTGCTCGTAAAGGACTAGCTGATACGGCACTGAAAACAGCTAACTCGGGTTATTTGACTCGACGTTTGGTTGATGTATCCCAAGATGTTGTGGTCACAGAAGTTGACTGCGGTACGACCGAAGGCTTGCTGATGACTCCGGTTATTGAGGGAGGTGATATCATCTCCTCACTTGGTGATCGAATTCTAGGTCGTGTTATAGCTAAAGATGTTAATAAACCTGGTAGCGATGAGATTGCTGTTCCAGCGGGGGCTATGATTGACGAGCAATGGGTGCTTCGTATTGAAGCGTTGAGTATCGATGAAGTAATGGTACGTTCGCCGATCACCTGTGAAGTTCGCCACGGCATTTGTTCTGCTTGTTACGGACGAGATTTAGCGCGCGGTCATCGTGTAAACCAAGGTGAAGCGGTTGGAGTCATTGCGGCTCAGTCAATTGGAGAGCCAGGCACTCAGCTAACGATGCGTACCTTCCACATCGGTGGTGCGGCGTCGCGAGCTTCTGCGGTGGATAGCGTTAAGGTCAAACAAGATGGCGTCGTGCGTCTTCTAAATCTCAAAACAGTTAAAAACAAAGATAAGCATTTAGTCGCAGTGTCGCGCTCTGGTGAGCTGGCTATTGCTGATGAGAATGGTCGTGAACGAGAGCGTTACAAGCTTCCTTATGGCGCTTTGATTAAGATCAAAGATGGCTCTAAAGTTGTTGCTGGAGATGTTATTGCTACTTGGGATCCTCACACTCATCCGATTGTTACTGAAGTAGCCGGTAAGGTTGCTTTCTCTGGTATGGAAGAGGGTTTGAGTGTAAGGCAGCAAACTGATGATATGACCGGTCTGACTAGTATTTCGATTATTGATCCAAACGATCGTAACGCTGCGGGTAAGGACCTTAAGCCAATGATCTCGTTGACGGACAAGAAAGGGAAAGAGCTTATTTTCCCAAATTCGACTGTGCCAGCGCACTACCCATTACCGGCTAACGCAAGTATTAACGTCGTAGACGGCGATACTATTGATATCGGGCAGATTATTGCCCGTATCCCTCAAGAAGCTAGTGGTACTAAGGATATTACGGGTGGTTTACCACGTGTTGCTGATCTCTTTGAAGCGCGCAAGCCGAAAGACCCAGCGATTCTTGCCGAGATTACCGGAACGGTAACTCTAGGTAAGGAAACCAAAGGTAAGCTGCGACTGGTGATTACACCTAATGACGGACAGCCACTTGCCAACGGTAAGTTACAATACGAAGAATTGATCCCCAAGTGGCGAACTCTTAGTGTGTTTGAGGGCGAGCATGTTGAAAAAGGTGAAGTGATTTCGGATGGCCCGCCAACACCTCATGATATCTTGCGATTAAAAGGTATTAGTGAGTTGGCTAAGTACATCGTCAATGAAATTCAAGATGTCTACCGTCTGCAGGGTGTAAAAATCAATGACAAGCATATTGAGGTTATTACTCGCCAGATGTTACGTAAGGCAGAGATAACTGATATGGGCGACTCTAAGCTGATTCGTGGTGAGCAGGTTGAATATCGACGTGTTCTTGAAGAGAATGAGCAACTGCGCCAAGAAGGCCTGCAACCAGCCAAGTTTGAAAGGCAGTTGCTGGGTATCACCAAGGCCTCATTGGCTACTGAAAGCTTTATCTCAGCGGCCTCTTTCCAAGAGACTACGCGCGTTCTGACTGAGGCTGCAGTGACAGGCAAATCAGATCCATTACGTGGACTCAAAGAAAACGTGGTGGTCGGGCGACTAATTCCTGCGGGAACTGGATTGTCATACCATGCTCAGCGGCAGAAGAATCGCGAAGCAGAAGTTGAATTGACTATGACTGCAGCAGATGTTGAAGCAGCATTGACTGAAGCTTTGAGCGCTGAGATGTCAGAAGAGTAAGATGTAGTTGGGCTGTTATTAAGGCAATGATAATGCCCTCTTGACTCGCGGCAGTACGGTCATTAAACTGCCGCTCCCTTTTGGGTTTAGTTGCTCTCATAGGACTGCACTCAAGGAACAACCGGTCTTTATTAAAAAGACTTTTTTTATAAATTGGAGAAAAATTGCATGGCAACGATCAACCAGTTGGTTCGTAAGCCGAGAAAGCGCAAAGTTAGTAAAAGTGACGTACCAGCATTGCAGGCCTGTCCTCAGCGCCGTGGTGTATGTACCCGCGTTTATACAACAACTCCGAAGAAGCCAAACTCTGCACTTCGTAAAGTGTGTCGTGTTCGCTTAACCAGTGGCTATGAAGTAACTTCATACATTGGTGGTGAAGGCCATAACTTGCAAGAGCACAGTGTTGTGTTAATTCGTGGTGGTCGTGTAAAGGATCTTCCAGGTGTTCGTTACCATACGGTACGCGGCACATTGGATACAGCGGGTGTGAACGGCCGTACTCAACGTCGTTCAAAGTATGGTACCAAGCGGCCTAAGGGCTAATTGCGTAGTAATCGGTTAACAATCGAGTAAGGCTAGGGCCACTCCCTAGAAAAACCTGAAGAGAAGGGCAAAACGATGCCAAGAAGAAGAGTAGCAGCAAAGCGGGAGATCTTACCAGATCCAAAATTTGGTAATATCACTCTCGCTAAATTCATGAACCATGTAATGGTTAGTGGAAAGAAGTCGGTCGCTGAGAGAATCGTCTACGGTGCGTTAGATATCGTAGAAGAGCGCTTAAAGAAAAGCCCAGTGGAAGTTTTTGAAGAAGCCTTAGATAACGTAGCTCCCCTTGTCGAGGTTAAATCTCGTCGTGTTGGTGGTGCCACCTATCAGGTACCAGTTGAAGTACGCCCATCGCGACGTAAGGCATTGGCAATGCGCTGGCTTGTGGATTACGCTCGTAGTCGTGGTGAAAAGTCTATGCCGCAGCGTCTAGCTGGCGAACTGATTGACGCAGTTCAAGGCAAGGGCGGCGCGGTTAAAAAGCGTGAAGACGTGCATCGCATGGCTGAAGCGAATAAGGCGTTTTCGCACTTCCGCTTCTAAACATCGCTGTAATAGAAGATGTTCTCAAAAAGGTGGCTATAATAGCCACCTTTTTGTGTTTTTAATTAGAGGAAAAATATTGTGGCACGCAAGACTCCCATTGGTCGCTATCGCAACATAGGCATTTGCGCTCACGTTGATGCAGGAAAGACCACTACGACTGAGCGAGTGTTATTTTATACTGGCCTGTCACACAAAATTGGTGAAGTTCATGATGGCGCTGCAACCATGGACTGGATGGAGCAAGAGCAAGAACGAGGGATCACCATTACGTCTGCTGCGACCACCTGCTTCTGGCGTGGCATGGATGCTCAGTTCGAAGATCATCGTATTAATATCATCGATACGCCAGGACACGTAGATTTCACTATTGAAGTAGAACGCTCATTGAGAGTGCTTGATGGCGCTGTGATTGTTCTTTGCGGGTCCTCCGGTGTTCAGCCTCAAACTGAAACTGTCTGGCGTCAGGCCAATAAGTACCAAGTACCTCGGATGGTCTTCGTGAATAAGATGGACCGCGCTGGCGCTGATTATCTAATGGTAGTTCGTCAGCTCAAAGAACGGCTAGGTGCCGACCCGATACCTTTGCAGTTAACCATCGGTGCGGAAGAAGAATTTAAAGGCGTAGTAGATCTGGTTAAATTAAAAGCTATTTTATGGAATGAATCAGACCAGGGCATGACCTTTAACTATGTTGATATCCCTGAAGATATGATCGAAGAATGCCAGCAGATGCATGAAAATCTTGCTGAAGCTGCAGCTGAGGCGACAGATGAGCTGATGGAAAAATATCTCGAGGGAGACACTTTGACTGAAGCAGAGATCAAGCAAGGCTTGAGAATACGAACCTTGGCTAATGAGATCGTCCCTGTACTGGGAGGTTCAGCGTTTAAAAATAAGGGTGTTCAGGCAATGCTCGATGCGGTTATTGAATACTTACCGTCACCTACAGAGGTCAAAGCAATAGAGGGAGAGTTAGATAATGGCGAGCGAGGTATGCGTGCAGCTGATGATAAAGCGCCCTTTGCTGCCTTGGCCTTTAAAATTGCCACGGATCCTTTTGTGGGAACGCTAACCTTTATGCGAGTTTACTCTGGCACTTTGGAAAGTGGTACTGCGGTCTTCAATTCCGTCAAAATGAAACGAGAGCGCGTTGGTCGAATGGTTCAAATGCATTCTAATAGTCGCGAAGAGATTAAAGAGGTATTGGCAGGGGATATCGCTGCGGCAATTGGACTTAAAGATACCTCGACAGGTGATACTCTTTGTGCTGAAAGTAACAAGATCATTCTTGAGAGAATGGAATTCCCGGAGCCTGTCATTTCCGTTGCTGTCGAGCCTAGAACTAAGGTAGACCAAGAAAAAATGGGAGTTGCACTGGGTAAGCTTGCTCAGGAGGACCCTTCGTTTAGAGTTAAAACTGACGAAGAGAGTGGCCAGACGATTATTTCAGGCATGGGCGAATTGCATTTGGATATTCTGGTCGAGCGTATGCGCCGAGAGTTCTCGGTTGACGCCAATATTGGTAAGCCTCAGGTTGCTTATCGGGAAACTATTCGTAATAGTTGTGAAATAGAAGGCAAGTTTGTTCGGCAATCTGGTGGGCGCGGTCAGTATGGCCATATTTGGGTAAAATTCGAGCCCGCAGAGGACTCTGGCGCTGAAGGTTTAGAGTTCGTTAATGAGATCGTTGGTGGTTCTGTCCCTCGTGAATATATTCCTGCCGTCGCTAAAGGTATTGAGGAGCAAATGCAAAATGGTATTTTAGCGGGTTACCCCTTACTTGGCGTCAAGGCCACTCTTTATGACGGCTCCTATCATGATGTAGACTCATCAGAAATGGCCTTTAAAATTGCAGGGTCTTTGGCAACCAAAAAGCTGACGGAGTTTGGTGGTGCGGTATTGCTTGAGCCAGCTATGAAAGTAGAGGTGGTCATGCCTGAAGAGAATATGGGTGATGTAGTGGGTGACTTAAATCGTCGGCGAGGGTTGATTTTAGGAATGGAGGATAATTCTGCGGGCAAGGTTATCAATGCTCAAGTGCCGCTTGGTGAAATGTTTGGTTATGCAACAGACTTGCGTTCAGCGACTCAGGGTCGTGCGACTTTCACGATGGAGTTTGACATGTATGCCGAAGCGCCGAAAAGTGTTACTGAGGCGGTAATGGCCAAGAACATGGTTTAATGGAAATCCGTTAGCTTGTCCTCTTTAGAGAACCGACTCAATTAAAGGCTTTTGTTAAAGAAAGCATGTAGAAGCAGCTAGAGCAAATTGAGCACTCCCACGTTGATTATGAATGCTGATGATGAAGGATACAGACAAACGCTCATATTAGCCCAAGACGGGGTTTTAGAGCTCCTAAAGCAATAGAATACTTAAGAGCATAAAAACCCCCGGAGACTTCCATCCTCGGGGGTTTTGTTTTTGCAGTGAAAAGAAGCAGGTTACTTCGATGCTCGGAGCTCCTTGGCTGCCGCTATAACGTCTGCAGCGATATTTTGCGGGCACGGCAGATAGTGGGCAAATTCCATCGAGAATTGGCCGCGGCCAGAGGTCATCGTGCGCAGGTGGCCAATATAGCCAAACATCTCCGACAGTGGCACGTCTGCTTTAATCCGCACGCCTGTCACGCCAGGCTCTTGATCCTTGATCATGCCGCGGCGTCGGTTCAAGTCACCAATAACATCACCAACATGATCTTCAGGTGTATAAACATCTACCTTCATAATCGGCTCAATGATCTGTGGGCCTGCTTTCGGCATTGACTGGCGGAACGCGCCTTTAGCAGCAATTTCAAACGCAACCGCTGAGGAGTCAACGGCGTGGAAGCCACCATCGTAGAGCTCAATTTCAACATCGAGAACAGGATAGCCAGCCAATGGACCTTCAGCCATCATTCCCTTAAAGCCTTTCTCGATTGCTGGAAAGAATTCCTTAGGAACATTACCGCCAACAACCTTTGAACTGAATATAAAGCCCGTACCTGGTTCGCCGGGTTTAATGCGGTAATCGATCTTACCAAACTGACCAGAACCACCAGACTGCTTCTTGTGGGTGTAGCTATCTTCAAGGGCAGTAGTGATGGTTTCGCGGTAGGCAACCTGTGGTTGACCAACAATTAAATCTACGCCATAGGTACGGTTAAGAATATCTACCTTAATATCTAGGTGCAACTCGCCCATACCTTTAAGGATCGTTTCACCAGAATCTTCGTCAGTCTCAACGCGGAACGAAGGATCCTCAGCAATCATTTTACCAATAGCAATACCCATCTTCTCAGAACCGCCTTTATCCTTAGGCTTAACAGCGATAGAGATTACTGGCTCGGGGAATATCATAGGTTCTAATGTGACTGGATGCTTAGGATCACAAAGGGTATGACCCGTTTGAACATTCTTCATACCTACAATAGCAATAATATCGCCCGCTTGGGCTCGATCAATTTCGTTGCGGTCATCAGCATGCATTTCAACCATTCGGCCAATACGCTCGGTCTTGCCGGTGTATGAGTTAAGGATAGTCGTTCCTTTCTCTAATACGCCAGAGTAGATGCGCACAAAGGTAAGGGCGCCGAAGCGGTCATCCATAATCTTGAATGCTAGTGCCTTGAGACTTTCGCTTGTAGAAACAGTAGCAAATTCTCCGTTCTCGTCACCATTTTCGTCGGTTAGCGGCTGAGGCGTAACATCTGTTGGGCACGGCAGATAGTCAACAACAGCATCCAATACCATTTGGACGCCTTTATTCTTGAAAGCTGAACCACAGTAAGTAGGAAAGAAGTCTAAAGCGATAGTGCCTTTGCGGATACACCGTTTGACATCTTCAATAGAGGGCTCTTCACCTTCCATGTATGCCATCAACAAATCATCATCTTGCTCAAGCGCAGTTTCGATCATTTGCTCGCGATATTCTTCTACCTTGTCAGTCATATCCGTAGGTATCTCAACGACCTCATAATTCTCAGGTAGGCCGGAGTCATCCCAGACGTAGGCTTTCCGCTCTAGCAAGTCGACCAAACCAACAAAGTTTTCCTCAACTCCGATGGGCAGACACATAACCAAGGGGTTAGCGCCAAGAACTTTTCTGACCTGCTTAACAACTCGCAGGAAGTCAGCACCCATTCGGTCTAACTTATTAACAAAGATTACTCGTGCGACTTCGGATTCATTCGCGTAGCGCCAGTTAGTCTCGGACTGGGGTTCAACACCACCAGAACCGCAAAACACACCCACTCCACCATCAAGCACTTTAAGTGAACGGTAGACTTCTACTGTAAAGTCTACGTGCCCTGGTGTGTCGATGATGTTAAAGCGATGATCACGCCAGAAGCAGGTCGTGGCAGCTGATTGGATGGTAATTCCACGTTCTTGTTCTTGAGTCATAAAGTCTGTGGTGGCGTCGCCATCATGTACTTCACCGGTTTTGTGGATCTTTCCGGTTAGTTTTAAAATTCGTTCAGTTGTGGTGGTTTTACCCGCATCAACGTGGGCGAAAATTCCAATATTCCTGTAGTGAGATAAATCAGTCATGGTTTTACTCGATGTTTAAATTCTGGTTTTATAGGTATTAAAGCGCGCGCGAGTATACAGGATATCGACACCATTACAGAGGGAAATAATCATATATCACACATTTATGGTCATTTTTTACGTTTCGTGGTCCCTCAGTCCACTAAAAATGGTCTTGAGGTCACTGAAAAGCCCTAAATCGCAAAAAAAACCACTTTTGAAGCTAAAGAAAGTTGACTCTCAGAATCTGGTGTATAAGATGGCGGTCCTTGCGCAATGTAGCTGTGGATGTCATAGCCGTGTGCTAACGATTTTTTTGGATTAATGAGTAAAATGCCTGCTGGGGAGACACTGAGATGGCTAAAGAAAAATTTGAAAGAAACAAGCCGCACGTAAACGTCGGCACGATTGGTCACGTTGATCACGGTAAGACGACATTGACAGCGGCTATGACTCGCGTCTGTGCGGAAG
>Ga0209252_1000433_pt1 | contig 32205 bp, 26 predicted proteins | sample SaaInlV_135m_DNA_3_FD_184673 | JGI IMG/M metagenome (GOLD analysis project Ga0209252, IMG submission 184673) | Marine microbial communities from expanding oxygen minimum zones in the Saanich Inlet - Saanich Inlet SI074_LV_100m_DNA (SPAdes) (version 2) | ecosystem: Environmental > Aquatic >... | reverse complement strand
AAACAGATAGCATTGTCTTTTGGAGATACCTTAAATTATGATCAAAATACTCCAGGAGGAGCTACTTTACAGATGCATTCTACTAATACACAAACATTAAGTAAAATATCCCAACAACAATGGGATAATGTTATTATTCAATGTCAGAGTCAGGAGCCATCTTTTTCTCCTTCACAAGTAAGTAATGATGTGTTTCCTTATGCACAAATATTAATCGATTCCATTGAGTCAAATAATATTTGTACAGAGCCAATATTTTTCATGACTTGGGGTAGAAAGTATGGAGATCAGCAAAACTGTCAGTTTTATCCTCCTATTTGTACCTATGTAGGTATGCAACAAAGGTTAAGAGAATCGTATTTAGACATGACATTTAATCATAATGCTACTTGTTCACCTGTAGGTATGTCTTGGAAAGAATCTATTGCTCAGGATAGTGCTTTAAATTTATACTCTTCAGATAATAGTCACCCTAGCATATATGGTAGTTATTTGGCTGCATGTACTTTTTATGCTACAATATTTAAAAATAGTCCAATCGGATCTACTTATATGCCAATCGGAATAGGCCATGCTACAGCAGTTTCTTTACAAACTATCGCTTCTAATACTGTTTTAGATAGCTTATCTAATTGGAACATATTTAATGCTGATTTTACTTTTAATGTTAATAATGATACGGCTACTTTTAATAATCTGAGTTCTAATTTTGAAAGTGTTTTGTGGGATTTTGGAGACGGAATAACTTCCATTGATGAAAACCCCCTTCATATTTATGCTAATTCTGGTAATTATACAGTGTTATTAACTGCTTCCACAAATTCAAATTGTAATCAAGATACTATTACACACACTCTAACTATTAATATTCCTACAAATATTAATAGTGTAGAAGAAAATAAAAATCTCCTGAGAATAACGGATGTCTTAGGAAGAAAAACCTCCTTTAAAAAGAATAAAATCCTTTTTTATCTATTTGATAATGGGGAAGTGGAACAGAAAATTGTTGCTGAATAAGATTTACCTTAATCTTATTCCTACTTTTGCATTAATTATAATTTTCTATGAGTCATTTTTCTGATATTAACTTAAATAAGCAATTACAAAATGCGGTTTCTGATTTGGAGCTTACAAAACAAACTCCAATTCAGGAAAAGACTTTTTCTGAAATACTTAGTGGAACGGATATAGTTGGAATAGCACAAACAGGTACTGGTAAAACAATTGCGTATTGTTTGCCTCTTTTGCAAGAATTAAGTTATTCAGATCAAAAGAATCCTAGAATTTTAATCTTAGTTCCTACCAGAGAATTAGTAGTTCAGGTAGTAGAAACTATGGAAAGTTTAACTGAATATATTAGTTGTAGAATAGTAGGTGTATATGGAGGTACAAACATAAATACTCAGAAAATAAAATTGCAAGATGGAGCAGATGTTGTGGTTGCAACCCCAGGAAGATTATACGATTTAGCACTCTGCAGAGCTTTACAACTTAAGGGAATAAAGAAATTAGTGATTGATGAGGTAGATGTAATGTTAGATTTAGGTTTTCGTTTTCAACTTATAAATATATTTGAACTTCTTCCAGAAAGAAGACAAAATATAATGTTTTCAGCTACTATGACGGAAGAAGTTGATGAACTAATTTCTTCTTTTTTTAGTAGATCAAAAAGAGTTCAAATAGCACTAAGTGGCACTCCTCTTGACAATATTTCTCAGATAAAATATTCAGTACCTAACTATTATACAAAAGTAAATTTATTAGTCCATATTTTAAGGAATAAGGAAGAATTGAAAAAGGTTTTAGTTTTCGTGTCATCCAAAAAAATTGCTGACCGATTATTTGAAGATTTAGAAGAATTTTTTATTTCAGATATTGCGGTTATTCATTCTAATAAAAGTCAGAATTACAGGTTTAAATCTATTAAAAAGTATGATGAGGGAACTTGCAGAATACTAATAGCAACTGATATAATTGCTAGAGGTATGGATTTAGATAAAATTTCTCATGTTATAAATTTTGATACTCCAATTTATCCTGAGAACTATATGCATCGAATCGGTAGAACGGGACGAGCAGAAGAAAAAGGAAAATCACTTTTGTTTTATACTGATAAAGAGGAGAAATACAAAGAATTTATTGAAGATTTAATGAATTATAAGATTCCAGTTTCAGAAATACCAGAAGAAGTAGAAATAACTCAACAATTAACCGAAGAAGAGCGTAAATCAAATGGAAAGAATTTTTACAGGAATGTGAAAAAAGTAGAGGTCGGACCTTCTTTTCATGAAAAGAAAGAAAAGAATAAGAAAATAAATGATAGAGATAAGTGGAAGAAAGAGAGAAGAGTAAAATACAAGAAACCAAAAAGCAGAGGAGATAAAGGAGTAAACAGAAGAAGAAAATAATTTACTACCTTTAGCAAAAATGCAACTATGAAACGAATCTTATTTATTTTTACTACACTACTTTCTACGCTTTCATTTTCGCAAATTATATTCAGCCCTGAAGTTGAAATTTCAAATCATTTTACTGGTTACGGAAGACCAAGAATGGCTTTAATGGCAAACGACATGCCTATTATTATCTGGTTTAATGAGGTGTCTAATCAAACCATAAAGATTAGTAGACAAATTCCACAAGGTATTTTTACTCCTCCTGTTGATATAGTTGGTTCTGATTTGGAACCTATTGGTTTTATAGGTCCGGAAATTGCGGCAAAAGGAGATACTGTTTATATTACTTTTATTTGTGGGATAGCAAATAACTCTATCATGATTAAGAAATCTTTTGATGGAGGACTTACTTTTTCAGATACGATAAGGGTTTCTCCAAATGATAATAATTTTCAATATTACATGCCAAATATTGAGGTAAAAGATGATGGAAATCCTATTGTAAGTTACATGAAATGTACTCATAATGATACAGACTTTGAACAAATAGTAAATATTTCTATGGATTTTGGATCTACTTTTGATAATGAAGTAAATGCTTCAGAATTAGCTCCTGGAGAACCTTGTGACTGTTGTAAATCAACTATTGTTACTAAGGGGAATAATGTTTATTTACTTTTCAGAAACAATGAAGTTAATGTAAGAAATACTTACATTTCAAAATCTACTGATGGTGGAATTTCATTTACTGCTACACAAGATTTAGATGATTTGAATTGGACTATTAATGCTTGCCCAACATCATCTCCAAATGGAGTGTTAAATGGTGATTCTATTTTAGTGGCAAGTAGAAGTGGAGCTACTGGAGTAAATCAAGTGTATTATTCAAATGTGAACTCAAATAATCTACAAAAGAATTATTATAGAACAATTGATGAGATAGGGTCGGGATTGCAAGATCAGGTTGAGGTTGCTGGAGAGGGAAATATATTAGGAATTGTATGGCACGATAATAGAAATATGAATAATGCTTGTTATTTATCTTACACTATAGATGGAACTAATAATATTGGAGGATCTATTGAAATGTCAAATTCTATGATAGGACACAAAAAATTTCCAGATATTGAATATTCTAATGGTAAGTTCTATTTTGTTTACCAATATAACTCTGGGTATTCTATTGTCTATAAAGAGTTAGATTTATCTAATATCAACAATCTTAATCTTCCTACCACATCTTCTAATTCAATAGTGATTAGTACTACTGATTTTCAAGGAAAGAGATGCAAACTACAAAAAAACATGCCATACCTCAATATTTATCAAGATGGTAGAGTTGAGAAGAGAGTAACAATAGAATAAAGATTATTATTTTCTGTATTTACTGTATGAATATTCTCTTTTCTCTACTTCCATCTGAGTAGATGTAAATTAAAGGAATATTTGGTTTTGGGTTTATTGCTCTTCCATGAATATCAATAACTCTAATTAGTTTTTTGTTATTAGTAACTCCACTTATATTAGTGGGAAAACAATTGTTATTAAATGATGTCCAACTGTCTACAGCAAAGTTATATTCACAATAAGCGACATCATCAACATCAATACAAGTTAAACTAGGGTTGTTGATTGACATAAAATACCACAATCCACTATTGTTTCCGTTTCTTAAATCTATAGATGTAAGGTTGTTGTTGGAACAAGTTACTTCGAAAAGTTGTGTATTGTTTACTAGGTTTAATGTGGTTAAATTATTGTCGTAACAAAATAAAGATTGTAGAGCAATAAAACTTTCAACTCCTGTCAAGTCAGAGATGTTATTATTATTAATCATAAGTTCTGTTACTGTATCAATAGCAGAGGTTTCAACAAAACCGTCAATCAGAAAGTCATAACCAGAGTTTATTAGAGCCTGTTCAAAATTTACATCTGGTATAGACGTATATTGACTGAAAGAAGACAAGGGAATTAGTAATAGTAACAGTAATTTTTTCATAGTTGATTGGTTTTATCTTTTAAACGGAAATTATTGTTTCAATTTCTACAAAACTAACATTTTTCTGCACATTTCTCTCCATCAATAGCTGCTGAAATAATACCTCCAGCATACCCTGCTCCTTCTCCACATGGAAAGAGTCCTTCAATCTGAGGGTGTTGGAAGGTGTTTTTATCTCTAGGAATACGAACAGGAGAGGAGGTTCTGCTTTCTGGAGCGTGTATTACCGCTTCATTGGTTAAATATCCCTTCATTTGTTTACCGAATTGTTTAAACCCTTCTTGTAAATTTTTATTAATAAAATCAGGTAATACTTCTGATAATTTAGTTGAAGTAGTTCCAGGAAAATATGAGGTTTCTGGTATGTCTGTAGATTGTTTGTTGTTGGTAAAATCAACCAATCTTTGTGCTGGAACTTTTTGAGTTTCTCCTGCCAATTTCCATGCTTTTTGTTCTATTTCTTTTTGAAATTGAATTCCAGCTAATGGTCCAAATTCTTTATATTTTACAAAATCTTCTAACTTTAATTCAACTACAATCCCTGAGTTAGAAGTTTTAAAATCTCTTCTGGAGGGAGACCATCCATTGGTTACTACCTCTCCAGGACTAGTAGCACAAGGAGCTATGATTCCACCAGGACACATACAAAAAGAATAAACTCCTCTGCCATTTACTTGTTTTGCAAGCGAATAGGGTGCAGGAGGTAAATATTCTCCTCTATCTTCACATTTATATTGTATCTGATCTATTAATTCTTGTGTGTGTTCTACTCTAACACCAATTGCAAATTCTTTTACCTGTATTTCTATTTCTTTTTTATAAAGTAGTTCAAAAATATCTCTTGCCGAATGCCCTGTAGCTAATATTACTTTATTTGAGTTTATTGTATTATCTGAAAGTAGTTTTACTCCATCTACTTTATTATTTTTTAAAATAATATCGGTCACGCGAGAATTGAACAAAATCTCTCCTCCGTACTCCAAAATTGTCTCTCTGATTTTCTGAATAATTTGTGGAAGTTTGTTTGTTCCAATATGAGGATGAGCATCTACTCTTATTTCTGGTGTAGCTCCATGCATAATAAGTACATCTAATACCTTGTTTACATCACCTCTTTTCTTACTTCTGGTATAAAGTTTCCCATCTGAGAAAGTTCCTGCACCTCCTTCACCAAAACAGTAGTTAGAATCCTTATTTACAATATGTTCTTTTGTTAGTTTTGCTATATCTTTTCGTCTTTCTTGAACTGATTTCCCTCTTTCAATTACAATTGGTTTTTTACCTTTCTCTAATAGTTTTAAAGCAGCAAAAAGTCCAGCCGGTCCAGCTCCAATAATTATAATTTCTTCTTTTCCGTTTGCATCTTTGTATGCAGGAAGATTTTCTTTTTCTTTTACATGTTTTTCTGATACACAAACTCTTAGCTTTAGATTGATTTTCACTATTTTCTGTCTAGCATCTGTTGATCGTTTTAATATTTCTAGATGAGTTATTTCAACTTCTTCTATTTGCAACTTTTTTGCAACTATATTTAATAGTAATGCTCTTTTAGAAGCTTCTTCTGGTGATACTTGTATTTGTAAATCTTTAATCATACTACAAAAATACATTCTTTACTATGAAAAAGTAATATTGTCACAATTAGTTTTTTATTAGGTATTCATTTAGAATGTATCTATATTTGTAAAAATTAAAATACAATGAAAAAATTAGTTTTCTTATTATTTATTATATGTTATTCTATTTCCTCTTTTTCTCAGGAAAATAGAATTGTATTAAAATCAGGAACTTTTAAAACAGATTATTATTTTGATTTAAATATTTCAGATAATGACAACTATCGAATGTTATTCTTTAATCAAATTCCTAACCAAAAACAAAAGAATGAGTTACAAAAGTTAGGAGTGGAGTTTTTGTATTATTTACCTAAAAATATTTATGTTGTAAGTTTTAGTCAAAATATATCTGAAAATCAACTTAAAAAATACAATATAATTTCAGTTGTCAAAATAAAATCAGAATATAAAATTGATTATAAAATTCAGAGTAATAATTTTCCTAAATGGGCTTTGAAAAATAATAAACTTTATATAAAGTTACTACTTTTTAAAGATGTGATAATTCCTGATGTGTTAGAAGAGATTAGAGTTTTATCTGAATCAATAGAAGATTTAAATGAATTTTCTAATTCGGTTACAATATCTATTATTCCTAGTAATTTAAATTTGTTTTCAGAACTAAATTATGTTTCTTATATTGAAGCAATTGACCCTCCATCAGAAAAAGAGAATAATGAGGGAAGAACATTACATAGGTCGAATGTAATAAATACTAATTTCTCTACTGGTCGTCATTATGATGGTAGTGGTATAAATATTATGATGCAAGATGATGGAGTTATTGGTCCTCATGTAGATTATAATGGTAGGGTAGATCAATCTAATTGTTCAGGTTGTAGCACTTCAAATTCTAATGATCATGGAGATCATGTGGCAGGAACTATTATGGGAGCAGGGAATATTGATCCACAAGCTGCAGGAATGGCAAATGGAGCATTTTTGTATGTATACTCTTCATCCAATAATAATTATTATGATGTGCCTACAATCTATCAGAATAATGATGTAATTATTACCTCAAAATCCTATTCAAATGGATGTAATGCAGGATATACTTCACTATCTCAAGATTTAGATGAGCAAATAGTACTATATCCTTCATTATCTCATGTTTTTTCTGCCGGAAATGATGGTAATTCTGATTGTGGTTATGGAGCGGGAAGTAATTGGGGAAATGTAACTGGAGGACATAAACAAGCTAAAAATGTAATTGCAGTTGCAAACTTAAATGGAATTGGAGATCTTGCTTCTTCTTCTAGTAGAGGTCCCGCAGCAGATGGAAGAATAAAACCTGATATCGCTGCAAAAGGAACTTCTGTTTGGTCAACCATACCATCATATAGTTATGGTAATAAAACGGGTACTTCTATGTCATGCCCTGGTATAGCAGGTGTTATGGCACAATTATATCAGGCTTATAAAGATTTAAACGGAGGAGTTAATCCACCTTCTGATTTAATGAAATGTATCTTGCTTAATTCTGCAGATGATATAGGAAACCAAGGACCAGATTTTAAACATGGTTGGGGAGAGGTAAATGCATATCGCGCTGTGAAACTTTTAGAAAATGGAAATTATCTTACAGATTCTATTATTCATGGTTCTGTAAATTCACATATAATTGATATTCCAAATGGAGTTTCACAAGTAAAAATAATGACTTATTGGCACGATAAAGAAGCTAATACATCCTCTCTAATTGCCCTTGTGAATGATATTAATTCTTCTTTAGATTATTTACCTCTTGGAGTAAATTACAATCCATTAGTTCTAGATCCAACTCCAAATCAATCGGCACTTAATTCTGTTGCGGTTCCTGGTATAGATAATATAAATAATATGGAGCAAATTGTTATTGTTAATCCTATTCAAGGTAACTATACTTTAAACATTAATGGATTTAGTATCCCATACGGACCTCAAAAATATTCAGTTACATACGAATTTATTACTGATGATATTGAACTAACCTATCCTATTGGAGGTGAAGGGTTTGTTCCTGGTGAAACAGAAATATTAAGATGGGATGCCTCTGAAGGAAATACTTCATTTACTTTAGAATATTCTACTGATGGAGGTAGTATTTGGAATACTATTACAACTAATGTAAATGCGGATGACAGGCACTATAGTTGGAATGTCCCAAATACAATCACTGAGCTAGCAAAAGTTAAAATTACCAGAGGAAATTTTACTGATGAAAGTGATGAAAACTTTACAATTGTTGGAGTGCCACAAAATATTATTGTAGATTGGATTTGTCCAGATTCTGTGTATGTTTCCTGGAACACAGTTAGCGGTGCCTCGTCTTATGAAGTGAGCATGCTAGGTAATGTTTATATGGATTCAATGACTACAAATACAAATACAAATGCATTCTTTCTAAATCCGAATTCTTCAGTTACGGATAGCTGGTTCTCAGTTTGCGCAAAAGTAAATGGAAAAAAGGGGAGGAGAGCTGTAGCTGTAAATTCACAACCAACTAATAATGGATGTGTTGCTCCACCAATTGCAGACTTTTATGTTTCATCATTATCATCTTGTTCAGGGGAAATTACATTTTTTGATTTGAGTCAGAACCAACCAAATAATTGGAGTTGGGATTTCGGAGATGGAAACACTTCAAATTCACAAAACCCTACTCATACTTATCAAGGTAGTGGAAGTTATTCAGTACAATTAATAATTTCAAATAATCTGGGTGCAGATACTGTTTTTTACCAAAATATTATGACTGTAAGTTATAATCCTGCTCCTATAACCTATAACGATACATCTTATGTAAACCCATCTTCATTTATTCTAAGTAGTCCTTCAAATAATGTAAAATGGTATGCAGATACTTTAGGAAGTTCTTCTTTATATTCCGGAGCAAACTTTACTACTCCAATTTTAACTCAGAACACTACTTATTACGCTAAAGACTTTGGAGGACCTACAGTATTTGGTGGTCCCTTAGATAATACCATTGGTGGAGGAGGATATTACAATAATGATAGACATCTGTTCATTGATTGTTATACTCCTTCTAAATTGATTTCTTTTGATGTATATGCTGGAACATCACAGTCAATAACCTTTGAGTTAAGAGATGATAACTCTCAAGTTTTGGAAGATACTACAATTACGGTTCAGTTAGGACTTAATACTTTGAATGTAGACTTTAATGTTCCATCTATGAATGATTTAGAATTAGGAATCTCTACCGGAAATTCTGATTTATATAGAAATAGTTCAGGAGCTTCTTATCCTTATCCGATAGGTAACCTAGCAAGCGTTACAGGACACAATTCTCCTTGGGGAGATCCTGAATATCATTATTTCTTCTATAATATAAAGATGATGGAAAATTGTAATTCAGAGTATGCGGAGGCTACAGCAGTATTTATGACTCCTCAATCTATTGAGGAAAATAGTCAGATAATAAATGTTTTTCCAAATCCTACATCTGAATATATTAATATTGAAAGTGTTAATAATATAGATGAAATTAGAATTTTTGACATTCAATCAAGAGTAGTTTTTTCTGAGACCATAAACTCCAAAACAAAGAAAATTAATATCTCAAATTTTAGTACAGGAGTATATATAACAGAGATTGTAACAAACAATATTGTTATAAGAAAAGAGTTTGTCATAAGTAATGATAAAACAAAATAAAATACTAATTCTATTCTTTGTAATTTCCTCTGTTTCTTATTCTCAGAAGCTAACACTAAAAGATTATGTAATAGAAGAAGGAGATACTATTTTACTTTCAGATATTCCTGTTATAGAAATTATTACATTTAAGGATGCAAAGGAGAAAGTAAGGTATAATAGACTAAAAAGAAAAGTTTTGAAAGTTTATCCGTACGCTATTTACACAAAGAATAAACTGAAGGAAATTGAAGAGGAACTTTCAGAAATAAAGAGAAGAAGAAAAAAGAAACAACATACTAAAAAAGTATCGTCTTTTCTGAAAGAGGAATTAGGAGAGAAGATGAAAAAACTTACTAGGACAGAAGGAAATATATTAGTGAAGTTAATTTATAGAGAAACAAATATCTCTACTTATAAATTATTAAAAGAGTACAGGGGGTCTGTAAATGCTTTCTTTTGGCAAACTACGGCTAAAATGTACGACAATAACCTAAAACAAGAATATGACCCTGTAAATAATAGGGAGGACATGTTAATAGAACATATTATTATAAATGCAAAATTAGAAGGGAAGTTGTGAAGATTCCTTGCTAAATAGTCTAGATCTTAAAATATCATTTAAGATTACTCAATAATTATCTTCTTTTCTACTGTTCCGTCATTGTATATGTAGAATAGTGTGGTGTTTCGTTTTTCGTTAACTTCTCTTCCTAGTATGTCTGTTATTTTAAGAAGTTTTTTGTTATAATTCTGTTCTTCTATTGCAGTTACTTCACAAACAGCAATACAAGCAGCTTGAGTAGGGTATATTCCGTTTCCTGTTCCTGGATCAACACAATTCCCCTGTACGTCACAATCCCAAGTTGGTGTAATTGTTATGTTCACTGGATTAGAACTTGCTACACATCCATTTGTATCAGTTATAGTGAGAATATAAGATCCAATTTGTGTTGGGATAAAATTTGCTGTTGTACCTACAGAAAGACCAGCTAATGTCCAGTTATACGAATATCCTGGAGTTCCTCCAATAACTGTTGATTGAAGTTGATTTCCATTTTGGGTAACTGATACTATTATCTGTGATGGAGATAAGATTGTAAAAGAGGTAGTTCCAAAAGTTCCTTGTGCATCTGTGATACTAACATTATATGTTCCTGCATTTAAATTATTAGGGTTTACTCCAAACCAATTAGTAACATACGGAGCTACCCCTCCACTAATACAAGCAGCAGCTGTTCCATTTGAATCTCCAAAACATTCTACATTTGTTGTAACTGTATTTACTGTAAGTGCGCCTGGTTCAGTAGCATCAAAACTTCCCGCTTCAAAGAATACTCCAGAATCATGTGAGTCATCACTACCATCTGCAATAGCTAATTTTATGTGGTAAACATTACAAGGAATAACAGCAGCTGAGGCTGTAAATACATCTGTATATCCATTAAAAGCAGATACTGTAGCTGCACTATCATGGTTGTAATATTGACTATTAAGAGTGTTATTAACAGTAGAAATGGTAATTGGTAAAGATGGATTTGAGTTTGGAACAACAGCAATGTTAATAGCTCCACCAGGAAAAGCGGGAGGTGAGGCATATGGGCCGGTTATTCCAGGTCCAGAAATTAAAAAGGCAAAAACATCATTATAGTTGGAATTTACAAAAGTTAAATATTCTTCTGATGCAAAAACATAGTTGAATGTAACCGTATCAGCAGATGGTACAAAATCAAACTCCAGAATAGCAGCGTCTCCTGTAGAAGATACTGAGAAAGTTTGTCCTATTAATCCTGGAACAGAATTTGCAATTGTTAGTAAATCTGGATCTGAATTCCCCATCAATGATGTTGAAAGAAAGTAGGTGTCTAATGCTGGAGTTGAGTCAATAATATTCCATGCAGAATCATAAATATAATCCCACCAAGGAAGAGTGTCTGATCCAGTATTTCCGATAGAATCTACACCACCAGTTGACAAAACAAATCCACTATCAATACCAATTAATCCCATTGGATCTTTAAAGAATCCAATCTGAGAAGAATCTCCTATATAGCTATGATTTGATGTTAGTACACCATTCCCAATAAGTACATTGTCAATTAAATAAGATGGGTCATTAAAGTTCCCAGTAGTATTTATTTGTACTTGAGCAACGGATAACAGGGTGGTTGTACAAAATAATGATAGTAATATATTTTTCATAAGTTTTATTTTTTGTAAAAATAGGGTTTATTATTTTAGTGTAGATATATTGTTTATTCAGATTATAAAATTAATTATCTATTAATGATTCTCCATTTAGATTTGTGGTGAGTATACTGCTCATATAATCAAAAAAAGGTCGTATTACCTGAAATGAATGTAACACTGTTTTATAAAATTTTTTATCTATAACCTCTTTATTTTTAAATTTCCTTAGTAGTATGAAGTCCTTCTTATTTATTAATGTAATATTTGGATGGTTCTTGTTAAATCCTTTTGGGGCTTTTTTTAGTGAATGTCTCTTGTAAAACCCTCCAAATGTTTCTTTAATATCTTTTGTGTTTAAAATCTCAGTAATAGTTTCTCCATCCAATTCAAACTCTTTTCGTATTCTGAGTAAATCCTCTTTATTTGGTTGCCAAAAACCAACTGCCAAAAATGAACCATCAGGAGTTATTTCTAAATGATATCCTCCTCTAAGGGATTTAGTTGCTCTTTTGTAACCACAACTTCTGTATGTTTTATAAGGTGATTTATCTTTCGAGAAACGAATATCTCGGTAAATTCTGTAAACTTTCATTCCCTCCAAATCGTCTTTAGTTGAAAGTTCTTGAAAAACAGAGGTGAAAAAGGATTTTATTTTCTCTTCTTCCTCTAAATAATAATCTTTATTTTTAGCAAACCACTCTCTGTTATTGTTGTCTCTTATTTTGTTTAGAAACTTAAAGATAGAAGGATTTACTTGAGGATCCATATTTACAGATTTAGAGAATTAATTAGTTCATCATCTGCAAGGCTGGGTATACTTACTTTTAAGTTAGGTTCCATTTCCATAGCTCTTCTTATAGCAAAATTAGCTTCTTTGTTTCTAGCCCAGCTTCTTCTGCTTATTCCGTTATTTACATCCCAAAAAAGCATAGACTTTAATTTTCTATCTGAATCTTTACTACCATCTAACATCATGCCAAAACCACCATTTATAACTTCACCCCAACCAACACCACCACCATTATGGATTGAAACCCATGTAGCTCCTCTAAAACTATCTCCAATAACATTTTGTATTGCCATATCAGCAGTAAATTGGGATCCATCATAAATATTTGAAGTCTCTCTGTATGGAGAATCTGTGCCACTAACATCATGATGATCTCTTCCTAAAATTACGGGTGCAGAAAGTTCTCCACTATTAACTGCATTGTTAAATGCTTCTGCTATTTTCATTCTTCCTTCAGCATCTGCATAAAGTATTCTAGCTTCAGATCCAACTACCAATTTATTCTCTCCGGCAGCTTTTATCCAGTTTATATTATCGTTCATTTGTAATTTTATCTCTTCAGGGGAAGTTGACATGATATTTTCTAAAACTTCAGTTGCAATTCTATCTGTAATTTTCAAATCTGTTAAGGAATTTGAAGAACATACCCAACGGAACGGACCGAAACCATAATCGAAACACATTGGCCCCATAATATCTTGTACATAAGAAGAATATTTAAATCCTCCCTTTTCGTTTAGTATATCTGCCCCTGCACGGCTTGCTTCTAACAAGAATGCATTTCCATAATCAAAAAAGTACATACCTCTTTCTGTAAGGGTGTTTATTGCATTTGTATGACGAACCAATGTTCTTTGTACTTCTTTTTTGAATTGTTCAGGATTATTAGTCATCATATTGTTTGCATCTTCAAAACTCACCCCAACAGGGTAGTATCCACCTGCCCATGGGTTGTGTAAGGAAGTTTGGTCGGAGCCTAATTCAATATCTATGTTTCTTTCTACCAACCTTTCCCAAAGGTCAACAATGTTTCCATCATAAGCAATAGATACAGCTTCTTTGTTTTCTCTGGCTTGTATGGCTCTATCAATTAATTTATCTAAGTCTTTATATACTTCATCTACCCAACCTTGTTTGTGTCTTTTAGAAGTTGCTTCTAGATTTATTTCTGCTACTATACAAATTCCTTTAGCTATAACTCCTGCTTTTGCTTGAGCTCCACTCATTCCTCCTAAACCTGAAGTAACAAATATTTTACCACTCATATCTATTGCAGAAGAATCAATTTTTCTCGAAGCATTTAGAATTGTAATAGTAGTTCCATGAACAATACCTTGAGGACCTATATACATAAAACTACCAGCAGTCATTTGTCCGTATTGAGTAACTCCAAGTGCATTAAATTTTTCTAAGTCTTCTGGTTTTGAGTAGTTTGGAATCATCATTCCATTTGTCACTACAACTCTTGGGGCATCTTTATGTGATGGAAATAATCCCATTGGATGACCGGAATATAAAACTAAAGTTTGTTTATCTGTCATTTCTGCTAGGTATTGCATACAAAGTAGGTATTGTGCCCAATTTTGGAAAACGGCACCATTTCCACCATATGTAATTAACTCGTGAGGATACTGAGCAATATCATAGTCTAAGTTGTTGGATAACATCATCATTATTCCAGCAGCTTGCTTGCTTTTATGAGGGAATTCTTCAAAATGACGAGATTTTATTTCATAATCTGGTCTATATCGGTACATATAAATTCTACCATATTTTTTCAGTTCATCTGCAAATTCTTGTGCAAGTTGAGAATGTAAGTTTTTAGGGTAATATCGTAGTGCGTTTTTTATTGCAAGTTTCTTTTGCTGAGTTGTCAGTATATCCTTTCTTTTTGGAGCGTGACTAACAGAAGTGTCGAACTCTTTTTTTTGAGGTAACTGTGTAGGGATACCTTGTAAAATAGATTTTTTTATATTAATCATTTCTTTTTATCTTCTTTCTTATATGGACAATGTTTGCAGTTGTTTTCGCAACAGTAACCTCTATTTAAATGGTATTTTTCAGTAAAAACTACATACCCTTCTTTGGAATAATAATATTCATCTTTTTCTAGATTTTGTATGTTAGAGAACTCTTTCATATACTTGCAAATTTACGATATTTGCGTGAATGAAAATCAAAACTAAAGAAATATCCCATCCTATTTTAAAAGAGAAGGAAATAAAACTTTTTATAAAGAGAATAGATTTGATTCATACTTTTATATCAGGTAATAAATGGTATAAATTGAAATATAATTTACTAGAAGCAAAAAAACAAAATACAAATACTGTTTTAACTTTTGGTGGTGCTTATTCTAATCATATATCAGCAACATCTTTTGCTGCAAAGGAAAAAGGATTCAAAAGTATAGGAATAATTAGTGGGGAGGAAACTTTACCATTAAATGACACTTTAGATTTTGCCAAAAAACAAGGAATGTCAACACATTATGTGAGTAGGAGTGATTATAGAAAAAAATACACAGATGATTTTATAGATAAATTAAGAGAAAAATTCGGTAATTTTTATTTAGTTCCAGAAGGAGGGACAAATGAACTTGCTGTAAAAGGTGCTCAGGAAATCTTAGATAGAAATGACACTCAAGATTTTATTTGCACTGCAATAGGTACAGGGGGAACTATTTCAGGAATTATTAATTCATCTTGCGACAATCAGAAGGTTTTAGGATTTCCTGCTATAAAAGGTGGTGAAGATTTAGAAAAGGATATATCTGAATGGACAAACAAAGAGAATTGGAAACTTTTTTCAGATTATCATTTTGGTGGATATGCTAAAATATCGGAGGGTTTAATCCATTTTATTATGGATTTTTACAATATACAAAATATTCCTTTGGATGCTGTCTATACCGGAAAAATGATGATGGGTATTTTGGATTTAGTAGCTAAAGATTACTTTGCAAAAGGAAGTGAAATATTAGCAATTCATACAGGAGGATTACAGGGAAATATTGGTTTTAATAAAAGGTTTGGGTTAAATCTTCCTCATAATCTCTAACTTACTGTTGTCTTTCCAAGTTCCTGCTGTAAAGTCAGGAATTTTTATTGATTGACTATTAGTAGCAACAGAAAGTTCGGAAAGTGGAGTGATAGAACTCCACATTACACTATCGTACAAATTTATATCTAGTGGTAGTCCTAAATTAAGGCATCTTACCAATCGGTAAATCATTACAAAATCCATGCCTCCATGCCCTTGTTTGAATCCTTTACTTATTTTTTTTAGTTTGTTTATTATTGGATGTTGGTATTTACTTCTGTATTTTTTATATTCTTCTTCCTTCAACCAATTGTGTCCCCAATATTCTGGTTTTTCTCCTTCAATATATAATCTACTTGGGTATCCGTCGTGCACAGCTTTTGTGCCAACTACTTTATTGATTCTAGAGTAAGGCCTTCCGGTATGAACATCAAATTGTAAAAGAATTGTTTTCCCTTTTTCTGTTTTAATTAGAGTGTTGTTCATATCTCCACATTTATAAGATTGAATAGGATGATTAGCTTGTTTTGCTGCACTACTCAAATTCAATTCTCTACTACTCATTGATGTAAGATGAGAAAATGTATCTCCTCTACCAATATTTAAGTAAAAGGAAATCGGACCTAATCCGTGAGTTGTATAAAAATTACCATTTCTTTCAGCATGTTCGTGTAATCTCCATTGTCCTTCATAATAAGTATCGTGAAGCAGTAGAGCTCTCAAATCATGCAAGTAAGCTCCTTCGGTATGTGTGATGTCTCCGAAAACATCTTCTTGGATCATATTCAGAATCCAAAGTTCTTCTTCATTGTAATTGCAGTTTTCCATCATTAAACAATGTTTTTTAGTACGCTCGGCAGTTTGTATCAAGCTCCAACAATCTTCAATTGTAGATGAAATAGGCACTTCACTTCCAACATGTTTTCCGTTTTCCATAGCGTAGAGTGCCATTGGAGTATGTAAATCCCAAGGAGTAGCAATTATTACCAAATCAACATCATTTCTTTGGCAAAGTTTTTTCCAATCGTTTTGAGTTTTATAATATAGATTTGCTTTCTTTTTTTGCCAAACAGATAATTTTTCCGAAGCAGAATTTACTTTCTTCTCTGTGATGTCGGATATTGCAATAATTTCAGCATGATTATTTTCATGTAAATATTGGAACATTTCTAAAAGAGTATTCCCTCTGTTTCCCATTCCAATAATACCGACTCTTACTTTTTTAATAGGGGAGCAGGAAAACCCAAACATACTTCCGTCAACATCTTTTTTAGTGTTGTTTATTAGTTCTTGAACAGAATCTTCTTCACTAGAAAAACTGTTAAATGGAATTCCTAAAAAGGCAGAAGCTCCGATTACAGATTTAAGGAAATGTTTTCTTTTCATTGCAGAATGTTTATAATTTAGATTTTCCAAATGTATACAATTTATGATAATTATATATTTTAGTGAAATGAAAGTTTTCTGTTTTTTAGTTTCTTTTTTCTGCCTCTATTCTGTTTCTTCTCAAAGCAAATCAGAATTATATATAAAGCAATATTCTGAATTAGCTGTAAGTGAAATGAAAGAATTTGGAATACCAGCATCTATTACGTTATCTCAAGGAATATTAGAAAGCGGAAATGGAGAAAGTTACCTAGCAACTGAGGGGAAAAACCATTTTGGAATAAAATGCCATGATTGGGAAGGAGAGGAGATATATGCAGATGATGATAAAGAGAACGAATGTTTCAGAAAGTATAAAAAGGTACAACAATCGTACAGAGATCATTCTGAATTTTTAACTACACATAGTAGATATTCCTCTTTATTTGAATTGGAAATAACCGATTATAAAGGATGGGCTAAAGGATTAAAAAAGGCGGGTTATGCTACCTCACCAACATATGCGGAGAAATTAATTTCTATTATAGAAAGATATAACTTACAAGAATTTGACCAAGAAGAAAAAGACGAATCTCTAAGAGAAAAGCATTTGTTTGTCACTCATAATTATGGATTTCCTTTTGCTTATGGGATAGGATTAAATTATATGCAAATGGATAAGTATTTTATTAGTACAGATATAAGCTCTTCTTTTGTGTTTAGTGGAGTATCTGTTGGAGGAGGGAAGCATTTGTTTGATAAGTTTTATGCTGCTATGTCAGTAAATGGGATTTATCATGGGTACACTAATAATTACAAACATAAATTAGATGTAGGGATAAACCCAAAGCTTACGTATGTTTTGGACAAGAAAAACAAAAGAATACTAATTAATGCAGGATTTATATATACTCTTGAAGAGATAAAAAACAAGAATATAAGAGCAACTTTTAGTTTAACGTATTTGATAAAGTAGAGAGGATTATGCTTAATAAAAAAACTTTTTCATAAAAAAGTAGTCTCCTTCTTTTGGTTGTTTTTTATCCAAATACCTTTTTATCGCAGTGTTCCAATTTAGTTTTGTAGTTCCATTATCTGTTACAAAAAACACATGATCTGTTTTTACCTTGTTGTAATCATAGTTGTTTTTTTCTAGTTTTAATTTTAGTTTTAAGCTGGCTTTCCGGAATGTCTCGCCTTTAACAAGAGTATATCTTATTTCTCCTAATTCTTTTTGTGTAAGTGTATCTGTTATTGTTGTGTCTTTTAAAAGAGAATTTACAAGTATATTTTGTGTAAGAGTATCTGTTGTTATTGTGTCAATCAAAATAGAATCAATAGGTATGTCTTGTTTCTTTTCAAATTTTAATATTTTGAGATGAGTACTAACCATGGTGTTTTCATCTCTTAATTGATACGATATAATTGTGTTGTTACTGTCTTCTGATGAAGTAATATCTGAATAATAATGTAGTCCATACTTTGCAGACTGGTATCTTTTGTAGTCTGAGTATACAGGATTATTTTCTAAGATATTTCCTGTGTCCAAACTAAGATATAGGTCATATAATTGTGTTGTGTCTGACGAAAAAATAAAATAATCACTAGTAGATAAATAATAGTTATTGTTTTCTGTAAATAACTTGTCTGCAAGTAGTTGAAATAGGTTGTCTAAATTTGTTTTGTAATAATTTCTTTTCTCAGTAATATATGTTTCGGTAGAATCATTTATATGATTTAAGATGCTGGATACATTATGTGGTTCGTTAGTTTTCAGATAATAATAAGTAGTATTGTTGGTTGTGAAAAACCCTACTTCTTTAATATAGTTCGCTAGTTCAGATAGGTTAAAATTATAATCAGAATTTAACATTTTGTATATGGAATCCCAATTGTTAAAATTATTGTTGTTTTTCAGATAAGTTTTATAATTATTGAAAGTAATTTTTTTGTACGACATACTTAAAAATTCTGAAGTAGAAAGTGGAGCAATTTTATCAATACTAACATCTATCTTTTCCTGATGTCTTAAGATGTTTATGAAACTTGTGGAGTCATTATCATATTTTATAGTAGAGTCGCCTATCATTGAGTTTAGATCCTGAAGAGGTATATCTTTTTCTAGAATTCTAAACATTAGATTAGCAGTGTTTTCTGTATTATTGTTAGGATTTGTGTTTTCTACATCATTATAAGCTCCTTTATAAACCCAGTATATAATAACAGTTAAACACACTATTATTACTCCAATATTTCTGATTCTTTTATTCATAAACACAATAAATAAGTTTGAAACAAAATTATTAAAATAGCTCTATCTGATTTGTTAGTAAACGGAAACTTTTCCTATGGTATTTGTTAGCACCGAATTTTTTTATTGATTCTCTGTGCTTTTTTGTTGGGTATCCTTGGTTAGTTTCCCAAGAATATTGAGGAAATTCCTCCGATAAATCTTTCATTATCTTATCTCTTGCGGTTTTTGCAATAACAGATGCAGCAGCAATACTCATGTATTTTGCATCTCCTTTTATAATGCATTTATGTTCTACTTTTTTATATTTATTAAATCGATTTCCATCAATTAAAAGTAGTTCGTATTTGTTAGAAATCTGATCTATAGCTCGGTGCATTGCTAGAAAAGATGCGTTTAGTATATTTATTTTATCAATTTCCTTTGGAGATACAACTCCTATTCCGAAAGATATTGCTTCATCTTTTATTATTTTCTCAAGAATTTCTCTTTTCTTCTTACTAAGTTGTTTAGAATCATTAAGTGTTTTATTATTGAAATGCTTAGGAAGTAATACAGCTGCGGCTACAACCGGACCAGCTAAGCATCCTCTGCCCGCTTCATCACATCCAACCTCAATTTTACCAGAAAACCTTTGTTTTAACATTATTTCTTAAAAAGCCCTCTATCGTTTTTATCTTTATCAATTTCAGGAAGAGATTTATTAGTTCTGATGTCAATATCTTCTTTAAATATCCATTCTCCGTTTTTATACAGAAAGCAATCATAACTTCCGTCTGGAACATAAAACTGATTGAATCCTTCTTGATTCTCTTTTAACGGAACTAGATGATCTAATACAATTCGGTTCTTGTGTTCATCAAAATTTACACTTGCAGAAGTATTTCTATTGTACTCCACCACTATTCTTTTTGTAGTGTCTTCTCCTTTTATAAATATGTCTTTTCCCAAGGTTACTTTCTGATTTTTTATATCTAATACATCAATTATCTTTATTATAGATTCTGGATTGTTTCCATTCCATGCAAGTAGGGTATAGTGTTGATTGTTTCTCTTTTTCGGAGAAATAATTTTGTAGTATAAAGATCCATACCAATTTTCATTATTATAGATTGTTGTTTCAAAATTAAATAAATCAGTTTCTGTATGTTTCAATTCAATTATCTGATTGTATCCGTTGTCAGAATTTGGAAGTACAATAAAAGCAAAATACTTACTTGTTCCATTTCCTTTAGGAAGAATCCAGTTAAATAAGCGGAAGGAATTATCTTCAGGATTTAATCTGCTAATAGTTTTTAGATCATTGAAAGGATAATCGTAAGATTTTTTATACTTCATTACTTCCTTTAACTCTGATATAAAACCAATATTTGATTTCTCTCTTATTTCCAGAGTCTCTCCATACATAATATTATTTGATAATACTAATAGAGTGTCTTCATATTCTTTTATCACCTTATCGGAGATGTTTTGTGCAGAAAGAAACATAGAAGAGAGGATAAAAATGAAAGAAAGGAATTTGTTCATTATAATTTTTAATTAATAACTATAAAAAGTAAACTAATATTACTTTTGTACAAAGATATTACATAAAATGAACTTAGAAGAACGAATAGATGCTTTTGTACAATTAGGAAAATTTCTTTCAGGACTTTCAGAAGAATCACCAGCTTTTATGGGAAAGGAATTAGGAAAATTAAAAAGTAAAATTGAGGAGTGTGAGATTAGAAATAATTGGTTTACAGAGGACAGTATTAATAACTCCTTATTATCTTTATCTAATCAATTAAGCTCAGATAATTTTAACGCATGGATTACTTCTTATAATTTATCAAATTCAGGAGAGGGTAAAAGAGTCCTACTTGTTATGGCGGGAAATATTCCTTTGGTTGGTTTTCACGATTTTTTGTCGGTAATAGTAAGCGGAAATAAGGCGGTTGTAAAACTATCCTCAAACGATAATATATTATTTCCTTATTTATGGGAAGTACTTTGTGAAATAAATCCTAATTTCTCTAACAAACTAGAATATATTGAAAATTTAAAAGAAAAGAAATTTGACGCAGTAATTGCAACTGGTTCTGATAATTCATCAAAATATTTTGAGTATTATTTTAAGAATATCAGAAGGATAATTCGTAAGAACAGGAGGTCGGTAGCGGTGCTGAATGGAAAAGAAACAGATAAAGAGATGAAAGGACTTGCTTCAGATATTTTTCTTTATTTCGGATTGGGTTGCAGGAATGTATCAAAAGTATTTTTACCAAAAGGGTATAACTTAAATAAATTATTTGAAGTGTTTTTCCCTTTTCAAGATATTGTTAACCATAAGAAATACGGGAATAATTACGATTATAATAAATCAATATTCCTAATGGGAAATAATAAGTTAGTGGAAAACGGATTTCTACTAATGAAAGAAGATGAATCTTTACAATCTCCTGTGTCTATGTTGTTTTATGAGTTTTATGACGATTTAGAGAAGGTAAAGGACTATATTGATGAAAATGCAGATTTGTTACAATGTGTAGTGTCTAAAGAAGATGTAGTAAAAAAGAACACTCATTTTGGAGAAACCCAAAATCCACAGCTTTGGGATTATGCAGATAATGTAGATACTATTGAGTTTTTAACATCAATTTAATTTATTCTTTTTAAAGCTCCTAAATCGGGTAGATTATCCCTCAAATTTCCTTCTAAGTCCAAAAATAGAACGGATTCCGATTGTGTAATATTAAAATCACCAGCAGAATTACATGCAGAGGTTTCTGATAAATGGAAATCAAATAGTTGTTTGCTTACAAATTCTGGATTTTTATTCTTTATAATATTGATATAATCAGAACTTCCTGTATCTTCATTCGGATCAATTTTCAGAAGGCAATGGTCAAATGTGTAGTTGAAGTTACCAATAGAGTTTTCTTGAAAAGAGATTTCTGTAGATAAGTTTCCATCAATAATACAATTTCCAAAATAAGCATTGTCTAAATCCCGAATATAAATATTTCCATCAGAACCTTCGTAATAATTATTCAATAGGATAGAAGGTGTATTTCTGTGGTCAAAGTTCCAATAGTTTGCAAATGTACAGTGTTTAAATGTGTAGTCTCCACCGATATTGCATACTACCGAATATTGTCCGCATTTAGTAATAATAGTATTATTTACCTCTAGTTTTGCTCCTTGTCCTAAAATACCAATGGCAGACATGTTGTCTATCCTGCAATTATTTATTACAGCAGTAGGGGTATTGTTTCCTACTGTGTCGGCATGTATTGCAATTGTTCCATTTTGCAAATTGCAATAGTTAAACTCATTATTTACACTTCCAGGATATAACCAGATTCTGTCCCATTGTCCCGGCAAGGAATCGTACCAAGAATCTAATCTATCTCCTCTGAAAGTGACTTCATTTCCTAACGTTCCATTTACTCTTATGGTTCCTCCAGAAGAAGAGGAAAAAGGATTTCCTACAATAATCCCTGAGTTTTTATGAAGATACACCGTTGTTCCTTCGTTTATAGTGAGCTGACAATTAGGGTCAACAATAACGTATCCGTAAATTACATGTGGTTTGTCATTGTTCCAAACTTCATTACATTCTAGTTGATGGTAGAAAAATCTAGAAGTATCTTCTCCATCTATAATATCTCCATAAGTATTTGCAGTGTGAAAGTAAGCATCTTGTCCGTAAGCAATTAAATCAATGTTTTGTGTTTTATTACCGGTAGTAAAAATAATAGAATCAGATACCAAATAAGGATTATTTGTGTTGTTTGGATTGATAATCACCTCTAAGAAAACAAACATACTGTCATGTGCAGAAATTTTTATATTTTGTATATTCTTTCCGCTTTCTCCATCTACATTAATCTTAAAATATGCTTCTGAATTACTTCCTAGTCTTACATTTGTTGTGATGTCATAATCATTATTGTTATACACCATAAGTTGTTTGGTTATAGATCCAACAGAACTGAAAATAGTATCAAATATTATGGTGTCATTTGAAAATTGTAAAGTAGCGCTTCCATCAGAAGGTAGGTTTTCTTTTTTACAAGAATATGTGAAAATTATAAGTAAAATTGGGAGGATGTATTTTGTCATTTAAAAGTTTTTGCGGATTCTGTCCAAATCTCTTTTATTGTCTTTTTCTTTTAAGGATTCTCTTTTGTCGAATAATTTTTTTCCTTTTCCAACTGCAATTTCTACTTTCGCTTTTCCTTTATCGTTTACAAAAAGTCGTAAAGGAACTATAGTGACTCCTTTTGTTTTTACTTTTCCATGAATTTTCTCTAATTCTTGTCGATTCAGAAGGAGTTTTCGTTCTCTTTTAGGGTCATGATTAGAATATCCTCTGTTGGAGTATTCAGAGATATGTAGGTTCTTTACCCATAACTCATCTTCAATAAAAACGCAATGCGAATCTGACATATTTACCTGTGAATTTCTGATAGATTTTATTTCCGTTCCTTTAAGCACTATTCCTGCAACGTATTTATCAATAAATTCGTATTCGTGAGAAGATTTTCTGTTCTTTATATTTATAAAATCTTTGGACATAATGATGCAAAGATAATAAAAAGAAGAGTGTTTATCCTAATGCTACATCTAAGCACATCATTACAATAAATCCGGCTATTAATCCCATCGTAGCTAAATCAGTATTGCCTCCTCTTTGACTTTCAGGTATCACTTCTTCTACTACAATAAATATCATAGCTCCTGCTGCAAATGCTAAAGCGTAAGGTAAAATAGGTAAAACCGTCATTACTATTGCAGCTCCTATTACTGCAAATACAGGTTCTACTATAGCTGATAGTTGCCCCCATTTCCATGATTTCCATCTGCTTACACCCATTCTTCTTAAGGGCATTGATACTGCAAACCCCTCTGGGAAATTCTGAATACCTATCCCTATAGCTAGCGCAATTGCTCCTCCTATTGTAAATGCTGAATGGCCATCCATTCCTAAAAGTTCAGGATTTGCAAGAGCTCCAAATGCAACACCAACAGCTAATCCTTCCGGTATATTGTGTAAAGCAATTGCTAATACTAATAATATAGTTTTTCTCCAGTTGGTTTCTATACCTTCTGCTTCTTCTCTTTTTGCAAATATATGTAGGTGGGGGATAATTTTATCTAGTGTGTACAGGAATAAAGCTCCTAAGAAAAACCCAATTGCTGGGGGAAGCCATACTGGCATGTTGCTTAATCCCATTTCATTTTGCATTTCAACATAAGATATTGAAGGAGAAAGGAGAGACCAGAAGCTTGCTGCAATCATTACACCTCCAGTAAAACCAAGAGCGGCGTCTAAAACCTTACGATTTGATGAGTTGAATAGAAACACTAATGCTGCACCAAATGCAGTTAATCCCCAAGTAAATAATCCCGCATATAATGCTTGCATGACAGGATGTTGCACTATGAACCATTTATAGATCTCTAAATTTTCCATTTGTTGTTTAATTAAATTTGAGCAAAAATAGAATAATTTTTTTTAGACAAGCCTAAATTTCATTTAAATATTTAACTAATTTCCTTGTTAAGAACAGGTTGATAAAATATTTATTTTATACCTCAAAATTTTGAATAAATAACTAAAAAGTATACATTTGTAAATAGAAATATATTTAAATTATATTAAATATCTATATTATTATACTAAAAATATATAAATCAGTATAAATAACATATTACCAAGTATATATAATTATTTGGTAAAGTAATGATATAAGATAATTTGATATTATTTTATATAAGATAGAGAATAATTTAGAAGTTAAAAAGACTTCTGTGGTTAACAAATGTAAATTATGAAAAATGCATGAAAGAATAAAGAAATGGATAGATAACAAGGGTTTAAAATCAAGTAGTTTTGCTGATGAGATTGGTGTGAATCGTGCAACTGTTTCACATATTTTATCTGGCAGAAATAAGCCTTCTGTTAATTTTATTGATAAAATGGTTCGATCTTTTCCGGATCTAAACGCAAATTGGTTAGTTATTGGAGATGGTTTTATGAGAAAATCTGATAATGTAAAAGAAGTTCTGAAATTAAGAAATATTAAGAAGATTGTAGTTTTCTATGATGATAACTCATTTGAAGAGTTAAAACCTTAAATAATCAGTACAATATTCTATTTTTGCATAAAACAATTCTGATGTACAAACTTGTCCGATTTTTTCTTTTTCTTTTCAATCCAGAAAAAATACATCATTTTACTTTTTCACTACTTAAGATAGGATATAAGATTCCTTTTAAAGCTTGGAGTTGGAGAAAGATGTTTATCTTAAAAGATAGTAGATTAGAAAGAGAGGTTTTTGGAATACAATTTCCTAATCCGGTTGGACTTGCAGCAGGTTTTGATAAAGACGCTAGATTAATTGACGAACTTTCTTGTTTTGGATTTGGATTTATTGAAATAGGAACTCTTACCCCAAAACCTCAAGATGGTAATCCGAAACCTAGATTATTTCGTTTAAAAGAGGACAGTGGAATAATTAACAGAATGGGATTTAATAACTGTGGGGTAGAAGATGCAATTATAAGATTGAAAAACAGAAAATCAGACATAATTATTGGTGGAAATATTGGTAAAAACAAACTCACTCCAAACGATAATGCTACTGATGATTATATTATTTCCTTTAACTCACTTTTTGATTATGTAGATTATTTTGTGGTGAATGTAAGTTCTCCAAATACTCCTGGTTTAAGAGACTTACAAGAAAAAGAACCTTTAACAAATCTTCTGAATTCTCTTCAGGATATAAATAATAACAAAGAAAAAAGAAAGGCAATACTTTTAAAGATTGCTCCTGATTTAACAAATGATCAGTTAGATGACATTATTCAGATAGTAAAGGATACAAAAATTGATGGTGTTATAGCAACGAACACTACAATTAGTAGAAATGGTCTTAAAACAGATAAAACTAAGGTTGATTCTATTGGAAATGGAGGATTGAGTGGAAAGCCAGTGAGTAAAAGATCGACAGAAGTAATAAAGTATTTATCAGAAAAATCTGATAAAGCATTTCCTATTATTGGGGTTGGAGGTATCCATTCTGAAGAAGACGCTTTAGAAAAACTAGACGCTGGAGCATCATTAATTCAGATATATACAGGATTTATTTATGAGGGACCTTCACTTGTGAAAAGAATTAATAAAGCAATTCTTAAAAGATGAAAATAATAGAATGTCCTAGAGATGCAATGCAGGGAATAAAAGAGTTTATTCCTACAAAAAAGAAGATAGATTACATTAATCAGTTATTAAAGGTAGGTTTTGATACTATTGATTTTGGTTCTTTTGTTTCTCCTAAGGTAATTCCTCAATTAAAAGACACTGCTGAAGTTTTATCAGGATTAGATTTAAGTTCTAGCTCTAGTAAATTATTGTCAATCATTGCAAATATCAGAGGAGCGGAAGATGCATGTAATTTTGATGAGATTAATTATTTAGGATTTCCACTTTCTGTTTCAGAAGAATTTCAGAAAAGAAATACTAATAAAAGTATAAATGAAGCGCTTAATACTGTTGAAGAAATTCAGAATTTGTCAGTTAAAAACAATAAGGAGTTAGTGGTGTATTTATCCATGGCTTTTGGTAATCCTTATGGAGAGAACTATCATCCTGATATTGTTGCAGAACTGACTCATCAATTACACAAAATTGAAATTGAGATAATCGCTTTATCAGATACTATTGGAGTTTCAGAACCTGATAATATTGTGCCTCTATTTAGCACTTTATCTACAGAATATCCTACTATTGAAATTGGAGCTCATTTTCATACTACTAATGGTAAATGGGAAGAAAAAGTAGATTCTGCTTATAAAAATGGATGTAGAAGATTTGATTCTGCTATAAAAGGATATGGAGGTTGCCCTATGGCGGATGATGATCTGACAGGTAATATGCCAACAGAAAAACTTATTAGCTATTTTACTGAAGATTTGGGACTAAATATGAAGGAGATGGAAAAGAGTTTAGAAATGAGTTTTTCTGTGTTTACTTAATAATTTATTGTATTAAGAACAGAACGCAAAGGTTCGAATCCTGCTACCCCGACTTTTCTCTCTTTTATATTTCCCAGAAATTTTCTGTAAGTTTGCTTTATGAGAAAGATAATATTAACAATAGGCAAGATTATGATTTCTATAATATTGATTATTATTATAAAAATACTTGTTCATTATTTTATTTTTCCTTCTTCTTCAGGTTTTTTAGGTGACTCTAACTACGAAGGAGATTATCATACTAAGTTAAAAAACCCAGACTTTATTGAAGTAGACATAGATGTATGTTCAGACCACCCTCACGATCCTCATCCATGTTTATATTATGTAGAATATGTTCCAACGAGTGCAACATCCTACGGTAAGGAAGATGGATTTTGGTATAGTATACATGACGATATCAGATCTAGTCGAGTAGACGTTCCCCGAAAAGGACAACAGATTATAAAATTTTATGAGAAGCATCCAAAAGCAATAAAATTGTGTGGAGATGCAAAAGGACGCTCTTTAACAAAAAAAGAAATAACATATTTATCAAGTGCTAGATACTATTTACCCTATATTTATATAAAATATAGGCCATGGGACAGTCATGTTGATTGTTCAGTTACTCCAAGTAAAATTTTCGATTCTTTTAGGGATCGCTCCGAATCAATCAAAATGTCTAACCTTCTTGAAGGAAGATATGTCATGGAAAGTGGATACTCGGAAAATCTTCCTCCGAATTACGGAACAAAGATGCAAGGAAAATTATATCTCTTTATTATACCAATATATATATTGCTTTATTGGTTAGTTTCTAAATATCGTAAAAGGAAAAAGAAAAGATCATAATAATTAAATAATTATTTTTAAAAGTTTTTTCTAATCAGAAAATCCAATTAATTTTTTAAGTTTGTTTTAGTAGATTGATTAGCGGTGCAAAAAGCGGAGCAATTTTTAGTTTGAAAGTTTGCTGTAATCATGTAAATAGGTGTTATGTTGTAATCCTGCTACCCCGACTTATTTCTCTTGATGTTTCACATAATTTTTCTGTATTATTGTAGTATGAAAAAACTATTACTACTATTACTATGTGTGCCTTTGATTGGATTTGGTCAGAACCCTAATTATTCAGAGGATATTGCTCCTATTATTTATAATAAATGTCTTCAATGTCATCATAATGGAGGTATTTCTACATTATCTTTAGAAACATATTCATCAGCTGTTTTTAATTCTGGAATGATACAACATGTAACTTCTAGTGGAGAAATGCCTCCATGGCCACCAGATACCTTATATCAAAATTATGCTTATGAGAATACATTGACGACTGATGAAATATCAAGTATAACAGACTGGATATCAAATGGTTCTCCACTTGGAGACACTTCTCTATTGCCAATAATGCCAACATTTTCTAATTCCTCACAATTTGGAACTCCTGATTTAGAACTACAGATTCCAACATACGCAAGTACTGCAACATCAAATTCAGATGACTATGTATGTTTTTCAATTCCAACAGGATTTACAACAAATAAGAAAATTAAAGCTATTGAGGTTATACCTGGAAATATACAAATTGTTCATCATGTGTTATTAAGTATTGATCTTTCTCCAAGTTCTTCAATTACAACTACACCAAATTGTATGGGACCAACAGGAAAAATGATTTATGCTTATGCTCCAGGATCAGTTCCATTAGAGTATCCTCAGGATATTAACTCAATATTTGGGGTAGAATTACCTGCAAACTCCAGTATTAGTTTGGGTATGCATTATCCAGAAGGTAGTTATGGACAGTTAGATAGCACAAAAGTTAGGTTCTATTTTTATCCTGATACTGCTAATATTAGGGAAATATCTACTGATTTTTTAATTCAAAACTTTACTTTTTATTTACCTCCTAATCAGATTACAGAAGTGAGTGAAACTTTTGGACCTACAGCAGAAGATCTTTCTATGATGTCAGTTTTTCCTCATATGCATCTTTTGGGAAAAGATATGGAATGTTATGCTGTAACACCAAATAATGACACTATAAACTTAATAAGGATCAATAATTGGGATTTTGAATGGCAAGGATTCTATTTTTTCAAAAAGTTTATTAAAATTCCGAATGGAAGTATGATTTATGCTAAAGGAAATTATGATAATACAATTAGCGCTTCTAATCCAAATCCGATTCCTGTAACTGCTGGTCTTAATACTGAAGATGAGATGTTTATTTTCCTATTCCAGTTTTTACCTTATCAACTTGGTGATGAAAATATTTTTATTGATAGTACATTTATTTCTACTAATATTGATAAAACTAATATATACAATTCTAATAATCGTAAAATAATTAAGATAGTTGATATCCTTGGAAGAGATATGCCACATCCAATGCCAAACAATCCTTATTTTATAATTTATGATGATGGAATAATAGAAAAGAAGATAATTATTGAATAAAAAACACTAAAATTATGGCAATAAGAAAAAGTAAAGAAAAAAAATTACAAGTTCAAGACACTCTTGAAAATGTAAGAGAAAAATCTATGTCTGCATTAAATCAAGGAGGATTTAAGAAAATTGAGAATAATGACAATTTAAATCAGATTAGAGCTAAATTTAATAATTTCTTTGTCGTTGGCAATATAGAGATCATATTTGCTAAAAATGATGATGGAGTAGATATTAATTTAAAATCTACAGCTAATGCTGATAATATTTTCGCATTGTTTTCATCACCTAATGATAAAATAATGAAATCTTTTACCGATAATTATTAAGTTTGTATTAGTAGATTGATTAGCGGTGCAAAAAGCGGAGCAAATTTTAGTTTGAAAACTTGCTGTAATCATGTAAATAGGTGTTAGGTTGTAATACTGCTACCCCGACTTATTTCTCTTGATGTTTCACATAATTTTTCTGTATTATTGTAGTATGAAAAAACTATTACTACTATTACTATGTGTGCCTTTGATTGGATGGTCTCATGATGTTTCGGAATCAACAGTTAAGGATATGATTGATGCGTCATTAATTGATTTTATTTATTTTGGTGCAGAACATATGGTTACAGGATATGATCATATCTTATTCTTAATTGGAGTAGTATTTTTTCTTTCAAATTATTTTGATATTTTTAAATTTATAACTGCTTTTACAATTGCTCATTGTATCACTCTTGTTTTTGCCACTTTTTATGGAATTACAGCTAATGCTTATTTAATTGATGCTGTTATTGCGTTTAGTGTTATTTATAAGGGATTTGAGAATCTAGATGGATTTAAAAAGTATTTTTCTTTTAATCCTCCCAATTTAATTTTAATGGTTTTTATATTTGGATTAATTCATGGATTTGGTTTATCAACAAGATTACAAGAAGTATCAGTTTCTTCAGACATTAATTTGTCTTTATATCAAATACTATCTTTTAATGTAGGAGTGGAATTTGGTCAAATAGCAGTATTAGTAATAGTTTTTCTATTACTTTCAATTATTAGAGGAAAAATATTTAATAAGATATCAAAAATTTTAAATTGGATATTAGTTGTATCAGGTGTCTTTTTATTAGTTTATCAACTTAATGGATATTTTACTGATCATAATCATAAAGAAGATCATAAGTATGAAGAAGATCATATTCATGATGAAAACCATACGCATGATGATGACCATACACATGATGGAGATCATACACATGATGAAGATCATACGCATGATGAAGATCATACGCATGATGAAGACCATAATCATGATGAAGACCATCCTCATAATCATGAACAAGATCATAAACATGAAGAGGGTCATGTGCATGATCATACTCATTAATAAAGTTCTTCTAATTAATTTCTATTAATAAAACCTTATTAAACATCTATATTACTTCTGAATTTTCCATAAATTCGCAAACTGAACAATAATCTTAAATAAAAATTAATGAGAGAAGTAGTAATCGTATCAGCAGTTAGAACACCTATGGGAAGTTTTGGAGGTTCTTTGTCTTCAGTGTCAGCAACAAAACTTGCTGCTACAGCTATAAAAGGAGCTGTGGAAAAAGCAGGAATAAAATCAGAAATGGTTCAAGAAGTATTTATGGGTAATGTTTTACAAGCAAATATTGGTCAAGCTCCTGCAAGGCAAGCTGCTAAGTTTGCCGGATTAGCAAATGACGTTCCTTGTACTACGGTAAATAAGGTTTGTTCTTCAGGAATGAAGTCAATAATGTTAGCTACTCAAACCATAAAGGCCGGAGATAATGATATTGTAATTGCTGGTGGTATGGAAAATATGTCGGCTGTACCACATTATTTGGACAAAGGTAGAAACGGACAGAAATTAGGAGATATGAAACTAATTGATGGTCTGATAAAAGATGGACTTACAGATGTATATAATAAGGTACATATGGGGAATTGTGCAGAGATTTGTGCAAAGGATATGAATATTACAAGAGAAGAGCAAGATGCATTTGCTATTGAATCTTATACTAGATCTGCAAAATCTTGGGAAGAAGGAAGATTTAATAATGAGATTGTTCCTGTATCAGTACCTCAAAGAAGAGGAGAGGATCTTATTGTTTCTGAAGATGAGGAATATAAGAATGTCAAAATGGATAAGATTCCTGCTTTAAGAGCTGTTTTTGAGAAAGATGGAACAATAACTGCAGCAAATGCTTCTACTTTAAATGATGGTGCTTCTGCTCTTATTATAATGAGTTCTGAGAAAGCAGATGAATTAGGAATAAAACCTTTAGCAAAAATTATCTCTTATGCAGATGCGGCGCAAGAACCAGAGTGGTTTACTACAGCTCCTGCAAAAGCACTTCCGATTGCTTTAGGAAAAGCAAACATGGAACTCTCAGATATAGATTATTTTGAGTTGAATGAAGCTTTTTCAGTTGTTGGTT
>Ga0209252_1000429_pt1 | contig 32371 bp, 28 predicted proteins | sample SaaInlV_135m_DNA_3_FD_184673 | JGI IMG/M metagenome (GOLD analysis project Ga0209252, IMG submission 184673) | Marine microbial communities from expanding oxygen minimum zones in the Saanich Inlet - Saanich Inlet SI074_LV_100m_DNA (SPAdes) (version 2) | ecosystem: Environmental > Aquatic >... | reverse complement strand
TGTGACGATGATCCCGACGACGGTGGGAATCATTGCTGCGTTCATCGTGTTGGACGACGGACGAATTGGTTCCGTGGTGGGGCGAGTACGAGAAAAGTACGACTTGTTGGGGGCGATATTCTCGGCTGCAGCACTGACGCTGATAATTCTGACGATTTCGAATCCGTTCGCGTTCGATTGGATTTCATTTCAGATAATTGGTGGGTTCGTCATTAGCATCACGCTGTTTGTACTGCTGGTGTGGTGGGAGTTGCGGGTCGAATCACCGATGCTGAACCTGCACTTTTTCCAGAACTCGACGTTCGCATGGTCGACATCGACTCGATTCCTTGGGTTCCTTGGCGGTTCGGCGATGTTTTTCTTGATGCCTATATTTGTTCAGAGTTTCATGGGGTACGACCAGCGTTCTGCGGGCATGATCATGTTCGTTGGTGCGGTTGGGATGGGTATATCTTCACAGCTGTCGGGTCGATATTCCGACAAGTACGGTTTTCGGGTTTTCACGATTACGGGTGTTGGGCTTCTGCTCGTTATGAATTTGCTGATGTCGTTCTTTTTGAACGATACTCCGCTCTGGATTATTATGCTTATATTGTTCGTGAACGGTGCGGCGATGGGTATGTGGATGGCTCCGAATATGAGCGCTACGCTTTCGACAGTCGGGCGAGCCGACTACGGCTCGATGAGTGCGTTCCTGAACTTGGTGCGAAACGTGGGTAGTGTGATTGGTCAGGCATTGGCTACAGCGATAATTGCTGGCGTCATGCTTAGCCGGGGCGCTGAGGTGCAGCTGAATGAACTGGCTGACTCGACGGATCTGAACGTGACAGATGCCTTCATTTCGGGTTGGCGCCTAACGTTCTGGGTGCTTTCTGGGTTTGTTGGTCTGGCATTATTTGCTTCGATTAAAACCCGGGTATATAAATCTGAAGATAACAACTGAACACTGCGATTATCGCTTGATTCAACTATTACGTGTGGTTCGCTGAACGGACTTACAGGAGATACAGCATGGGACAGCTCGACGGAAAAGTAGCGATCGTAACTGGCGGCGGTTCGGGAATTGGTAAGGGCATTGCTAAGGCATTTGCTGATGAGGGTTGTTCAGTTGTTATCGCTGCACGAAACTCAGATCGACTGGATGCGGCTGCGGCTGAACTTTCGAATGGTGGCGGGACTGTTATATCTATCCCGACTGATGTCACTAGCGAAGAGCAAATGATCAGTCTGTTCGCTAAGACGATGGATCAGTTTGGGAAGCTCGACGTGCTGGTGAACAACTCGGGTGCGTTCGATGGTGGGCCGGTTGAAGAACTGACGATGGAGCAGTGGCAGAAGGTAATTGATGTCAATGTGACGGGGCCGTTCTTGGGTTCACGTGAAGCCTTCAAAATAATGAAGAAGCAGGGCGGTGGTCGGATTATCAATATAGGCAGCATCGCTGCTCAGAAGCCACGCCACAGCTCTTCGCCGTACACAACCAGCAAGCACGCTGTTTGGGGACTCACCCAGTCGCTGGCACTTGAGGGGCGTGACCACGGAATCGCAGTGAGCGCACTTCACCCCGGCAATGTAATGGTTGAACGTCGTGGTGATGGCAAATCTGCAACAGGTCGAGACGAAGGCCCTGAGCCGCTGATTTCGACGGAAGATATGGGTCGAACAGCGCTGCTTATGGCGACACTACCGCCGGGTTCGAACATGCTGGAAGCTATCGTTCTTCCTCTCGGACAGGCGTATCTAGGCAGGGGTTGAACAGACCAAATAGCGGCAGAATTGGTTACGAACCGAAAGAAATCGTAATGCGGGGATTGCTAGACTCGCTTGAAGTTCGCAGGTCGTTTTAGATATCTGCGCGGAGAACTTCGATGCGAAAACTGCTCGCTGTACTGTTGGCTGGTCTGTTCCTGATTCTGTTTTTTGTCGCCACCACGGTGAATCAGGTTGTCGATACCGCGTCAGATCCCGGGGTTATTAACGGGATGCTCGATGATGCTGATGCGTACAACTATGTGTACGACAACATTATCGGCAACTTGGTTGGTGATCTCGTAGAGCAGGGCATCGAAGTTGACACAGGGCTAGATACTGGCGCAGCGTCGGTTCTTCGATTTGAAGATCCAGACCAGGCGGCTCTGGCTATCACCGATCTGATCGAGACTCTGATACAGCGTGAGTACGTGCAGGAGAAGCTTGAAGCCAGTTTGAACAGCGTCCTCCCGTATGTACTGGGCGAGACAGACGAATTTACGATCGACCTCGAAGTTCAAGAGCGAGTGCGATCGGTGCCGGGTGCAGTCCGGAAGGTTGCACTGGATTTGGAACTGACAGAACGTGCGATCGAAGATTTGCTTATCCCGCAAATGGATCAGTTCGTTGGTAAGATTTCAACTCAGGGACTTGGTATTGAGTTCACTACGGAGGAGATTGAAACTAGCGCACGTCTGGTTTTCGAACCGGAGTGGCTGGAAAGTCAGATTTTCGGTGCCATCGACGAGGTCACGCCGTTCTTCGCCGGTGACTCAGATACGTTCAATATAGTTCTCCGTTTCGATGATCGTGCCGTGATAATCGGAGAGATTCTCAAGAATAAGTTGATCGACGAAGACACCCTATACGACTTAGTTTTCGACCAAGTGATTGACCCACTGATTCAACAGACAATTGCTCAGACAACCGACATAGGATTCGGTATTTCACTAACCGAGCAAGAAGTTGTCGATACTTTCGAGATAATTGCGCCGCGAGCTTGGGTATCGGAACAGGGTGAAGGTGTTATCGATGCTCTAATCGCTTACCTCGTGGGCGAAACCAATTCGCTTGAGTACACCATCGAGCTTAACGACCAGAAGGCCAGCGCAACGACGGCTTTACAAGATTTGGGACGCGCAAAACTTGAGGAGACAATCGAGACTATTCCGAACTGTTCTTCACCTTTGGATGCAGTTGGTGCTGCACAAGACTTGGGGTCGCTGTCGATCCCACGATGTATTGCCGGCGGGCAGACAACGATCAACCTCGCACTAGGTTCGTTTGGACCGATTATCGATGCACGAGTTGCTTCGTTTGTTGAAGATCAAGTTCCTAATGAAATCGCTTACACCCGAGCCGATATCGATGCACAGGTGGGCGGTAGTTTCGATACTCTCGACGAAGTTAGAGCGCTGATCTCAAACGGGTTTAGTTTCTCCGATCGGGACTTGGTTATGGCTTTGGCTGGCGGTAATGACGCTCAAAGCTTGGCCGATGCTGAAGATAATCTCAGAATTCTGGCTGACGGAATTCTTATCACTGAAAAGAACATCTTGGACAATCTACAGGGCGAGAATCTGCGGATGTTCGATGACGTCCGTGATTACGCAGGGACTGCCCTAAGTGTTCGCTGGCTTCTGTGGGTGTTGTTGTTAATTCCCCTTGTGGTTATCGCCCTAATCGGCGGTCGTGGCTGGACAGGACGATTGAAGTGGGCCGGTGGAGTCGTTGCAGTTTGTTCGTTGCTTGTTTATGGCGGTATCTCAATCGCTTGGTCGATGAACGATATCGCTCAAAACTACGTGCCCGACTATGGGGCTGAACTAAGCCCAGAGTTTAGGACTGACTATCCAAGGTTGACCGCAGAATTAGAGACTGACGAGCTGACAAATCGGTTTGAACGAGCTATCGATTCTTGGCAGCAGGGCTGGCGCAACCAGACGGTGCCGTGGATCATCGGCGGACTTATCGTATTCGCAGCTGGAACTGTTCTTTCGATCCGAGGATCAAAGAAGACAGTTTCGATGGGCAGTGGTACTGCCCACAAGGGTTCGACATCGTCGGCTGCTTCTTCGGATGCATCCTCGATTCCAAAGGATTGGGGTGACGAGAAGGAACAAGACTCTGAAGATTCCAAGATCGAATACGATCACTCCGAAGATTCCGAAGATGTAGATGGAGGCCAGGAGTCTGCGTCTGACGAAACCGAGACTTCAGAAGACGATTCCGATGAAAAACCGCCGGCGACTTTTGATAGCTAGAGAACGCTCGGCGCTTGCCAGTTCGTTGTGAACTAGATGGTACCGAACGTAATCGTTTCTAGAATCATCGAGGTCGCTTTTCCGATCATTGCCGATTCGATTGTCTCGGCTGTATCAGTCGACTTGTGGTAGTACGGGTTACGAAAGTTGGCGGTGTCGTTAATCATCACCGCTGGAATGCCAGCTTGCCAAAACGGGGCGAGATCGTTCCTGCGTAGATTCCGTACGAGGGGTATCCACCATGGAACTTCGAGCGGCAGTATTGGGAGATCGATTTCTGGATTCGACGCCGCTTGTTCGAGTGATCGTGAGATTAGTCGACTCGAATGTTTGGACAAGATCAGTAACGAATTCGCTTCGCAGTTTTCACGTCTGACAGCCTTGTAGGTACGGCGAAAAAGGAATCGAAACGAGCTGGACAGACTCTGTTTGATTTTTGTCGAGCTGAAACCGATGGTTTCGAGAATGACCGCTGCTGATGGGCGATCCGCATCTCGCAGCTCGGCAACGTATGCGGTTGATCCGTGCCTTCAGCCGGGGACTGTAGTTCCTTTGCGTCGAACGCAGCGAATACCACCTTTCGTGAACTGCCCACTTCTACCAGTATCCGAGAGCATTCGAGCATGGCTGCCACTCCGCTAGTGTTGTCGTCGGCTCCTGGCGAGCCGGGAACTGTGTCGTACTGGGCGCCAATCAGTATGGGTTGGTCTGGTGAATCAAGATTGAGCGTTGCGATGATGTTCAAACCAGATCGTTCGGGCGATTGCATTGGAATATCGAATGCTGCGCGTTCGACCGCAAGACCTATGTTTGCGAATTGATTCGCTATCCAGTTGGCTGCGGTTGCATGCGGCTGTTAGTTCTCACCTGAGTTTCGAGGGGTTAAGCTGAGTGTTGCTACATCACTCTTGATGCGTGATTCGGAGACAATCAAATTCGTCGTTGCCTCGGGTCGATTAACGACAGAATCCCTGCACATGCTAGCTCGCCAAGGGTATACTCCGCCCGCCAGCATATGAAGTAGGCCGGGTAACGAGGGCTACGATTTCTCACCGGGCCGTAAATTTGGAGTTGTGATGTACATCTTGATGGTGCGATTAAAGGTCAAAGAAGACCGTATTGATGATTTTATTGAGGCATCGATTGATGATGCCAAGGGTTCTGTGATGAATGAGCCCGGTTGCCGCCGGTTCGATATTGTTCAGGCTGCCGACGATCCTACATCGTTCGCTTTCTGCGAGGTGTACAACGATGAAGCAGCGTTTGCTGCTCACGGTGAAATGGCTCACTTCAAGGTGTGGCAGGAAGCTGTCGGCGATATGTTTGATGGTGAAGTTGGAGTTTCGTTCTGTAAGCCAGTATTCCCAAGTGGTGACGGAAAGTGGGATTCTTACCGATCGCACATTGTAGATGACCCGTACTTCGCTTCGAGCTTGCATGTGATTCACGCACCGAAGTTCGTGAAGGAAGAGCATGTTGATGCCTTCATTAAGTCGGTTTCTGCTGATGGCGTTGGTTCGACTCACGAGGAACCGGGTTGCTTGCGGTTTGACGTTTATCAGAACGTGAACGATCCGACTGAGTTGTATCTGTACGAGGTATACGCTAATCCTGACGCGTTTGAGTACCACAAGGGCACGCCTCACATTAAGCAGTGGGTTGAGGATGTTAAGGATATGTACGACACTAGCCGTGACGGTGGTGCACGTGTTGGTCGAAACGTATGGCCGCCCGACAACTGGGCGTGGAGTTCGGGTAAACCAACCTGGTAAGCCCGGTTTAAGATATTCAAACAAAGAGAAGCGCCGAGTCGAATGACCCGGCGCTTCTCTTTGTTTCTTCAGAAACTGCTGTTATTCCGCAGCGATGTCCTATGAAGTTGTGAAGACTCGAACCGAGTCTTTCAGTTATCCAACTATGTGCTGTGATTGTTCAACAACAAGGGATATAAGGACGTTTGCTTCTGTGAGCAATGGTCCACAGAGGTTTCAGTTACTCCGAACGCATCGCTTGCTGTCCGATTCTGACTAGAGGTCGAGACGATAAAACCTTGTGGCTGTTCCACCAAACACATCGGCTTTTGCAGCGGGGGATAATGATCTGAGGATTTCTCTGGCTGTGTCAGTCACGGTTTCGTATTCGGCGGCTAGTGTTGAAACAGGCCAATCGGTGCCGAACATTAGTCGATCGGTACCGAACAAGCCCAGTGCGTGGTGGATATATGGTCGTAGATCATCGGCCGTCCAATTTTGATGGTCGGCTTCTGTAACCATTCCGGAAATTTTGCAGTGAATTCCTTCTATGCTCGCAACTTTCCTTATGTCGGTAAGCCACGGTTCGACAACATGATTGGCGATCAGAGGCTTGGCTATGTGATCGACTACGGCTCGAAGATCGGGCACTTGATCCATGATTTGCGGAATGTAAGGCAGGTTGGGCGGCTTTGCGAGAAAGTCGAACGTTAGGTCACGACGGGTAAGCTCGTGAAGTCCGTTGATCGCCCCAGAGTTCATGATCCATCCAGGGTCGTCTTCACCTTCCCAAATGTGCCTGACGCCTTTGAAATATTTGCTGCGCTGAAGTTCGTCGAGTGTGTAGCCAACTTTGGGGTCGGTTAGGTCAACCCAGCCGACGACTCCAGCGATGAAATCATTTTGGTCGGCTAGCTCAAGCAACCAGCGCGCTTCGTCAGGCGATGATACGGCTTGAATGATGACCGTGTAATCGATGCCCGCTGTTTTTACCAACGGTTCGAGTTGAGCCGGACCGTAGTCGGTAGCGAGAGTGCTGTCATTGGGCATCCAAGAGTAGTCGAAACGTTTGATCTCCCAGAAATGATGATGACTGTCGACGACGTGTGGTTTAGCCAATATGTAAGACTTTCGATATGTGCATGTTGCTAGCGGCGCGTCGGAGCAGAATGTGAATGATCTGATCTACCGCTTGAAGAACGCTTATTAGGCGACGATTGTGCCGATTTCAGGATTTCCGACCGTTGCGGTATTGTGCTTGCCGGCAAAGTTGGCATCGCCGTACCAGAGGTTGCCGTCTTTGATCGACATGCCGTGCACGAAGGCATCTCCAGGGTCGAGAGTTATTCGGTCGAGTTCGGCTCCGGTGTCGACGTCGTATTTGACGATAACGTTGTCGGTTGTATGGGCGCACCAGAGGCCATCGTCAACACGGGCGAGTCCGTGTAGCCGTGGCAGTTCAACTTCGAAGCTGTGGACGATCTTGTAGTTGTCTGACGGATCCATCAGGTAAATGGCTTCTGGTTGGAATGCGGTTACCCAAATTTTGCCGTCGTCCCATTCGATCCCATGAATTCCACCGCCATCTGGAGTACGGAATCGATCGACTGGCTGGCCTGTTTGTAAATCGAGCTTGTAGATGTATCCGAGGCCTGTATCGGTCGATCGCGAGGGGCGTGAAACTGAGTTTCCATTTGATGCGGTCCAAAGAAAACCGCCACCAACAGTGATTCCCGATCCGTTCGCGGTGGGTGTTGGAATGGTGCGTAGTAGCTTGCCGGTTTCACCGACCACGTAAACGTTGTCGGTCTTCTGATCCATCACAAAAAGGCCCTCGTCTGTCCATTGCAGACCGTTTGGCATTTCGCAGGGTGTTTCAATTTGTTTGACAGTTTTCATGGTCGTTCAGTCGTGTCCTTGATGGATATCTGAGCCGTTTATGGAACTTTTTAGTTCAGGAATTTAGTCCTGCATCGCAATAATGTTTCGTAAGTCCCGAAGAGTCAAGATGGTAACCGACATTGTGCGACTGAACTCCATTTTCGACACTTGTTGGCGCTACTACGAAGGTGAATTGGATGAGTTACATGTAAGGCATCCGTAATTTAGGGGTAGAATAAAAGAGTGATGTCGTACTGAGCGCTCGCAACTATTTGCTCTATGAATTCTCCCCGCCTCCGCTCACTTCGACTCACCTGTGAAAAATAGCCGCGTAAAGTGCGAGCAAGAGTGCCGCACTTTACGCGATGACTTATTAGGTGGTGGCTGAGATGCCCTCGAAGTCTTCTAAATCGTCAGAATTACACGAAAACGATCGCGTTATGGTGTTCATTGACGGAAGCAACCTGTATCACGTGCTGTCGCAGGCATGTGGCAGGCATGATCTGCAGTTCGACAAGTTCGCCATGAAGCTGGCCAACGGTCGCAAACTACAACGAATTTACTACTACAATATCCGTCAGGAATCTGACTCGAACCCTAACGTTGGTGTCGAGCAGGCGAAATTCCTAGAATCGATGTACGACACCCCCTACGTGGAAGTTCGACTCGGAATCTGGAAGCAACGCGGAGACATCATGGTTGAGAAGGGCGTCGACGTAATGTTGGCGACTGATCTCGTAACCAATGCATATAACGATCACTACGACACAGCGATTGTTGTGAGTGGTGACGCTGACTTCTACCCGGCCCTACAGGCGGTAAAGGATGTTGGTAAGCACATCGAAGTCGCCGCATTCGACATGAATTTGTCGGCTGAATCGGCTCGAGTTTCTGATGTTGTTCAGAAGTTCAACAAAACTTGGTTCACTGGTCTGTGGATGACCCGAGCGCAGTCACGAGCACGAACATCAGCGTCATCTAGGCCTGAGGTTTCGGATGAGGCTGCTTCTCCTAACGGTGAAGATAAGGCCGCTACCAAAGCCGCGACGGCTCGACGTTCGACCACTCGTAGGTCATCTTCCAGTTCAGCTACGTCTGCAGCTGGCTCAAGCCCACGAACACGTAGAGCGCCAGCGACTAGAACTCGCAAGCCTGTTGCACGAAAAACGGCAGCAGCTAAAGACGCTGAGACCAATGCACCCGCTGCAGAGGTGGTTTCCGAGAAAACTATGCGTCGTACACCAACACGTCGACGTATCGGTGGTGGTGAAAGTTCTAGCTCAGCCGCGGCAAACGCTACGAGCAACGGTCGTTCAGCTCCTAAGCCTCCTGCACTTAGAAAATTGGCCGATTCTCCAGTTCCTTCGACTACACCGGCTTCTTCTTCTACTAGTTCGGCTCCGCCGGCAAGCAAGGATTCAAGTGATGCCGAGCCGGTGGGCAGCCCAACTCGACGCCGCAATTGGCGTGGACGTCTTGGTCTGAACAACAACGAAGAGGAATAATCCTCTAAGTTGCGCAAAATGTGTGAATTAAAGAGATGGCATCGGATTTCGGTGTCATCTCTTTTTGTTTTCTTGGGATTCTCGACGATCATTGCGTTGACCCCCACCACACTGAATGCTAGTTTCCGGAGTGAAACATATTCATTCAGGACGTCCGACGAGGATTTGTAAATGCCATCTCTACAGAGCTTGCTTGATCAGGTTGAATCTGCAACCAACGAGATTGTCGAGCTTGAGCAGTCGCTAGTTCGAATTCCGTCGGTAAATACAGGGGCCATGCCGACGGGTGGTGAAACGGCGGTTGCTGAGTTCATTCGTGATTGGCTCGATGAAGATGGTCTCTCGTCTGAGATTTTGGCTCGTGATGCTGATCGAGGGAACATTATTTCGGTTTACCCGTCCGATGACAATGACACCCGCTTGATGCTCATGTCACACACGGATGTGGTTCCTGTTGAGGATGAAACCAAGTGGAATTGGGATCCGTTTGCAGCCGAAATTTCTGAGGGCCGAGTCTACGGTCGAGGTGCCTCCGACTGTAAAGCCCTACTCACGTGCCAGCTAATGGCGATGGCGATTATGAAGCGTTCAGGTGTGCGATTAGATCATGGGCTAAGGCTTGTGAGCGGTGCTGACGAAGAACATGGCGGTCGGTGGGGATTCGGTTGGCTTGCTGATAATCATCCGGAATCACTGAAGGCTCAGTTCGCAGTCAATGAAGGCGGCGGCACTCCGGTCGAAATAGGCAATTCGCTTACTTATCTTCTTGGCACTGGTGAAAAAGGGCGAATGGAACTGCACATCACTCTTCGTGGCGAAAGCGCACACGCTTCCGTCCCTTGGACTGGTGTGAACGCCAGTTATAAGCTTTCGCGGGCATTGGAGGCTATCGAGTCGTATCGCCCGGAGCTTGATACATCACTAGAGATTTTCAATCACGTTGGGTCGTTCGGAGTCGAAGAGAAACCTTCTCCAATGAACATCGATCGAATTGTGGCGGAGATGAACGAAACTTCACCACGCCTCGGTACGCTGTTGAAGGCGTTGTCTCGGATGGTGCTTACACCGACTATGGTTTCTGGGGGCATCAAATCGAACAGTGTTCCAGAAGAGATCAAGCTCACTTGCGATATTCGAACGTTGCCGTTTCAAGATGAGGCCTACGTGCGTCGGCAATTGGATCAGGCTTTTGAAGGAATCGATGGTCTCGAATATGAGATCGATTACATGTCGGTGCCAAATTCATCAGAGTTCGAAACAGAGTTGACTGATTCGATTCGCAAAGCACAGGCAGCGGCTGTTGGTAGGGACGATATCCAGTGGATTCCCGCAATCAGCAATGGTTTTACGGATTCTCGATTTACTCGGGATCTCGGAATCATTACATATGGTTTCACAGGTGCGCACCCCGACGATGATCCGATGCTTTCAAGAGCTCACGGGACTGATGAGTCGGTTGGTATTGCTTCGTTGATTAGTGGTACGCGAAGCATGCTAGCGATTGCCTACGATTTGTGTGGTGCGAGATGACTCAACGAATGCCGGTGACTCCGGCTGATCTGCGTACTTCAGAAACTCTGTGTGCCGACTCGCTTCGCCGACTTGATTCAAAACTGTGGGACAAACTCGCGTACGGTCTGGAATGGACACGGTCTAAGATGGCAATGCGCTAGATGCATCAGGCCAGATCGAGTTCAGTGCCGCTTCTCTCGCTCAGGTTGTCGAGGCCGGCCCCAGCAGAGATCAGAGCGCCATATCCAACAGCGATGTCGGTTAAAGCGGCGTTTCTTACGATGGGATGCGTGGAAATATTATTGCACGGCTATGACGCAGTAGTCGGGACCGAAACTGAGTTCGATCCTAATCGATCTCAGCAAGCGGATCCTCGCAAGACTTTTTCCTTAGGCCTCGACTGAAACTCATAGTTGGGCAACGCTATTGTGGGCTACCGGTATATGAAAGTTGGAAGGTCAAGAGTCCTTGGGATAATTGTGGGTTTGGCATAACGATATGTTGAGCGAGTGGGAAGGGAATATGTCAAGATCACAAGCGTGGCTGGATCGTCAGAAGTCTGGGTAACGCCATCCACACTTCGTTCCATCGTCCCAATCCTGCTTATGGTTCGCGTTCAAATAATGACAACTAATTCAACTCCCAACGTTCTGTTCATAATGGCCGATCAGATGAAGGCTTCGATTCTTCGAATGTATTCGGCGCAGATCGGAATCGAAACTCCAACACTAGAGCGATTGGCCGAGGAGGGTGTTCGCTTCGAGCACGCGATAACTCCGCACCCACTGTGCGTTCCGGCTCGAACATCGATGATGACGGGGCGATATCCGCATTCGACCGGCTGCAGACGTAACGAAACACTGATGCCTGAGAACGAGCAGCACGCGTTCCGAATCTGGAAAGACAAAGGTTTTACGACTGGGCTGATTGGTAAAAACCACTGCTACATCGAACCCAGCGACTTAGAACTATTCGATGTTCGATGCGAGATATCTCATGCTGGTCTGCCAGAAGACGGTACATACAAGGGCGAGAATGCCGGGAACACCGGCATGGAATGGTTAGTGCCGGAAGCCTTTATTAATGCGGCTCATGAGGCGAGGGTAAATCTTAGGCAAAACGCCCAAAGTTCGAGAATAGCGTATGCCGTGTCGGATACTCGAGAAGAACATTACAGCACCTCGGTGATTGCTACTCAAACTGAAGCTTTTCTAGACAAATATGTTGCAGGAGATTTCGCTTCAGACGGGGCTGTAAATCGAAACCCGTTTGCACTTTTGGTTTCATTTCCCGATCCTCATGAACCCTTCGAAGCGCCCCGTCGCTACGTGGATATGTTCCCGCCTGAAGATGTAGTCCTACCGCCGCAACGTACAAACGAGTACACCGACGGAACATCGCCAGAGCGTAACCGCGTTCTGGCAAGAATGATGCGTCAAACGGACGATCTTGAAGAACACCGTCGTGGTGTCGTGAGCGTGTATCAGGCCATGACCAGATTCGTCGATGATGGCATCGGGAGAATCGTCAACAAGCTCGACCAACTTGGACTTAGAGATAATACGATTATTGTGTTCACGGCAGACCACGGTGATTTCATCGGTGAGCACGGAATGGCTGTGAAAGGCGGGGTGTTCTACGACGCACTTGTGCAGGTGCCAATGATCGTTTCCTGGCCTGGTGGAGGTGTTCCGAAAGGTGTGGTCGAAGGTTCAATGGCGAGTACTGTCGATATTCTCCCGACGTTATTGGAACTTCAAGGCCTTGCTTCGTTCGAGGGAATAGGGAGTGGGTGGGCAAGAGCCAAAGAACCAGAAGGTGAAACGGCACTGTCGGAAGTCGAGACTCGACAAATGCAAGGTCGTCCGTTGCCAACAATTACTGCTGCGTCACCTCGGTTTGCGGCATTCTCAGAGTATGGTTCCGGCGGTCCGCCAGTAACGATGGGGCATCTCGACGCACTCGATGAACCGCTCGGTTACCACACGATCATAGAGACGCTCTGGGGTCGTGAAGCTGAGGGCCGTCGAAAGATGGTTCGCACGTCAGAGTGGAAATATGTCACCGATCCGATGGCGCGTGGCGCAACTTTGACATCGGGCACAGACGGCGGTCCAGGTGATGTTGACGAACTCTATGATCTAACGAAGGATCCTTGGGAACTAACAAACGTTGCCCACCTCTCCGAAAATGCTGGTGTGATTTCCGAAATGCGTTCGTTGCTTGCTGGTTGGATGATCGAAACTGAGGACCCAAGCCCGGTCGAAGTTCCAGAATCGATCGGTAGGGCCGTTCAGCAGTAATTCTGCTCATGTATGCGCAACAACCAAAGCAGATCGAATTGCGATAGGCTTTTTGGCGTTCAATTTGCGCTACTTACGATAAATACTTGCGCCTATGCGGTGCTTTGAGGTTCTAACTGATGAATCGATTGTTGAAAATGTCCAGAATTCAAATACTGTTGCTTTCTGCATTTTTGCTAGTGGTAGCAGCAGTCGCCTGTGGCTCCGATGGTGTTAGCGATGGGGTTGCGATGGGCGGCACTGAAGACTGGCCGAAACGGATTCGAACAATCGAGTCAACGATGGTATTCACTCAAGCCGATATGAAATCGGTTGGCTGGAAAGGCCAACGCGATTTCATCCTGGAGTATCCGGGAACGTCGCTCGCAAAGTGGGGCTTCATGAACCAAAAAGAAGTCGGCCTTCTCATCTACGCTACTGCCGAAGATGCAAAATCTCTTGGAGTTACTGCTGCTGAAGGACAAACTTTCAGGCGTGAAGGCGATGGTCAGGCTCCAGACGGTGATCTCATCGACCGAATCTCATGTCGTGACGCGGCTGGTGCATCAGCAGTGAAGGCTAAAACGGACTTTACTTCAAAGTCATTCTCTGCTTCATATCTCGATCCTGAAATTGGTGAATCTGCGGACATCCAGGGCGTAGGCGGGGCTTGCTCGAACCGATTCCCTACTTACAACGATTACACCGTTATCGGCAACATCGTGATCATGTGCGAGAGCGATGACCGTAACTTGACTGAGCCTTCCACCAACTGTGAGAAGATCGAAGAATGGCTACTGCCGGCTGGATAGTCGTTCCGCAGTGCGAAATGTAATGAACAATCAGGTCTCCATTATGCTGGCCTGTCTTCGTTTTAACGCCTATTTTGAATCGATCGCTTATTGAGTAAGTTTCCGGGTACCATTGTTTCGTCGTTATTACCCCCTGCTATTTCCCTCCCCTTGCACCAAAGGTTGCTTTTGATGAATCGATTTCTGCTTATTTCTAGAGTTCAATTGTTGCTGATTTCGGCGATGCTGATCGTAATGGTTGCGGTAGCGTGTGGATCTGCTGAAGACGAATCGCTTGTGGCTTCAGGTGGCGATGACACCACTCCTCAGCGAGTCAGGATCATCGAATCGACTCAGATTTTCACTGAAGACGATATCAAGGCAATCGGATGGAAGGGGCAAAGGGATTTTCAGCTCGATTACCCCGAAGCAACCACATTCAAGTGGGGATACTTGAACCAGACTGAGGTTGGTGTTCTGATTTATGCTTCGGCTGAAGATGCTAAAACGCTTGGTGTTGCGGCAGCTGATGATCAAACCTTCCGTCGGGCGAGTGATAATCAGGCACGTGATGGCGATTTTACTGACAGAATATCTTGCCGTCGCCCTGTCGGTTCATCGGCTGTAAAGGCGAACTCAGGTTCCCCTTCTAAGTCGTTCTCTGCATCGTACTTAGAACCCAATTCCGACGGTTCAGATGAAGTACTAGCTGCTACTTGTACGACCCGATTCCCAACGTACAACGACTACACAGTGGTTGGAAATGTGGTGTTCATGTGCGAGGGTGATGATGGCAACTTGCTCGATCCTTCAACTAACTGCGCAAAAGTCTCCGAGTGGTTGATTCCTACCGAGTAGTGCGTCTCGCATTCGTCGAGTAGGTCAAAAAATACTAGAAGCGGAAATAAATAAACTCTGCTGATGTATCTGCTCGAAGCAACAAGATAGCTAAAAACGACGTGAGCGTAAGGGCGGTCAATGCGACTGTTCTGCTCACGTCGTTTCGCGTCCAAATGCTGGAAATGCTGGGTCGGTCGATGATGGCGTGAAGCCAAATCGGCAGCGAGTAAATCAGGGTAGTGATGCCGATGCCCAACGCGAACCTTAGATCGCCAGTCGAATCGAGAGCGTTGTCGACAATGTAAGCAACGTCTCCTTCACGAAACAGCAACCAACTCGCACTAATTATGATGAATGTAATGAGTGTTGCAGGTATCACGGGAATGTTGAGTTTTAATTGGCTTGCTGCTCGCGAGATCAGAATAAGTGATGAGTGGAGGAGTCCCCACAGCACAAAATTCCATGCGGCTCCGTGCCACAACCCTCCGAGTACAAATGTGATGACGAGGCTGGTCGCCAAGCTATATCGACCGTTGCGATTGCCACCCAGTGGGATGTACACGTAGTCGCGAAGCCACGAGGAAAGAGTGATGTGCCAACGCCGCCAAAAGTCGGCAGGCGAAGTTGCCAGCCACGGATGTCGGAAGTTCACCGATAGCTCGATACCGAGAATTCGAGCGGATCCTCGTGCTATATCCGTGTATCCGGAGAAATCTGCGAGTATCTGTACGCCGAATGCCAATACACCGACCCACAATAAAGTGCCGCCCGGTTCAGCGGAGGAGAAAATGCGATCGACGATCATCCCGATGTTGTCGGCAATAACAAGCTTTTTGAAAAGCCCCCAGGCGATTAGTGAAATTCCACTGGCGGTTCGATCTGCATCGAATCTTCGTCGTCGTTCAAATTGCGGAAGTAGGACAGATGCTCGTTCGATTGGACCCGCCACAAGTTGTGGGAAGAAGCTGACGAATAATGCCGTATCGATCAAACTGCCGCGTGCGAACGTTCGCTTCGTATAAACGTCGATCACGTAGCCGAGAGATTGAAATGTGTAGAACGATATTCCGACGGGAAGGATGATCTTCAGCGTTGATTCAAAATTGGCCAAGCCAACCGTGTCGAGTACCTCAGAAATGCTTTCGACGAAGAATCCGGTGTATTTGAAGAACGCCAACGCCCCGAGTTGTGCTGTGATTGCGAGCCACAGGTATTTGCGAGCGTTGTTTGGGTCGGTTTCGATACGGCGTGCGGCAATGTAGTTTAAAGCCGTGTAGCTGCCGAGTAGTAACGCCATTTTCGGATCGACATACGAGTAGAAGACGTAGCTGGATACAAGTAGTAATAGGTTTTGGAACCGGCGCGGTACGAACCAGTAGCCAGCGAAAACAGCTAGTAGTAGCACTGCGTATTCGAACGATTGAAAGGTCACGGAATGGCACCTTTATTGTTGTTCGATCCGAGCATCCATTCGGCGAATAATTCGGTGTAGTGCTGCCGGAATCGATTTTTGAGATGGTAGCCGTCGTAGTACATCGCAGCATCGATGTCGCCACTTTCAGCATGTCCGATCATGTCGATATACTGAATGCCATTTGCAGCGAGATACCGAGAAAGATCGTTTGTATAACGAGCCAACGAATCGGGCTCGTTCGGCGATCCGTCGGTATTTGGTCGGGCTGCTACTCGAACGATCGTCAGATTTGCACCGATCACATCAATGACTCTCATTAGTTCTGGCAGAAACGAATCGTCGATCACATCATCGAAATTGCCATGGAATTTCGGCTGTTGGATGATCGCTGCTTGATCGCGTATGTTGGCGAATGAAAATGTCGAATCGGTGATTTCTGTCAACTCTTGATCACTGTAGCCGACAAGCGCAGTACCTACCGAATTAATCGGTTGCGACTTTTGATTCGAATTCGCTATCGGGTAGATCGAGATGAACTTGCTCTTGAGCTTGTCGGCAAACGATTGATCCTTCGAGGATAGCAAGCTGTATCCAGAGATATTCGAGTGAGTCAGTCGTTCAACCAACGATGAGTCTTCTGATCCGGTGAACTCTATATGTCGAGTGATTAGATCGTCATGGAAGAAGATGAATATTTCCGAAGGCGGATTATTTATGCCACCTACGACGTTCTCGAGCTGCAACAGCCACACACCGGGTGCTGTTCCTTCGACTGCCAGAGAAACAGCGGTGTCGCCTGTGAGTTCGTTTAGGTAGTCAGGATCGATGCGGGTTTCGAGCAACGAATTACCGATGAACACGGTATCGGGAGCCGAGCTTTGAAGATCGTCAACTGACGATTGATCGAATGGTTCTGGTGCCTGTATGCGTCCGAAGGCTGCGGGGATGGTCAACACAATAAAAACCATGCCGATCAACATCAGTGCAGATGAACGGTGTTTGGTTGCTTTATTTGCGGATGTAGTCGGCTCTACGCCGTCGGACTGCTGATGCATTGATCGAAAGTGTATTACGTCAGTGGCGTCGAGTGACTAAAAGCCGAGTCGGGTTATGTTGCTCGGTGTTCGCAATTTAGAAATGCGGAACTACGGCATGCTGGATGACAACATCGAGGCATACGGGCTTGATCGCGATAGCCTTCGTGACAGCAATTCGAGATTTATTTCGAGCGCATAGATGTTCAGGCTTTGTACCAAACTTAAAATGTCCTGAACCGTTGAGGTAGTTCGATGCTTTACACTCGCGTCCGCAACGGTTTTTAGTTAGATCAATGAAAGGTCTTCACACTTGAAAGCGAATTCACTACGAGCGGGTGTTGAACGAGGCGAACTGCAGGTTGGTACTTGGGTCAATATGCTTCGCAATCCAGCGGCGATGACAATGTTCAAAGAAGCTGGACTGGATTTTGTACGACTCGATATGGAGCATTCCTCAGCATCGATCGAAACAGTTGCCGATTTTGCTGTGATGGGCCGGGCGCTGGATTTGCCTGTCATGGTTCGACCGCCCGAGGCGAATAGAGAGTGGATCACCAGATTATTGGACGTCGGGATCTACAACATTCACTGTCCTCAGGTCGATACGCCAGAGCATGCTGCTGAGATAGTGGCGGCTTCTCGCTACACGCCGCGAGGTTCTCGTGGAATGGGAGCTGCAACTCCTGGTAATGATTTTGATGTTTCGATGCCGGTGATGGATCGTTTGAAATTCACGAACGATCAGGTGTTTGTAACCGTTATGTTCGAATCGGCGCAGGCTTTCGAGCATCTGGACGAGATTGCTTCGATGGACGGAATCGATGCTTTGACTTTGGGACCGCAGGATTTGGCGCAAGATCTCGGTGTGTTCGGAACCGCAGATCAGGATCGAGTGCTCGATGAGAAGCGAACTCAGATCGTGGAAGCGGCGAACAAGTACGGAAAAACGTGCGCCATGCTGGTGAATTCTGCCGAGCAAGCGCGCCAGTGGCGAGATGCAGGTGTGCTGTTAGTGAACTACTCTTCCGAAGTAAATGTTTTGCTGGATGGGTATCGGGCGGCGCTGAGCGATATACGAGGGTAGGAATTTTAATAAGAGGGCAGTCGTGATCTCAGTACATCTGAGTCTGATCGACAGATTGCAGTGCAGAGCTCTTCAAACCGGCACTTAACGTGTGACAGAACTATGGGTACCGGTTACTGGTCGATACCGACGATCGTGAATCGACCGTGTTCATCGACTTCGACGGTGAACTGGTTTTCTTGACTTACGGTCAAAGGATCAGCTGCTGGTGGGGTGTCGACAATCGTTAGGAAAACGCCGTCAAGGATTAAGCCTACCACTGACAATTTAATCGAGTCCCCCCTCTTGTTTTGGGCTCCGTTAAGCTTTGCAGCGAGTGGACGATCTGAATCAACGCTGATGTGGGAAATATGAATACACGTATGGTCGAATCGTTCGATGGCGTCAAGATTGTTTATGACGTCGCCGCAAGTGGTGTAAGTATTTCGCCTGAAAGCGATCAACCAACGCTGGTATTCATTCACGGCTGGGCCTGCAACCGCTCACATTGGGTTGAGCAAGTCACGGCGTTCTCAGACCTTTTTACGGTTGTCACCATCGACCTTGCTGGTCACGGCGATGCCAGTTTCGAACGAACAGACTACTCGATGGAGTCGTTCGCACGCGATGTCAAGACTGTACTCGATAGAGAGCAGATCGAGCGAGCTGTATTGGTTGGTCATTCAATGGGGGGAATGGTTATCGCTCACACGGCGCGGTTATTGGGTGGGCGAGTAATTGGTCTTATCGGTGCCGATACATTCAAGTTCGTGAGAGATGATCCAAGAACCGGAAAACAAGCTGCTCAGGCCGAAAGGATTACTGCGGATTACGAAGCCGCTATCGAATCGATTGTTGCCAGTATGTTTGCGGACAATACGTCAGATGAATTGAGACGAAGTATTTCTGAAGGTATGCTCACTGTCCCTAAACAAGTTGCGATTGGAGCGATGCGAGGGATGGCAAACGACGTTGCAATGTTTGATCTGGTAGCAGGATTGCAAATACCAAAATTCACTATCAATGCGACAGGTAGACCCATGGACGAATCGTCGGCTAAGGAAGCAGGAATCGAAGTCCGATTTCTGCCAACGGTGAGTCACTTTGTGATGAATGAAGATCCGGTTGGGTTTAATCAACTTCTTGATAAAGCACTGAATGCTATCGATTCGTGAGGATTTTGAATGAAGGATGAACAATGATTGAGTTTGGTGTTGCGTCGACTTGTGTCAATCAGCCCGATTCCCTCCGTTACTCAGTCGAGTGGGCGATTGAACATGGCTTTCAGGGCGTGGAATTTAATGCGCCCGAGATGTATTTGGCCGAGCAATCGTTAGTCGATTTAAAGTGGGCGTTCGATATGTCGGTCGATCACAATTTGCGATACACGCACCACTTTCCGCCGGGGGCGCTTCCTGGTTCCCATGTCGCAGTGGCCAGAGAGCGTGACCTCGAAGAATTCAGCAAAGAGATATATGTTGCTGGTGAACTTGGGGTTGAGTTAATCGTCGTTCATCCGGGACGTCTCCACGTGCCGGGCGTTAATCAGGGCGAGGAATCAGAGGATGAACGCCAAGTCGGGATTTCGTATTTTGTGGATTGGGCGAAAGATGCGGCCGAGGAGGCTGAAAGTGCTGGCGTTACTATCGGTTTCGAGAATATGCACTACAACCCAGGGTGGGTCATCCGTTCACATCAAGAACTCGTTGATGCTGTCGACGAAATCGATCACCCCTCGGTGGGTATAACGTTGGATGTTGGGCACGCGTGGGGTTCGGGCGGAATCGATGATGGGATTGAGATATTCGGCGATCGCATTAGGCACGTTCAAATCCACGATGCTCGAGGTCCGGAGGGCGCAGGCAACGTTCGCGATCAGCATCTCGAAATCGGTACAGGGCTCGTGAAGTGGGATTCGGTAGGTGAACTTGTTGGGGACAGAGAATTTCTGGTCGTGATCGAAACGTCGGGGCATGATGACGATCGAGAGGATATGGCAGTGCGTAGCAGGGATTTACTTCTGAATCAGTGGGGTTCGTGATCCCGTTAGATTTACGCTCATAAAGCGCCATTAGCGAAACGCTAGTGTCACAAATATTCCAGTGACGCTGAGTGCTGCCCCGCCGAGAGCGTAGCGAGTTAGCCGTTCTCGTAGCAGTATTGCCGCCATGAGTACCGCCCACATTGGCGATGTATTGATTAGAACGACCACCATTCCGGGTGGGGCGTTGTCTAGGGCTAGAACGAAGGTCAGGGCGCTTACCGCAAACAGGACGGCGCTCAATATTAGCCGAGTGCCATTTCCCTTGAAAACCCGAGTGATTCTGGCGGAAGGGAATGCAATTGCCACTCCGATAAACAGAATCGCCGGTACTAAGTTTCGGATAGTAGCGGCTGCCACTGGCGGCGTTTCTTCGAGGCCGATTACCGTCGATATAAACCCGCCCGCCCATAGAAATGACGTTGCTACCCCGAGCCCGATCCCGATGTAGTCGCCTCGTGGCTTACGTTTCTCGGTCGGCGAAGACTCGGTCGATTCTGTTGAGCGATCATCCGGCTGCCAATTCAGAAGAATCACTCCACCAATGATCAAACCTGCCCCTCCGATCACACCTATCTGCGGATTGTCGCCGAGGAATAGCCAACCAGAGAGGACTGAAATGCTGATAAATATACTCTGAGTGGTTGGGTAGACCTTGCTAACCGTACTGCGCGATAAGGCGAGCCAGAATACGAGTGATCCGGCAGTATTAACTAGCGCTCCACCAGCTAAAAACAGCACTGAACGCAATTGCATTTGGAAAAGTTCGTTCAGCTGTCCTATTATGAGTCCGATGATCAGAAGAAATATCAGACCTATCCAGACTTGGGCAGCGACGATATGGGTTGGCTTTACGTTCTTGCCAATACCTTTCGTTACTACGCCCGTGAGAGCCCAGATTACGGCGTTTGCCAGAGCTGCTAGCTCGCCCAATGGGGATTAACTCCGGGTGCTCGTTCGCTCGCGATAGCGTGATGCGATATCGAAGTCAATTATTTTGTTTCCAAAGTCTGAATTAAAACCGAAATGCCGATAAAGAGTTATTCTGCACCGGCACCCTGTACGATAGATAGCCCTTCGCCTTGCGAATTGTTATCCCGGTGTCGGTCGTTAAGCGGTCTGTGTTGCTACGAACTCTGCGAAGCTGTAGCGAGTCATTTTGAAAACCATGAGCATGCCGCCCTGTTCGTTCATTTCCTTCTGCTCTGTACTATCGTGAATGATCAACATCGTTAGCTTGGTTTCTTCACCAGCATCTTCGAATAGAAACATGATGTTTACTTGATTGCTGGAATCACAACCAACACGTGGTTCTGTCAGAACTCAGTACTCACTTTGTGACTGGAGCGACTTGACCACATGATTGTTACCGGTAATTAATCCGACCATCTTTCGGTGAAAATCTCTCTCCGACTAGATGCTGATACATGCTCACCACCCTCGGACCGAACTCTTATATAGGTTCGGAACTCCTCGAACGCTGTGCAGAAATGGCTGGCCGATTCGAACTTTGCGAAGTCGAGCATCGGGTAATACCGTTGGTTGATCGATCTGTGATTCTGCTCGATACGATTGTTTAAATACTGATTGTGGCGATGTAAGACCTTCCGACCGGCGATCCGGCGAATTGACTTCGTGTAAGTGGGATGCTTTTCTGTCATCATCCGTAAAGGCTTACGCTCTGCACTGTCGATCAGACAGCGCAATAATCGTCGAGATGCGTGCTTATCTCTGTGTTCGCTCAGCACCGAATCAAGCAGGTTTCATTCTCGATCGATAGCGCGATAGAAGAAACGCCAATTTGCCACTTATCTTCATATACGTCTTGTCCAAATACCAGTAATGGCCCGTAACTCCGCGGCGTTTGGCACGTAGGTTCTCACTTACCAGCGGGGTAAACCTAAACTCCCACATCCGTATTGTTTCGTAGCTGACTTCGAAACCACGCTGCAAAAGAAGTTAAGCAGCATCACGAAATCCAAGCTTGTATCTCAATCGCCAGAAGACGGTGAGTAAAACAATATCGGTTGGAAACTAGGGATCGTTGAACAGCGTGCCCGATCGCTTATATAAACGTTTATCGCAGTCCTCACAATAGAAAGTCCGTCACCCAGCGACGTTCGATGTTTTCTCTTGGATACAGACGTGGACAGGCAGTGTTGACAGGACATAAATGGATCTCCTCAGCAAGTGAGAAATGATGCTATTCTGCCCCGACACTGAGTTCTGACACAACCGGTTGTTAACCGTTGCCTACGAGGATTCGGTAAACATCCTTTTCTGGTTTTAGCATTCGTTCAAAGCCGTCTTGGATGCCGCGGTCTAGTGGGACTAGGGCGCTGATTAGCGGCTTTACGTTTACCGAGCCGTTTGCAATTAGGGCTACGGCTTTGTGGTAGCCGCCGTGACTGGTTGCTGACGAACCCATGATGTTTTTTTCGCCCATGTGGGAGCGCCCGAAGTTGATGTCGTCTTGTGATTCGTGCGAGAATCCGACGATGACTACTCGTCCGCCACGTCGTACCCAGTTTGCAGCGTCTAAGGCTGTCCCAGGCGCTCCAGCTGTCTCGATCACAACGTCTGGCCCGTAGCCGTTATGGCTCTGTGTGTCATCGGGTGACTTGGTCGTTCGTGGTAGGGCGCTAGTCGTGCTCGTCATCGGATGACTCGGCTCCGCGTCGCTGTCTACCCTTCCCCTAACCCCTTCCCGAAGGAAGGCGAGCAGGTCACGGCCGTCCCGTAATGCATCAGCGATCTGAGGAAGCACTACCCCTACATCGACTTCGTTGGGGTTAAGAGTCGCATCGGCACCAAGCTCACTTGCAATCGTCAGAGACTGCTCACGTGGGTCGATTGCGATCACTCTTAGTCCCGCTGCTTTGAGGACTTGGAGGGTACAGAGTCCGACGACGCCGCATCCGATTACGGCGGCAGTTTCGCCAACTACTACGTTCGCATTTTCCACGGCGTGAACCGCCACGGAGGTCGGCTCGGCTAGGGGTGCTTCTTCGTTGGTCATATTGTCGGGCAGGGGAATGCATAATGACGCTGGCCAGACACCGAACTCGGCGAGTCCCCCATCGTCGGAGAAGCCAAAGTTGCGTCCGTTTTCGCAAAGCTGCGATGTGCCTTTACGACAGAAGAAGCAGGTTCCGCAAGTGCGGACGTTTTCGATTGCGACTCGTGTTCCAACTTCAATTCCGGCGATGTTTGCGCCTTCGCCCAGTTCGACGACGATGCCCGCGGCTTCGTGTCCTTGGATGTGCGGTTTGCCGCGCCAGTTGAACATGCCGTGCTGCCACATTTCAATGTCGGTTTGGCAGATGGATGTGTACGTCATTTCCAGCAGGATTTCGCCGGGACCGGGTGTTGGTTTTGGGTAGTCGGTCACGTATCGGAGGTCGTTTTTACCGTGTAGGACAATTGCTTGCATGTATGACAAGTCACTTTCTCTGAGAGTTTGCTGGGCTTGGTTAGTTGAGGGGGGCATCGGATGACTTGGTCGCTAGCTGCCGGAAACGTGGAGTATTGCGGCTGAACCCAGCCTGAGTACGTCTTCAGGTGGGGTTCGGTGTTCGCCTGTGGGGGTTTCGAACGGGGTTCCGCTCTGGAGGTCATCGAACGATGCCCAGAGCCAGCTGGCGTTTGAATCAGCGAATTCGTTTTGTGCTGCTAGTTCGTTTGTTGGTATGGAGTCGAATCCGGTGAGTCGGGTGAAGTAGATGTGGTCGATGTGCTGGTGCTCGCCGTGTTTTTTATCGACGACATCTTCGATCATGATGCTGTGTGGCGCGGCGACCTGTTCGAGGTTGGAGATTTCGACTTCTTCGTGGGTTGGGATGATTTCGACGTCGAAGCCGGTTTCTTCTTTGATTTCACGAAGGGTCGTTTGGACGGGGTCTTCGTTGGGGTCGACGTGTCCACCGGGTGGGAGCCATTCCTGAACCTTTTTGTGCCAGTGTAGCAGTGTTGATTTACCGTGAACGACGAAGCCGGTGGCTGTGAAGTGTCGGGTTGTGGGGGTTGGCATGAGGGGGAATATCTGTAGCTTGGGCTGTCGGCTGGTCTGCCGTCCTTCGGGTGCCTCAGGATGACATTTTATAGATGTTGGTCTAATAGTGGCGCAAACGCGAGTAGAGCCACCGGATCAGCATATCCGTTTTGACGGAATTTGCTGGTCGGGTGGCTCTACTCTAGAGGTGCCCTACTGGTAGGGCGCCCTACTTAAAGTAGGACACCTCGTTTGGTACTAGACATTAAAACAGACCACCTCCTTCTTGGAATCGAACTCCGGGTAGTAGAGTTTTCCTACCCACGGCCGCCTGCCCGATGAAGGGTTTGGTCAAGGCCGATTAGTGGATTATACGTAAGTGAAGAATAAAAAGTTTGGTGGTAAGTAATTATGAACGTGATGAGAATTAGTTGAGCGCTGTTGCCCATTCGTAGTTTGTGAGTGGGCTGGTGTGGTTTCCCATAGTACGTATTGCTTTGGTCGGGGTTGCGTTAGTCGCAGTCGTCATCGGCTGACTCGGCTCGACGTGGGCGTTAAGTTCCATGGTCGTCGGACGACTCAATCACGCACACGCTTCGCATTTCTCCTACCCTAACCTAACCTTCCGTCTGTAAGGGGGTAACTGAAACCTTGCGACAGAGCTCAGGATGGTTGGTAGTGCGTGGGTGGTTATGCCTTGGTTAATGAGAGCCTAGAACCAGTTTGCTTTGTCGACTTCGTTGCGGAGTGGTTCGCCCGCTGCGAAATGCCTGAAGTTTTCTACGACGATTTCGTAGCGTCGTTCGAGCAGGTTTGCTCCTCCGACCGCAGCGGTGTGCGGAGTGAGAATCGTGTTTGGGGCGTCCCATAGTGGGTGGTCGGCTGGAAGAGGCTCGATTTCGTAAACGTCGAGACCCGCACCCGCTATTTCGCCACAACGAACTGCGGCGTTTAGATCGTCGAGCTTCGTTGTCATACCCCGTCCGATGTTGATGAATATTGCCGAGTTTTTCATCAAAGCGAATTTGGAAGAGTCGAACAGACCTTCAGTTGCCGGGGTGTGCGGAATCGTAAGCACGACGAAATCGGCTTTTGGAAGCTGTGAGTCGAGTTGGTCGGGGGTGAACATATCGTCGACCCACTCAGGCTTGGATTCCCGTCGAGCGTCGATGCCGAGTACGTTCATGCCAACGGCTTTGCAGAGCCGGGCTGTTTCGGTTCCGATACCGCCAACACCGACGATTAATACAGTCGATTCAGGTAAGAATATATCGTGATTAGGCGATTCGAGAACTTCGTACTTGTGTTCGCTTTGCTGATCGCGGTAGATGTTGAAGTGCTTTGTGAAGTTCAGCATGTACGTGAGAATCTGCACCGAAATGTGATCGTTGTAGATCTCACGGAAGTTGGTGACAGCCGTCGGATGACTAATCAACTCGTCAAAGTAGTAACCTGCGGCAGGTGCTGCCGCAGGAGCTTGCAACCATCGCAGGTTTGGCGCGGCAGCGATCAACTCGGGAGTCATCGTTCCGTACGCAGCGTCGGCGTCGGCGAGCTCTTTTAGTGCCTGTTCATCTGTGGCCGGAGTGGCGATGTCCCACCCGGGTGCGCTGTCGAGAAGGCGTGGAATCCACTCGGCAAAGAGGTCTGACTGCGGTGGGAGAAATACAAACTTGTTTGCCATGAGGTGATTTTCGGTTCCTGTTGTTTTTGTTTTTCGAGCTACGTGATTCAGTAGGAAGTGATAGTGCCTGAGATCGGCCAATGGGATTCGAGGCGAATTTTAGCACCGTGTCGGCGGTTCGATTCATCTTTGAGGCTAAGAAAAATTAGCGGTATGCTTTGGGTAGGACTTGAATTGTGAAAATTGGTGACTTCGAAATAGAGATGCCCGATCCACCTCTTCAGAATCCGCATTGTATTGCGATTTTGAAGCCGTGGATTAATGTTGGCAACGTCGGGAAGATCGTTCTACGCCGACTCGGTAAGCTGTACGCGTCTGAGCGAATCGGGAAGCTTGATCGACCCAGTAAGTTCTATGATTTCACCCGATATCGACCTGAGATTCGCCTAGCTGGCGACGTTCGATCGGTTCGAGTGCCGAACACGCGGGTTAGCTATGCTCGGCGTCCCGGCGAGAACGATCTGGTGCTACTGGAACTGCTTGAGCCGCACGCATTCGCCGAAGATTTCAACGACTCCGTGATCGAACTAATCAAGGCGTTGGGAATCACCAGGTACATCCAGATTGGTGGCATGTACGACTCGGTGCCGCATTCTCGGGAATTGTCGGTCACTGGCTCTGCACGAGGATGGGAACCGCCAGCAGGTTTCGGAAATGTTCGGATTGGTAAGTCGAAGTATCAGGGCCCGACTTCTATGACATCGCAAATATCCGAGCGAATATTCACTGATTTACATCTGGAAACGCTTTCGTTGATGGTTCATCTCCCGCTGTACCTGAAGCTTGATGATGACTTTGCTGGAAGCGCGCGAATTCTCAAAATACTCTCCGAACTATATGGCTTCGGCACAATTCTTCCTGAAGTGGAGATGGGCGAGAAGCAGTACGAGCAAGTGAATCCGGCAATGATCGACAATCCTCAACTGAAGGACATGGTTGAGCGGTTCGAACGGGAGTCGGATACTGAAGACGCCGACGAACTAGATGTTCGTGGTGGGCAAGCTCCAGGTAGTAGCGGGGTTTCCTTGTCGCCAGAAATCGAGCAGTTCTTGAGCGAGATAGCCGAGGGTGAACTGGGTTCAGATAGTGATGAATCTGATTCACCACGCGAGTAGGCGTTGCCGTACGACGAACTGCGCTTAACGTAAGAGACCCCGGCGTTATTGCCGAGGCATCTGTTGATTCGTTAGTTGGCTTTGAGAGCCGTTGTCACAAACTTATTTGTTGGTGACGGTTACGCCTGTGAGCTTCTCTATGTAGCTGAGGATGCCGGAGTGGTCGTTACCACCTTCGCCCCACTCAATTAGTGCCTTGAAGACCTGTTGCAAGTTGGCTGTGACTTGAAGTGACAGGCCCAAATCGTTTGCAGTCTTGGCGGCGTTGTTGATGTCTTTGTAGTGAAGCTCGATGCGGAATCCAGGAGCGAAGTTTCGCTCGAACATCATCGGAGCCTTAGCGTTCATTACGTTCGATCCGGCTAATCCGCCCTTGATTGCGTTGAACACGGTTTCAGGGTTTACACCGGCTTTGGTTGCGAGAGTCAGTGCTTCAGCGAGGGCGTGGATGTTTGCGCCAACGATGATCTGGTTGGCGAGCTTGGTGGTGTTACCCGCTCCGCTGCCTCCGCAGAGAACTGCCGACTTACCCATGACTTCGAATAGAGGCTGTGCTCGTTCGAAATTTCCGGTTTCGCCGCCGACCATGATTGCGAGATCGCCAGACACTGCCATTGGTTCACCACCAGAAACAGGAGCGTCGATGAACTTCACACCTTTTTCTGCACATGCATCGTGAATGCGTTGCGAAACGCCTGGCTCGATCGATGACATGTCGATGATCAGATCGCCAGCTGAGGCGCCTTCAAGTAGACCGGCTTCGCCAAGAACTACGGCTTCAGAATCGGGTGAGTCTGGAACCATCAGAACGATGATGTCGGATTTCGATGCGACATCTGCAGACGATGTGCCCGCTGCTGCGCCAGCGCTTACGAGTTCGTCGACTGCTGCTGCTGATCGGTTGTAGACGGTTACGTCGTATCCGGCTGTGACGAGGTTCTTTGCCATGGGCTTGCCCATGATTCCGAGTCCGACGAATCCGATTCGTTCTGCCATTTCTGAGGTTCCTTTAGATGCGTGTTGAGGTGCGAGGCGGGCTGAAGACGGTTTATTCGTCTTCCTTCCAGAATCGTTCTTCGATGAAGTTGTAGTCGGTTGACTCCATGCGGGCGCCAACGTCTTCGATCATCTGAGGGTGCCCACATGCGTAGACGCAGGTTTCTTTCGGATCAACACCGAGCTTCTCGAGGTAGTCCTCAATTAGCAGGTTGATTCGACCCTTTGCGCCGGTCCAGTTGGCGTTTCGTTCCTCATTTGGACGTGAAACGGAAGGGTAAAAGTGGATGAAATCGTGCTTTGCAGCAAGTTCATTCAATTCTTCGTCGTAACCGAATTCATCGTCATAGCTTGCGCCTTCAAGGACGTGGAATTTGTAGTCCTCACGAGCGACGCCGTCGGCAGGTTCAGGCCATGCAGGGTCGTTCAGGAACTTTCGAAGCATTGAGATATAGGGGACGACTCCGGTTACCGTGCCGACGAAGATGTGGTGCTTGTACTGCGGTTGCAGAACGAAGATTCCCTTTGCTCGCGGGCGGAGAGTCATTTCTGTACCGACCTTCTGGTGATCCAGAAGCGGGGTTAGGTGACCACCATGTTCGACAGGTACAACCTCGATGAACAGTTCGATGTTCTCTTCGTCAGGGGATGACGAGATTGAATAAGGACGTTCGATGCCATCGACACCGATAGTGCAGTACTGACCTGGCTTGAACGTGTATTCCTGCGCAGGTTTGATCCAGAATTTAATCAGATCTGAGGTAAGTTCTTCACGCTTCACAAGTTCACAGGTTGTAAATCGCCCTTTAATCGTTGGGCGGGACGTATCAGCCATCGTTTACTCCGTACATATATCGAATTTAACAGAACCTAGAATACCGTAATAGTGGGGTGTTCGAGGGTTTTTCTAAGGGGTGATTTGGATGTTGCTCATCAGATTGCTGATTATTGCCGCATCGCCACTAAGTGATTGAAGGTAGCGCGGTGATAGACTTGGTCTGCAATCTGAACATCCTCTAAATGATCGTAAATTCAATTAAGATTCGACGTTATTAATTCAGGCAATATCGCGCACTGTTTGCAGGGTCTGAATAGTTATCTGGAGTGACAAAAAATGCCAGCACGAACACCGGGCGTTGCGTACAGCATCACGGTTCGATCTGAGTATCCGAATGAACCGGGGATGCTGGGTAAGATCACTTCGGCCATCGGAGACGCCGGTGGCAGCGCTATGGGTGTCGATGTAGTTCAGACGTCGAAAGGCGCGATGGTTCGAGACTTCACTGTTAACACATCAGGTCACGATCACGCGATCGAGGTAGTTGATGCGATCAAGGCAGTGGAGAATGTGAAAGTTCGCAGTGTTTCCGATCAGACATTCTTGCTTCACGTCGGTGGCAAGATCGAGATGAGTTCTCGAGTGCCAGTTACTACTCGTGATGATATGTCGAAGGCGTACACGCCGGGCGTTGGCCGGGTCTGTATGGCTATCCACGAAGACCCCGACGCAGTTTGGGCGCTGACAGGCAAGGGAAACACGATAGCTGTCGTTTCTGACGGATCGGCAGTGCTTGGGCTTGGCGACATCGGTGCTGCAGCCTCGCTTCCAGTGATGGAAGGCAAGGCGTTGTTGTTCAAAGAGTTCGGCGGAGTCGATGCATGGCCAGTTGTGCTCGACACGAACGACACCGAAGAAATCATCCGATTTGTGAGGGCAATGGCTCCGGGATTCGGCGGTATCAACCTTGAAGACATCAGTGCTCCTCGCTGCTTCGAGATCGAAGACCGACTGCGAGCTGAGCTAGATATTCCTGTGTTCCACGACGATCAGCACGGCACCGCCGTGGTTGTTCTGGCTGGTCTGATTAATGCATTGAAGATCGTCGATAAGAAGCCGAGCGACCTCAAGGTAGTTGTTGCTGGAGTTGGTGCGGCGGGAACAGCTTGCACAAAGATTCTTCAGAGTTACGGCGTGACGAAAATTATTGGATATGACCGTCAGGGTGCACTAGATCGAGGTCGAGACTACGGTGATAACACGATGAAACAGTGGTTTGCCGACAACACGAACCCCGATAACTCGACCGGAACGCTTGCTGAGGGCATGGTTGGCGCCGACATGCTGTTGGGTCTCGCTGGACCGGGTCTTGTGACCCCTGAGCAGGTTTCGAAGATGGCATCGGACGCTATCGTATTTGCGCTTTCAAACCCTGACCCTGAAATTTGGCCAGAAGAAGTTCCCGACAATGTTCGAGTTATGGCAACGGGTCGAACTGACTACCCGAATCAGGTGAACAACTCGCTATGCTTCCCCGGATTGTTCCGAGGTGTTTTGGACGTTCGTGCCTCGACTATCAATGACGAAATGAAGATCGCCGCTGCGATAGCGATCGCAGGTGTGATTCCAGATTCGCACATATCTGAAGACTTCATCATTCCGAGCGTGTTCGACAAGAACGTCGCCAAGCGAGTTTCTCGCGGAGTGGCGCGGGTGGCGCAGGAGACTGGTGTGGCGAGACGTCGACAGCGTCGTGGTGATGAGGTTTACGCAGCTTTCAAGACCCAGAACTAAGCGGGCGGAATCGATGAAGGTAGCGATAATCGGGGGCGGTGTAGCAGGCTGTGCGGCCGCCTACTATCTATCGAAAGATGGACATGAAGTAACGCTGTTCGAGCGAGATTCATTGGCGTCGCACGCTTCAGGATTCGCACTCGGTGGGATAAATCCCGTCACTCCTAATGCTCGCGAGCCGGAGTACAAGACGTTTTCGGACTTCTCCATTGGCTTGCATCGCGGACTGGCGCAGGAGCTGGCCGACGTTGTCGGCGGCGATCTGAATCTTGTTCGCAAGCCTTCGGTGAAACTTGTTCGAGATGAAGCCGAAGCGGATGAGATGCGTGAGGTTTACGAGGCGCACGCCACCGATTTTGACTACGACATGCGGTGGTTGGGATTGGGCGAGCTTAGTCACATCGATGCGCGTATTTCTAACGACGTTATCGGCGGACTGTACATCGGCGAAGCGTTCGAACTCGATCCTTACAAGCTGACTCTTTCTCTTTGGCAAGCGGCTGAAAGTCGTGGCGCACAGATGGTGAATCGAGAAGTTTCGGAGATTTCTGTAGCTGGCAATCGGGTGACCGGCGTTGTTACAGAGGGTGGCGTATTTGAAGCAGACGTCGTGCTCGCTGCTGCTGGTCCTTGGAGCGGTGGATTGCTCGGCGCACTTGGCGTTGAGGTTCCGGTGTCGCCATTGCGAGGTCAGATAATTCGTCTTGATGCGCCGTCGCCTCCCATAAAACTTTCGCTGTGGTGGGATCACGACTACGCGACGACGAAGTCCGATGGTCTGACGTGGATTGGGACTACGGAAGAAGAAGTCGGTTTCGACGATCGAACTACAGACGATGCTCGGGATCGGATTATCGCTTCGGCCGTGTCGATGCTGCCTTATTTGGAAGATGCCGAGCTTGTGCAGCAGACGGCGTGTTTGCGTCCGGTGACGCCCGACAAGATGCCGATTATCGACGGATCGGTTGGTATTGAGGGTCTGGTGGTATCGACGGGTGGCGGTCGGCAGGGAATTGCGCTTGGACCTGCCATGGGTATCGCTATCGCGGCTTTGGCGACCGGTGGGAATTCGCCGGTCGACGTGAGTGCATTTTCGTTGGGTAGGTTCGCTTAGAGTCGGGCTCGTTGCTGGTGGCTCTTTTTTTGTTTCTCGCTTGAGAGCTGACTTTAGGAATTTGGTGATGGAAAGCCGCGATTTTGCGCGGGAAATCTGGATACTCGCGGTTAGCTAAATTTTCGTCGGTTGCTTTGGGGCGACTTCAATTTCTTTTTCGTTTAGAACAAACATACGGCGCGTTGTCGATCAGGCGGTGCAGCTTGCGCAGGTGGCGCTGGCCCCGGGTGCATCTGGACTTGTCTCGGACGCTAAGTCGCGTCAGATGGCGTTTGATTTGGGGCAGAAATCGGTGGGTAAGCCGACTGCCGAGGCTGTCGACTTGTTGATTCAGGCGACTTTCGATCAGCATCAGCCGGGGTTTTCGTTGCCGCCGGTTCGGGTTTCAGCTCGGATGCGTAGAACACTCGGATCGTACATGCCATCACGTAAGCAGATTGCGATTTCTTCCCGGTTGTTGGCTATGGGTGACGAGAACGATATTCGGCAGGTTGTACTTCACGAAGTGGCGCACGCTATTGTTCATGATCGCTGGGGCGACAAACCGAGCGCACACGGTCGTGAATTTCGATCGGTGTGTAACGAGATTGGTGCGAAGCCACGTCGGTTCGTCGATGTGACTACTGGCGAATGGAAGTCGCAAATTCGTTATCTATCGAAGTGCGGTCACTGCAAAGTATTGATCGTTCGCAAACGTCGTATGCGCTCGGTTAGGTGTGTTTGCGGACTCAAATTGCACCCACAATCATGGCGAGCAGTTGCTCCCGCC
>Ga0209252_1000422_pt1 | contig 32560 bp, 27 predicted proteins | sample SaaInlV_135m_DNA_3_FD_184673 | JGI IMG/M metagenome (GOLD analysis project Ga0209252, IMG submission 184673) | Marine microbial communities from expanding oxygen minimum zones in the Saanich Inlet - Saanich Inlet SI074_LV_100m_DNA (SPAdes) (version 2) | ecosystem: Environmental > Aquatic >... | reverse complement strand
GAAGGTAGCTGGTTCAATTTCGTTTGTGTCTCAATTCCGCTATGTTTCCACCAAGCCCAACCCAAGTTAAATGGGTGGATTGCTTGCAGTTCGACCGTATGGGACGATTTGGATTGCCGGCAAAACCACCAGTGCAGCAACAATTCCGTATTTGATTCGACGCATTAATTGAGACTGTTGAGATAACCGACTAAATCATCTAGGTCTGCTTGTTTCAGATTTGTGAAACCCTTTGGCATCAAATCCTGAAATCCTTCAACGATTATTGCTGCAGGGTTAGTTATTGATTCTCGGATATAGTCGTCACCCTTCGACTTTATTCCTGAAAGGCCTGGTCCGATTATTTTGTCGCTACCTGTCGAATGGCAGGCGCTACAACCTAGTCCGGTGAACTGATTTTCCCCATTAGAAACATCATTAATTTGGACTCCGGGTTTTTCGGTGTCTGTTTCGATATTTGATGTAACCGCTGAAATAGGAGTAGTAGTAGCAAATGGTGTATCGCCACCATCTGAACAACCGAAACACAATCCTATAACACCGAGCAAAAACATTGATATCAGAAGGTGTCTATGGCGTGTGATCAATGAGGTCATCCTAATCTAACGGTGCATCAGCAATATACGAAGTCGTCATGTGAGATTAATGAAGCGAACGTAAGCGTGGGTTTAGAAGGATGATATTTCTGTGAAGGAATGGATTTAATTATTCCATGAAAAACTCATAACCTTTCAGGTCTTTGCTTTTAGCCTTATACAAGCACGTTTATCAGGCTAGGCAAAAGCGAGGGCGTTCTGAACCGAGATACATTGACGGCTGGTGCCATCTGGGTGCTTCTGACGATAATTGCCGAACTTTCTTTCACGTCACTCAACATTTTTGGCGACGCTGCTTCGGAGCAGGGCGAGTTCATAGACGATGCCTTCGTCCTCTTGATGCTGTTGGCAATCCCGATCTTAACCTTCGTGATAACGATGATCGGCTATGTCTTTTTCAAGTTCCGTGCGAAAGGCGATGAGCTTGAAGATTCAGCTCCGACCAGAACCCACACAAAATGGGTTGGATTCTGGTTGATATGGACGACCGTCCTGTGCCTTGTCGTTATCGTTCACCCCGGCTACACCGGTTTGCTTGAAATACGCCAGACATCGGCGGAAGAACCTGATCTCACGGTGAACGTCACCGGGCGACGGTGGCAGTGGATGTACGAGTACGAGGGGCGCGGAGTTCAGCTTCTGATGAAGGACGACACGCTCGTTCTTCCGAACCATTCTCTGATTCGGTTCAACATCACGGCAGAAGACCAGGACGTTATTCACTCGTTCTGGATACCCGCTTTTCGGATGAAGATCGACGCGGTTCCGGGTCTTACAACGTACATGGATGTCAACACGACCGAAATCGGACATTTCAACGACGATGTCAATTTCAGGGTCCAGTGTGCTGAACTCTGCGGCAAAGACCACTCCCTGATGTTTACACGCGTCGAGGTGGTTGAGCCCGCCGAGTTCGAGCAGTGGATTACAAATAGATAAAGCGGCCTAAGGGTCAAATAGTTCAAATAGTTCAAGGGGACTTCTAAGTGGCAGCTTTTATGCCGTTAGTCAGAGGCGCAATTTACGCCGTAATTGGGTTTGTAATCGGTGCTGGTATTTCGCTTGGCATCACGAGCATTACCGGTGAAGATTCGACCGAGCCGCTAATCGTACTTGGGTACGTATTCGCTGTAATCGGTTGGCTCATGGGCGTAGGGATGTGGAGAACCTGGGGCCGTGGGTGGTTCGGTAAACCGACCGAAAACAACCCGGGTGGCGGCTGGGAACGCTACATAAGGTTCAACACCGACCACAAGGTGATCGGAATCCAGTACGTGGTCATATTCGTGGTGGTTTTCCTGCTAGCGGGACTGCTGGCCATGTTGATCAGGGTCGAGCTTGCCGACGCCGGTCAAAACGTGATGACGAGCACCAACTTCAACACCACGATGAGCCTTCACGGCATCATGATGATCGCGGTTGCTGTGGCCATAATGATGGGTGGTTTTGCCAACTACGTTCTTCCGCTCATCATTGGTGCTGAAGACGTTGCGTTCCCACGGGTCAACGCACTCAGTTTCTGGGTGGTCCCGCCGGTTGTCGTGCTGCTGCTTCTATCGCCCCTGTTCGGCGGATTTGACACTGGTTGGACGGCCTACCCACCGCTGGCAACACAAACCCCAATTGGAGGTTTGCTATTTGAACTGGCCTTCCTGACATTCGGAATATCTTCGATTCTCGGTGGGTTGAATTTCATAGCGACGATCATCACGCAGAGGGCGCCGGGAATGACGTGGGGGCGGCTGCCGATCTTCGCATGGGCGGTACTCGCGGCATCGGTCATTTCACTCACTGCCACTCAGTGGGTCGCCTACGGCATGTTGATGATCATTTTCGAACGCATTTTCAACATGGTGTTCTTCTCGCCTCCCGGCGGTAACGCGCTGCTGTATGAACACGTTTTCTGGTTCTACTCGCACCCGGCTGTATACATCATGATCCTGCCGGCGTTCGGGGCGGAACTTGAAATTATCAGCCACTTCGCACGCAAACCGCTATTCGCCTATCGATGGGTGGTTCGCGCATTTGGATTGATAGTGTTCTTGAGCTTCCTCGTTTGGGCACATCACCTGTTTACAAGTGGAATGGGCGATGAACTGCACGGTCCGTTCATGGTGCTCACCGAGCTGATATCGATCCCGACTGGAATCGTTTTCTTATCGGCGCTTGGAACGTTGTGGCGAAGTAAGATCAGGCTGAAGGTGCCGCTGCTGTTCGCTGTTGGTGTTGTGTTCAACTTCACCATTGGTGGGCTCACGGGAATCTTCCTTGCCGACGTTGCGACTGATATTGCGCTGCAAGACACCTACTTCGTCGTGGCTCACTTCCACTACACGATCATGGGCGGTGAGATATTCGGAGCCTTTGCCGCAGGGTACTACTGGTTTCCGAAGATCACCGGACGGATGTACAACGAAACGCTGGGACGAATTCATTTCGCCCTGATGTTCATATTCTTCAACATTACGTTCCTGGCTATGTTCATACCGGGCACAGTGGGAATGAACAGACGTATCGCCGAGTACCCGCCAGAGTTCGAATTCATGAACCTTGTAACCACTATCGCTTCGATCGGGCTTGGGCTTGCGTTTGTGCCATGGGTCTACAACATGCTGAACTCGTGGATCCGCGGGCCAAAAGCCCCGGACAACCCGTGGGACGCAAAAACCCTCGAATGGCAGACGAGTTCGCCTCCTCCTCTGGAGAATTTCGAAGAGATGCCCACCGTAACTGGCGACGCCTACGGCTACGGTGACGAGAGCGTAGTTCACTCTGTCTTTGGTAGACGAAAGGGATCCGCCCATCCGCCAGTACCGGCAGAGGGGGACTAAACAGATGCATAGAACACTTCAAGAGACATTGAAAATCGGCTGGATCGTGATCAGTTTGCTCGGCATCCTGACCGCGATTGAATTCGCCATAGCAATTGTTATTGATGACACACCCTGGCTTTTTACGCTGCTCCTGGTCGCAGCCCTTGCCAAGGCATGGCTAATCATTCAGTACTTCATGCACTTCGGTCAGTTGTGGGGACACATAACCGACACCTGGTACGGAATGATTCTTGACGATCCAGAAGCCGACAGGGAAGAGGACTAAAACTGTGACACAACATGTACCGCAGTTCGTAAATCACCGGTTCAATTCCCTCGACATCAACCGGCTCGGCCTGTGGCTGTTCCTAGTTTCCGACGCTTCGTTCTTTATCGCTCTGTTGTCGTCGCGATTCTTCGTCGTGGGCACAAACACCCCTGAACACGTGGACCAGCTGCTTGGATTAAGCCTCACGATCCTCCTGCTTCTCAGCAGTCTCTCGGCATACAAAGCTGAAGCGGCGTTCGAGCACGGTGATATTCCTGGTGCGAAGAATATGCTGCTTGCCACGATAGGCATGGGCATACTTTTCGTGTTTGGCGTGGGTTATGAATGGCATGAAGCTTTCAAGCATTTCCCGCCCTCTACTGGATTTGGCACAATACTATTCACACTTACTGGCGTGCATGTCACCCACGTATTAACCGGTGTCTTAACACTCGGATTCGTGTTCTTTCGGATTCGGAATACCACTGCAATCGGCGACAATCAGTTTGCAGTGGAAGGAGCTGTGAAGTGGTGGCATTTTGTTGATGTGGCATGGGTTTTCATCTACCCAACACTTTATCTAATCAGATAAAGCACCAGTTTGCCTGTGATATTTCGCTGATACGTAATTACGTACTAATTAGTAGGCGATAACCGACACCCGGCTCGGTCAATATCTGTTTCGGGCGAGTTGGATCTTTTTCGAGTTTACGACGAATTTGTTTCACAAATGTTCTAAGATATTCGGTTTCCTCACCGTATTCGGGGCCCCAAACGGCCTGTAGTAGCTGCTGGTGTGTCATCACTTTTCCCGCGTTCATAACTAGAACTCTTAATAAGTCATATTCAGTTCTAGTCAACCTTATTTCTTGATCATTTTTGTAAACGACTCGTGCGGCAAGGTCTATCTCAAACGCTCCGGCATTGATTCTAGGTTCTTTTACGCCTGTTGTATCTCTAAGTCTATCGACCCGCCTAACCGCCGCGCGGATTCTTGCGGCCAATTCACCGGGCCCAAAAGGTTTAGTAACGTAATCATCGGCCCCAAGATCCAGAGCCCTGATTTTCTCTTCTTCTTGATCGGTGGCCGACAGAATGATCACTGGGTCGTTGTACCATTCACGTAAACGTGTGAGCGTCTCAAACCCGTCCATTTGTGGCATTTTCAAGTCTAATACAACTATCTGTGGATGATGGAGGGAAGCTTGGTGTATAGCTTCGTTTCCGTTCAACGCAAGGAGTACTTTGAAACCGATTCCACCAAGATGACTTGCGATGAGCCTTAGTATTTTCGGGTCGTCGTCAACGGCTAACACTGTTATTGTTTCGTTGGTAATAGTCATGATATTTACTAGTCCATTTATCTCCCTCTAACGTTGATGCAGCAACTACCGATCAAGGCGTTCTCTGGGGATATCGAACCAGAAAGTTGAACCGCCAGCGTCATTGGATTTGACTCCGATCTGACCTCCATGAGCTCCCACAACTGACTTACATATTGCGAGGCCAAGTCCCGCTCCATCTCGCCCTCCCTGCTTACCGGACCGTATGCGAAAAAACTTGTCAAAAATTTCCGGATGTAGAGTTACTGGAATTCCATTACCTTTATCGGCGATTTCCGTTCGGATATTGTCCGTTTCACTCATGTGAGAGCAAATGATATCTACATCACCTAACGTGTATTTCATGGCGTTGCTGAGCAAGTTGTCAATTACTCGTCCCAACTGGCCGGGGTCTGCATACATTTCGGGCATGTTTTTCGGAACTTTAATCGTCACTGTTCGATCAACCCCATAGCGAAACGATGAAGCCCGTTGGACTGCGTCTGACAGTATGTCTGTTACGTGGCAAACCTCGTTGTCTACCCTTTTAGTCCCAGATTCGATACGAGACATGTCCAGCAAATTTGAGACGAGTTCGGTCATGTGATCGACCTCCTCGTCGATTGATTCCAAATCTGCCTGAATTTCACCATTAGCATTTGTGTCAACGTCCATTCCATTGATGATCCCTTTAATCAACGCTAGAGGTGTGCGCAAATCATGAGTGACCATGGACAGGAAATCGCTTTTCATCCGTTCAGTTTGAAGGATGTCCGATAAGTCCTGAAGTATTAACACCGATGAGTCGATTTCGCCGCGGTGGATTCTTATCGTCGCTGCGGATACCAGAACCGGTAATTTAGAACCATCTGGTCTATGCAATACCATTTCGGATGCGATGGTTTCAATACCATTGGTTAGTGCCCTTTCGATTGGCAGATCTTGTTCACTGATAACTTGGCCATTGGTCCCGAAAAAAGCCACGCTCTTATTTATTTCACTGAGTGGAGCGCCGACTTCCAGGTTACAGCCCAAGATCATGCACGCTTGTTTGCTAAACCCGAGGAGCAATTTATCTGAAGCACTGACTATCACTACTCCTGCTAAAGATCCATCTATTACGGCCTGCAATCTGTTTTCAGTAGCTTCAGTAATGATCCGAGTCCTTCGCTCTTTATCATGCAGTTCCGCAAACTCCAGAGCGAATTCCACAAATTGGGTTAATTGGGTGAGAGTCTCTGTGTCTTGAACAGTGAATTCTCTGTTATCTGGTGCGTTCGCTATGTATAAATTTGCTTTGTATCCTTTTCCAGCGAATACCCGAAGGCCAACAAGAGCTTTCATTGGCGGGTGCCAATCAGGAAATCCGTATGAGTCGGGATGAGAGGAAATGTCACTCAACATGATGGGCGAGTCTACTGGGCCTAATCGACCTAGTAACCCTCGGCCTTGCGGTAACTCTTTATCTTGCCACTTGATATTTTTGTCGAGGCCGTCGTGAAAGATGCGCAATTCGCCGTGGGGTTGTTTGATGGTTATCGCGGCGTAGTCAGCCCCGGTCAATTCTCTGGCGAGTTTGGGTATTTTGCTCAACGCGCGATCGACGGACGAATTATGGGTATAACTGGATGATTGTTGGTGATCAGAATTCATTTTGAAATGGTACTGAAAGATAACTCATTATTTGATCTCTATGAGAAAGGTTTTAGGAATAATCTCACGACTCGGGCAACATTCAAACAGATTGCTGTGTTGACCTTGTGTAATTTTCCTGTATCGGTCGAACCGAGCCGTGTTACTTGAAAAGCAGCATCGTTACAACAACTTGGTATTTGGGATTTCTCTCGACGTTCACAGTGATTGATAACCTACTTCGAGTATGTTCAGATCGTGTTTGGTAGGTAATTGCCGGTATCAGTCCCGATATCAAGATTTATTAAACTCACGCTTCCTTCATGTCGAACAGTTCCATCATCGAACCATTCTCCTCAGACTCGAGGTATGACAACTGAAAGTTGGTCGACACAAAGACTGTACCGGCCGTTTATTCGCAGCTCTGTGATTATTGCCGTGGTATTGGGATTTTCGACGGGAGCGGCGATATTGATAATGCCGTTGCTAGGTATTGAACGCAGCCTGACGTGGCTCACCCACTCGCAGTCGCATGGGATCATTCAAATTTTTGGGTGGGCTGGCTTATTTGTAATGGGGCTCGCGTATCATGTTGTACCGCGGATTTTCAACAGGCCGATTCAATATCCTGTTCCGCAACAGCTAAGCATGTGGCTGGTGATATTAGGGTTGTTGTTGCGATTCACGGGACAGAGTCTATACACATTACCGATTGCCGGTTTATTCCTGATAGTAGCTGGTATTTTATTGTTTATAGCAATGTTCGTTTTTACCTGGACCTTATACGGGGTTATACGGTATTCGGCAAGTAAGTCAGGTCCGGCGGAAATTTGGCTCGTAACGGGTGTAATTTGGTCCGTGTTGTCAGGGGCTATACACCTTGTGATTATGTTTCGAATGGCAATGCACGGTGAACCAATCGCCCATCCCCCCTGGAATGAAGCCCTTATCCATGTCGCTATATTTGGCTTCATTACGAGCTTCATTTTTGGCTTGTCGGTAAAAGCTATTCGTGGATTCTTACTACTTAAACCTCCTCATGAACGAATGAATCGTTTATCACTCGTTTTGCTTCAGATAGGACTTGTTATGGTCGTAGTTGGTCGATTTGGAGAATTGGGCCAAGTGGTTGCACCGGTTGGTTTAATATTGAGTTCAGTTGGTGCAGGAATGTTCGTCGTAGCCTTGCGATTGTTCGAACCAGCAAGTAAATCAGTCCATAGAATTCCTATCGGTTACCTGCGTTATCACTGGTACGTGCGATTAGGATTTAGCTGGCTTTTGCTTGGCTGTGTAATGTTGATTTTGATTGCATTAGACGAAATCGGATTGACAAACATGGTAGCCGTACAGGTTTCTTTACCTGTGATACACGTGTTAACGCTCGGATTTGTGACTAATTTGATTTTTGGAGCCGCATCTCGTTTCATCCCAATTTTTGAGGGTGCTGATATCCGCTATCCGCATTTAATGAACGTAGCATTTGTTCTCTTGACCATCAGTATCGTCATCCGACTGGCGTTCGGATTTTCAATATCTGAGATCGGTGAACGAGCCCTTGGAATTTCGGGTGCAAGCGGATTTATTGGCATTATTTTATTTTCAATCATGATATTTCAGGTGATGACACAGTCGGCCAGGGATGCCTACTCGAAGAGGGTCGCCGCAATCGGGAGAGTCAAACTTGAAATGAACCGTGACGCACCACTCGTAAAGTTTTGACTGCTTACTCTCCCCGATAATTCTTGATTTAAACGTGGCTTCGGTGAATGATCTTTTGAACTTCGACTCACCCGTTCGTCGAACTCTTCCTTTACCCAGTTTGAACCTGTATCGATTTGCTATCGGGGGCAGGTCAAAACAGCACTGGCCAACACTAGGCGGACGGTTGACGTACAACTTCAACTCCGCTGGCGTGCGTCGCTTGCCCACTAACTTGCCCACAAACGGTCTGATATGACGAGATACGACGAGGGATTCACAGCCAAATTCGCGCGGTTTCTCAGTACTGACCTGCCCCCATAACCTGTACCACTCGTTATGTTAGTGGGACGGCTTGTTTCAGCCTTATTGTCTCCGGTGCTAGCGGCCGGTATCCGAGATAATAAGTGGTAACGCTATCGGGGGCAGGTCAATTCCGAAAGTTTTTCTAGCGCGCTGTTATTGGCTTTATTCCGCCGCAGAGTTAGAGATTCGTCGCTGGACTCTGTACTTCCCGCTGAATCGAAAATTCCTCATATTTCGAGCTTACGTGGTGATGGTCGGGAACTGTTTTCCAGGCGATTGTTGTCCGTGAGTCACGAGAATTAAGCACAAAATTCAGGGTAGTGATGGAAATCACAAATTACTCACGTGATTGTGAAGATTCATTGACTTAACATCTCCAAAATAGTTCTCAATCGGTTTACGAATCGAAGCGTGAGGTCGGTAAAAAACCTAAACAGGACTGGTGACCAATGGAATCGTCGGAGATTCGAATACCAAAAGACTTAGAGCGTCGCCAATTTTTAAAGTTGATCGGCGCCTCCGCATTGGCTATTGGAGTTGCGATAACTGCTCCTCGAATGGGATTCCTCTCAACTTCGACGGCAATCGATAACCCACTCGCTTTCTACCCGAATCGTGACTGGGAAGCCATTTATCGTGACCAACACCGCGTCGATAAAGTGTTCAAGTTTGTTTGCGCACCAAACGATACTCATAATTGTCGGCTTGAGGCATCCGTTCGTAACGGCGTTATCACCCGAATCGAGCAGCCGTACGACATCGGTTCCTATCAGGATCTGGATGGAAACCACGCTACGGCGAACTGGAACCCACGTGGTTGCCTGAAGGGTCTCGCATATTCCCGACGCGTTTACAGCCACTCACGAATCAAACACCCGGTTGTGCGAGCAGGGTGGAAGCAGTGGGCTGACGACGGATTCCCACGAGCTGCAGACGGTACGGCCGATCGCAAATATTTCAAACGTGGCGAAGATGCATGGGTAGAGCTTGAGTGGGACGAAATTGCCGAGTACGTGGCGATGGGCTTGGAAAACGTCGCAACGAGCTACAGCGGTGAGGTTGGTGCACAGCGATTGCGCGATCAGGGCTACCCGGAAGAGATGCTCGAAACACTGAAGGACGAGGACGGCGACTACGCCGGAATCCGCACGTTCAAACTTCGTGGCGGAATGGGCTTCCTTGGAGCCACCCGTCTTATGGGCATGTACCGGTTCGGCAATATGCTTTCCCTGCTCGACGACCATCTTCGGGGCAAGGGACCTGAGAAATCTCTCGGTACACGTGGGTTTGATAACTACGCCTGGCACACCGACCTTCCACCTGGTCATCCGATGGTTCACGGCACCCAGACGTTTGACCAGGAGTTCAACGATTTCTGGAATTCTGATCTGATCGTGATGACGGGTTTGAACCTCGTTTCGAACAAGATGGCTGATCCTATCTGGTGGCAGTCTTTGATCGAACGTAACGGTCGAATCGTCGTTATTTCTCCCGAGTACAACGCCTCTGCACCCAAAGCTGACTACTGGGTACAGATTCGTGCTGGTTCCGACTCTGCATTGAACCTCGGTATTGCCGGGTTGATCATGCGGGAGGGAACATACAAAGACGATTTCGTAAAGAAGTTCACCGACTATCCAGTTGTTATACGCACTGACACTTTGAAGGTTCTGCGAGCTGAAGACGTGCCGGGAATTGCGATGGTCGATCCGGGCGATACGTGGCTTGATGAGCACGGTGAAGTCGTTCAAGAAATGGACGAAGAACTCAAGACTTCATCGGTGATGGTGATGAAGGACGGCACTCCGATCGGATTCGACCGAAACGCAGTGGGTGACTATTTGGAGACCGGTCTCGCATCAAATGGCTACACGCTCGACGATATCGACCTCAACTGGTCGGGCACGGTCGCAACCAGTGACGGGTCGATAAATACTCGAACTACGTTCAATCTGTACATCGAACTGACCGAGGAATACACACTCGCTAACACTTCGAAGCTGACAGATATTCCCGAAGAAACGATTCGGAAACTGACCGACGACATTGTGAAAGCCAAGAATGTCGGCTTCCTAACCGGCATGGGCTCGAACATGTACTTCCACAATGACCTGATCAACAGGGCGCAGTACCTAGTAGCCACGCTAACTGGAAACGTTGGGAAGCCGGGCGGAAACGTTGGAAGCTATGCAGGAAACTACAAGGCTCCGGTATTCAACGGTTTGCCTTCCTACATCGCCGAAGACCCGTTCGATCAGACGATGGACCCGACAGTCGATGGTCGAGATATCAAGAAGCGGATGAAGCTCGTGTTCGAGTCGGTTCACTTCTGGGACCACGGCGACAAACCGCTCATCATCGATACGCCCAAAGAGGGTCGTGTGGTGGTTACCGGTGAAAGTCACATGCCGAGTCCTTCGAAGGTCGTCTGGACAGCGAATGCAAACCTGCTTGGTGTCGCGAAATGGCACTACAACCAGATTGCCAACGTCCAGCCGAAGCAAGAGATGTGGATGGTTCAGGATTACGAATGGAACATGAACTGCGAATATGCAGACTTCGTGTTCCCGGTCGACTCATGGGTCGAGTTCTCACGTCCGGACATGACAGCATCTTGCACCAACCCATTTGTGCAAATGTACCCACGCGGCGGGATCAAGCGGATTCACAACACCCGGCAAGATATCGAGGTCTATTCGCTGGTAGCAAAGGCATTGACGAAGCGGACGGGTGATGAAAGATTTGCCCGGCACTGGAAGTTTGTTGATGACGACAACGTTGAGGTTTACCTGCAGCGCATCATCGATGCCAGTTCGCCTTTACGTGGCTACAACGCCCGCGAAATGATTGCGGCTGACAAGGGACATCTTGCGATGTTCCGCACATATCCGCGGATTCCGGGTTACGAGCAGATCCAGGAGAGCAAACCGTTCTTCACCCGAACCGGGCGAATGGAGTTGTACAGGGAAGAGGAAGAGTGGATTAACCAGGGTGAAAACCTTGTGGTTCACCGCGAGCCGATCGAGGCGACTCCGTACCAGCCCCGTGTGATTATCGCCAACTCGTCACTCGAGTCGCTCAGGCCGAAGGATTACGGAATCCTCCCGACCGACACGACCGACGGTAAGGCGCTTTACAACGAGATTGTTACGACTGGTGAGATGCTCGAATCCAAGAATCCGCTACTCGATCTCGGTTTGAAATTTCATCTCTCAACGCCGAAACCACGTCACCGTACCCACTCATCGTGGAGCTCAAGTGACTGGAACGCTATCTGGTCGAGCAACTTCGGCGACCCATACAGGCGAGACACGCGTTCGCCATGGGTTGGCGAGGAAGAAATCGATATAAACCCTGATGACGCCAAAGAGCTCGGCGTAAAAGACGGCGACTACGTTTGGGTAGATGCCAACCCTGAAGACAGGCCGTTTTACGGTCATGAAGATCGACCCGAGCTGGCTGCTATAGCCAGGTTGATGGTGAGGGTTCACTACAACCCGGCGTTACCCCGCAACATGACGATCATCATTCACGGCGGCAACGCTGCGACGCATCGATCGAAAAAGGCTCAGATTGAGAACGCCGATGGTTCGTCACGAACCGATACCGGCTATATCGCAACGTTCCGTAGCGGTTCGCAGCAGAGTGTGGTGCGGTCGTGGTTGCAACCGACTCAAATGACAGAGTCGCTGGCTCACAAAGACTTCTTCACGAACAAGATATTGAAGGGCTTCACCGTGGATACCCACACGCCGACCGGCGCTCCGAAAGAGGTGATGGTGAAAATCACTCACGCCGAGGACGGCGGCCGGGGTGGCGAAGGAACCTGGGAACCGGCAACGAGCGGGTTTACTCCCGGCAACGAGAACGACGATATGAAGCGATTCCTGGCTGGAGGCAACATCGATGACTAATCGGACTGGTTCTAATGGAAGAAGCGGTAGGCCTGTAGGTGGTGCGCCCGTTGGTTGGTTCAATGGCCAGCCGATTTCGCACCCATCTGAGAAGCCTGTCGATATCGAGGATCCGTTTGATCCTGAAGCGATGCGGGTACCGTTTGATAACCCGGAAGAGGGTCTGCTCGAAGCAGCTCGTTGTTATGTCGAAGAGTACATAACGATGGGCTACACAGATTCGATGTTATTTCAGATGTTCCGCAAACCCTTTTACATGGGATTGCACCCTGTCTACAAGATGAAGGGCTCTGACTACGTCCATGACTTCATCGGAGAACGCAGAGAGAAGCTAGCTGAGGCGGGTGTCTATCCACGTCGACGCTCCACTCCACAGAGGGGTGAATAGATATGTTGAAAGTTTTTAATTGGCAACTTGGACGTGACATGGAATATCCGTACGAGGAATCTCGCCCGGATAGGCAGTTTGCAATTGCGTTCAATATCAACCGATGTATCGGCTGTCAGACATGCACAATGGCGTGCAAAAACACCTGGACTTTCAGCGAAGGTCAGGAGCAGATGTGGTGGAACAATGTGGAGACGAAGCCATACGGCGGGTATCCACGGCACTGGGATATCAAGCTGCTGAACATGCTTGGCCCAGGTTCTTGGGATGGTGACAAGTTCGAAGGTGAGACCATCTTTGAGCAGGCTCCTGACGGTGAAAAAGTTCTGGGACACATGCCTTCGGATGATGATTGGGCCTACCCAAACATGTACGAAGACACCCCGGCAGGCTCGCTAGATCACGGTACATCGCTTCCAGCTCATGATCCGTGGATGTTCTATCTGCAACGTACGTGTAATCAGTGCACGTATCCGGGTTGCTTAGGTAGCTGCCCAAGGCAGGCGATTTATAAGCGACCTGAAGATGGCATTGTGCTTGTCGACCAGGAGCGTTGCAGGGGTTACAGGAAGTGTGTTGAGGGGTGCCCTTACAAGAAGGCAATGTACCGTCCTAACGAGGGTGTGACTGAAAAATGCATCGGCTGCTTCCCTCGAATTGAAGATGGAATTGGTTCACGTTGTGTGGTTGCGTGTGTCGGAAAAATTCGACTGCAGGGTTGGGTGAATACACCTGAAAATGCCGATCCGAATAGTCCACTCGACTACCTGGTGCATATCGCTAAAGTTGCGCTTCCTTTGTACCCACAATTTGGTACCGAGCCCAACTTGTACTACATCCCACCACGTTGGGCCCCTCGCCCGTTCTTGAAACAGTTGTTTGGTCCTGGTGTTGAGCACGCAATTGAGGCGTACACGAATCCAGACGACAAGCTGTTTGGATTGCTGCGATTGTTCGGAGTGACGCAACAAATTATCACTCGCTTCGAGGTCAACGACGAAGAGGCGATTGGTTGGAACGAAGCCGGTGAAGAAATTGCACGGATGCCTTTTGATGAGCCAATCTTTGTTCGAGATGAGATCGACGTTAGATTCGACGTGCAACGGCTGAACGAGCCCTAAGTCGGGCTTGATCTGGCGGGGGCTGAGAGAGCCAAACTGATATTCGATTAAGAGTTCCTAAATGACTTCTGTACTTACAAAAACGAATAGGTGGCAAGCGGCTGTTTATCTAACGGTTGGCTTGCTGTTCGTTGTAGCTTTGCTGGTGACGCTTGATCGAGGATCGATGGTAAGCGCGGCTCAGACCGATCTGAAATCGATATATGTCGATGATGAATTACCTGTTGGCGATGGTTCAAGCCCATTGTGGGATCTGGCTCCCGAAGCCGAGGTTCCGCTCAGCGGGCAAACGGTTGCACCGCCGTTCAAAATCAACGCGAGTATCGATACGATTCGGACTCGATCAATTCACAATGGCACTTGGGTGGCGTTCAGGATGGAGTGGGACGATTCGACGATGAACGAGGGTGGTGGTTCGGATGACTACCGTGATTCGGTTGCATTACAGTTCCCGGTCCACGGCGGCGAACCATTCGTTTGTATGGGATTCGTAGATTCCGAAGTGAACATTCTTCACTGGCGAGCCGACTTCCAACGAGTGATCGAAGATGGTCCATTGGGAATCAACAACATCTTCCCTGACGCGAAGGTGAATATTTACAACCAGGCAGATGATCCGAAGTTCATTACGGCTCGTTCGCTTGGCAACCCGATTGCTGCAGGCGAAAAACCTTCGGCTGTAGAGGATTTGATTGCAACTGGATTCGGAACGATCGAATCGCAAGAGCAGGTGAACACTACAGGTTGGGGTAACTGGGACGGAAAGACGTGGAGTGTGGTTATTGCACGACCGCTGATTACGAACGATGTGCAGGACACCCAGTTCAAGACAGGCACCGAAACACCTGTCGCTCTAGCCGTTTGGAACGGTGAAGAGCGTGACGTGAATGGTAAGAAATCTGTTTCGGCGTGGATAAACGTGGCCGTAGAAAAGATACCAACTGCCGCAGGTCCGACGATCGACTCGCCACCAGCGGGTGGGGATTTTTCGAGAGCGCCGGTAGTGATCGACAACTCGTCAGATGCCGCACTCTGGGCATTGTCGGGAGCGTTGGCGGTACTTGCAGCTCTGTTGATTTTCGTGCCAGCAGTGATCTTCATTGCCGACCGACGAAAGAGCGCCTAGCAACTGGGAGTGAGCGAGATATGAGCGTAATGACAGTTACAGATGAATTAGTGCACCGGGCAGCGTGGTTCAAGATGTTCTCTCTGCTATTCAGGTACCCGAATGAAGAGACAATCACTCTTCTAAAGGATGGAGTTCCCGAACTGCCCATTGAGGTGCTGAACACCGATATGCGGGCCAACGCCGAGCCGTTCAAACGGGCGGTGGCCGATGCGAGTGCCGAGCAGATTACGCTGGAATACAGCAGTCTGTTCACTGGTGCAGGACTCTGCCGTGCCAACGAAAACGACTACGAAAAACTATCTTTCAGCATGACTGAAAAGCTTGCTGATGTCGCGGGTTTCTACAGTGCCTTCGGTTTCGAGGTCAATGACGATACTGGTGAACGTCCAGATTTTGTAGGCACCGAGCTAGATTTCATCAATTTGATGCTACTCAAACAGGCTTACGCAGTGAAAAACGGTTGGACCGAACAGGCCGCAGTTACTGCCGACGCACTCGCCAATTTTGTCGAAACTCACTTCGTAAGATGGGTTCCGAAGTTGTGCTACGCACTGCGGGAACTTGCGACCGAAGGTGGTATCTATGCGGCAGGGGCTGACGCTCTGGTTGCGATAGTCGATTCCGAGGATAGTCGACTGCCGGAATCTTCAAAATGACCGCAACATCGAGCACCAAATTGATCACCGTACTGGCAGTCATTCTCGCCGCATCGGTACTCGTTGAAACGCTACTATTTCGGATTTTCGCTCGCGGTGGGGTCTACTTCATCAGCGATGCGACACCGGCCGTGATAAAAAACGGATACACGTCACTGGTATTCAGCGGTAACACGCTGTTCAATTTTGCAGCACCTGTAGCTTTGCTTGTCCTCGGTTTTATCGCGGTGATGGCGTGGACTAAGCGGCCTGATCCGATATACACAGCTCTTTCCGGGATTATCGGAGTTGTTGCTGGTGTTGGATTATTGATGATGATTGGATTGTCGGGTCCAGCCCTGTCGACCGCTTACTACGCAGCATCATCATTAGCACTTTTTACCTTTTTCTTGCTTGCGGTTCGCAGGAGAGCAGGATTACCGATCACGGCCTTTATCCTCCTCACCGGTCTGTCGTATCTGGCAATCTATTCATTCAAAGGCTTTGGCTCGGCCGAGTTAGCTGAATCTGGTATTCGCTCAATCAATGTGCTGTCGCTTGGTGAATGGATGTCGGTGATCGCGTTCATTGCACTGCTTCCATTGTTGATAGGACGAAAAGCACAACTAGATCGTCGATCCGTAGTTATCGCAAGTGTGATTTCGATACTGGTTTACGGCCTGGGGTTTAGTCGAGCAGATTCGGTACCTCTGATCGCCAATTGGGCGTTCGGACTAATCCTAATTTTGCCGTACATCGCCTACATAGTTTCTTTATGGGTGACGGTGGCATTCGTTGTGAGTCGAATAAGACGAGGCGAAGTCATATTGGCTGCAGGCGTGCTGCTCGTAATGCTCGGTCACAGATCCATCCCGTTGACGTACTTCAACGATATTGTCCTGATCGGCCTGCTGCTGGCAGCGATGTATTCGAAGCCCGTGACGGTGATTGAACCTCAGGTTGATGAAGTACCAGCGAACCTGATAATTGCCGATCCGAGAGATGCCTGATAATCAGATTGGGTTGATCCAATTAAAGAACAGAATCAATCATCATCCGTGGAATCTGTTGAAGATTTTCGAGAAAGTATGTACCAAGTGCCGATAATCGCCAAAGAAATTATCGGGATCTTGAATAGAAGTCCATATTCGGGAACCCATAACGATACGCCGGTAAAAACCCACATAGAAAGAACCGATATAACCTTGGCTCTTATCGGCATACTTCCTGTTTCTAGGTAATTTTTAACCAATTTTCCAAATATACGATGCTCAGTTACCCAACGATACATTCGGTCATTTGATCTGACAAAGCACGAGGCAGAAATAATAAGGAATATCGTGCCCGGAAGCCCTGGCAAAACGTAACCGGCTATACCAAGACCAAGAAACAATAAACCGGAAAGATAAAGCAGATATTTGCGTACACTTCTGATCAAACTAGCACCTGCTGAATCTCGAGATCCAAAATATTGATTGAACTAGTATCGGAGATCAGGTAGCGCATTCGCCATAGCCTCTCGTACCTGTTCTAGGTCTTCCTTGAGTTCATGGGTGTAGATGCTCATGGAACACGCACGTTCGATCAGGCAGCAATTGAAGCTACTGGATAAGCGGTAGGTCTTGTCAGTACTTCCAGAAGCCGACTTAATTCGTGCGGTTACAACAAAATTACAACAATTAACAGAAAAGCCCCCGCATTTCTGCGGAGGCTTCTCCAGTTTGATTTACGTTTGGTGGGCGATGTAGGATTCGAACCTACGACCCCCTGCTTGTAAGGCAGGTGCTCTAACCAACTGAGCTAATCGCCCGAACAATCAATTGTACTCGCCGAATTCAGGAAACTCGGAGAGCGCTCAGCCATTTTTTACTGAGCAATTGCGAATGTGAATGGTAGCGATGGTGGGACTTGAACCTACGACCTCGCGCTTATGAAGCGCGCGCTCTAACCGGCTGAGCTACATCGCCGCGCCATTCGATGCGATCAGTAACCGAAATTAACAACCGCAATCATTTATGGTAGCCACGGTACAAACGCCGGTCAACGAAATTGCAAGCCACTACGCGGGTAATTGGCTTATCGGTAGGCGTTATTTGATGTCGAGGCTGAAAATACTCGTCGACATTCTCGATAGAAAATGCCGTCAGCAACTCATTCAGCTACGTAGTCGCCGCTCTTGCCGCCGCTCTTGCTAAGCAGGCGCAGTCGATCTACCCGCATGGCACGGTCAACCGCTTTGCACATGTCGTAAACGGTCAGGGAAGCAATACTCGCCGCGGTAAGCGCTTCCATTTCAACACCGGTTTTACCAGAGGTCCGAGCGGTGCTGGTAATAGAAAGCCCAACCCCGTTGGCGAGATCGCCAAAGTCGATTGTTATCTGATTTAGAGCCAACGGATGGCAAAGCGGAATCAGATCCGATGTCTTCTTTCCACCCATAACCCCGGCAATTCGAGCGACACCGAGAACATCGCCCTTGTCGAATCCGCCCGAACGGATCAGATCTAGCGTCGACTGTTGCATGTGAATTTCGCAACCGGCAGTCGCCACACGTTCGGTGACTTCTTTCGAGCCAACATCAACCATCCGAGCCTTGCCCGACGCATCGATGTGGCTCAGTCCGTTTGTGACATCTGGTGATTCCGACATATTCGTAACTATCCGTTCAACTTCATGAACTCTTCGTCAATAATCTGACCCGATGCAGGACCACGTGCAGCATCGTTCGCTAGCGTGTCACACCGTTCGTTCTCAACGTGACCTGTGTGCCCACGGATCCATTCAAAACTTACATCATGTTTGGCGCACGCATCGAGAAGTCGCTGCCACATGTCCGGATTCAGAGCACGCTCTTTCTTGTTGCGCATCCAACCGTTAGCCTGCCACTTCTTCGCCCAGCCCTTCTCAATACCGTTGATAACGTATTGGGAATCGGTGGTAATAACAACGCGCTGCCGCCCTTTAAGAGCGTCGAGAGCAGTTATCGCCCCGAGCAACTCCATCCGATTATTGGTGGTGTGCTTGAAGCCCTGGCTGAACTCTTTGACGTTATCGCCGTACTTGAGAACGGTGCCGTAGCCGCCCGGGCCCGGATTGCCGATAGCTGATCCATCGGAGAAGGCGTAGACAGTGTTGTGATTATTGTTGGTCATCGCAACCCATTGAAACAAACATTCGCTTCAGCCACAATCTGCACAGACTCGAAAAGCTTTCAGATACCTACTGAAAAGGCGCATCCATGCCTGGCGACAAAATAGTACCTCTCGAAACACCAACGCTTTCCGCTGGTGAATCGATCGCGCTGCAACCCGCTGAACTCGATGACGCCGAGCGGTATCTCAAGATGGTTGATGACAATTACGAACAACTAACCCAATGGATACGCGCTCCTAAACCACCAACGACAGTAGAAGATCGTCGGAAAGCACAAGCTGCCGATCTCGCCAACGGTGACGACGGGAAGGGTTACTGGTGGCTAATAGAAGAAGATGGCGAATTGGCGGGAACGATCGCGCTTCATCACGTCGAATCAACTGAAAAATGGGCGTTAGTCGGCTACTGGCTCGACACGAACTTCACCGGCAAAGGCATCATGACCCGCAGCTTGAAAGCTGTCATCGACTGGGCATTTGCTGATCTCGGACTCAACAGAGTCGAAATTCAAGCCTCACTGAACAACAGGGCAAGCGCGTCCATTCCTGAACGACTCGGCATCAGACGTGAATCGATCCGCCGACAGTCCGAAATCATCAACGGTGTATCGCTCGACATGGCAAGCTATGCAGCATTCGCCGACAACTGGCCCCCGAAACCGCCTGCCCGTGCGCTGCCGACCGATGAATTACAAGTAGACAACGAAATTCTTCTGCGCCAGCACAGCGATAGCGACTACAAAGAAATGTGGACGGCATTCGAAGCTGGTCGTGAATATCTCGGCAAGTACCTGCCTTGGATGGCAGCCTACGAAACCAAAGACGATTACACCCGCCTATACACAGCACGCCGATTAGAAGGTGACAACTTCGACGGCTCACGCGGCTACGTCGTTCAATACAAAGGCGAATTAGCCGGAACGGTAGGATTCGGAATACCTAATCGCGACAACGTGATCGAAGTCGGCTACTGGCTCCGTGAAGACCTTCAGGGCAAAGGAATCATGACCCGTTCTGTCGAGGCAGTAATCACAATGCTGTTCGTCGAAGTCGGCATGCACCGAGTAACCATCAGAGCAGCCACAACGAACCTAGCTTCACGCGGAATACCCGAACGACTCGGATTCAAGCACGAAGGCACGATGCGAGACGGAGGATTCGTAAACAACGAATATCTCGACCTCGAAATCTACTCGATACTAGATCACGAATGGCTCGCCCGCTCGACGAGAGCGTAGCGTCCGTATCCCACTTCTCGACCGGAGTGCATCCTGAGCTAGTCGAAGGGCAAAGCGCAGTGGAGAGATCTTTGGAGGAGGGCTCGGTACGTGGCTAGCCCGGAACCCCTCGAACCAGCATCAGACCAATCACCGCTACGGAAACCGCAATCAGCAAGTTCAATCGAGCAAGCATGATTAGGCGTTTACGAGCTGAAACCACAGAAACTGGCGGCTGCTCTCCCCGAGGAATCAACTGCATCGCAGCTGCAAGTCGTGGACCCAGAATGAAATCGTGAACTCCGCTCATTACAAGAAGAATTCCAACCAGAACGATCTTAACCCCGAGCGCAGTTCCGATCTCTGTCGACCAGAACCCGTCTTCGGTAAATCGATCGAATCCAATGCCGCGACTCTCTAAGGCTGCCGCTCCTGATACAACCAACAGAGTCATAAGCACCCAGGCGATTCCTCTGAAGCGTAAAGCTGCCTTACGCAGGAACATCAAACCCATTGCTGGTGGTTCCATACCGCGAGCGACTGGAACCATTACGAGTGCTAGAAATATCGATCCGCCGATCCAAATAATCGCGGAAAACACGTGAACGACTACGACGATAAATTGCCAGATTGGCACGAAATGCTCCGTTTCAGTAAACCAGCCCGCTTCAATTAAAAACTAGCCACCGATGTAGTACATCTCGACTTTGTCGCCATCGCCCGAAGAACCAGCCTTGAACTTAGTGTCCTTAGAACGAAGATCCGAATAGCGATCATCTCGTCCCGTCCAAACCTTAGCGATAATTTCGGCAATCTCAGTGTCACTTGCACCTGAACGTAAAGCCGACTTCAAATCAGTTCCGCCAGTAGCGAACAGGCAGGTCACTAGCTTGCCGTCTGTCGATAATCGAGCACGAGAGCAACTTCCACAAAACGGCTCGCTAACAGACGAAATAACACCTATCTCTCCTTCGCCATCGAGATACCGATACCGGCTGGCAACCTCGCCATCGTAGTTTGCATCGACCGGCTCCAGAGGGAACTCAGCGCCGATCATCTCGACAACATCCTTAGATGTCACGACCTGAGATAACTCCCAGCCGTTCTTGGTTCCGACGTCCATGAACTCGATGAAACGAACGATAGCCCCGGTACCTTTGAAATATCTGGCAGTGTCGACCAACGTGTGATCGTTCACTCCACGCTGGACAACTACGTTGATTTTGATCGGATCGAATCCAAGTTCACTCGCAACCTTGATGCCTTCGAGAGTGTTCTTCGGACCTTGTGGTCGACCCGACATCTTCTTGAAGATGTCTTCATCGATTGAATCAAGCGAGATAGTCAAACGGTTCAGCCCAGCGTCTTTCAACTCCTGAGCGTACTTTGCCAGCAGATAGCCGTTGGTGGTCATCGCTATATCGTCGATGCCATCGATGGCAGAAAGACTCGCTATCAACTCGGGCAGATTGGCACGAACCAGCGGCTCACCGCCTGTAATCCGCAGTTTGGATACACCGGCTTCTGCAAAAATCTTCGCCAATCGCTCGATCTCTTCGAACGAAAGAATGTGTGGTCGAGGCAGAAACTCGTACTTTTCACCAAAAATTTCCGCCGGCATGCAGTAGGTGCAGCGGAAATTACAACGATCTGTAACCGAAATGCGCAAATCGCGCACGGGTCGGTTCAGCTTATCGGTGATCCCTTTAAGGAATGGGAATTCAGATGTTTTTGACATGAAATTAGAAAAAGCAGCTTCAAATACTTCGATACGTAAGATCGATGTGATCGCTTAATAGTAACGCCGTCAGCGTCAGCCCTCGGCGACTCAGCGACAGTATTCGAACCGCATCGCCCTTATTAGCTCAGCGATTTCAACGTATCGGTCAAACCCCGCAAGGCAGCGCCGCGGTGGCTGATTTCATCTTTCTCTTCACCAGTCAACTGTGCAGTGGTCTTTGCGTGCGATGCCAACCAGAAAACGGGATCGTACCCGAAACCGTTCTCACCAATAGGCTCGTGCATGATCGCACCATTCACCACACCCTCACTCGTTGCCAAACCGTTAGGAACCCCATCGCCAACAAGAGCCAACACAGCGACGAACCGAGCAGTGCGCTCCCAACCGGGCAGGTGCTTCATCTTGTCGAGCACCAACTGCACCCGACCTTCATCATCGAGACCCTCGCCGCCGTATCGTGCCGAAAGAACCCCTGGTTCACCATTGAGAGAATCAACTTCCAACCCGGAATCATCGGCAAGCGTAAGCTCGCCCGACTCTCCCGCGTACGCACGTGCCTTCAATATTGCGTTTTCCTCGAACGTCGAACCTGTCTCTTCGACCTCCAATGTGATTCCCAAATCATCGAGTCCCACAACTTCAAAGAGCATCCCAGTAAGCATTCGTGAGAACTCGCGCACCTTGCCAGAGTTCCGTGTCGCGACGAGTAATTTCTTAGTCATAAGCACAAACCTAACCCGAAAGACTAGGCACGGGGCAATCAAAGCCAATGAAAAAGGTCAGTTATTCGGGATTCATTGACCGTTGCGGGCATAAATACCGAGTGTTACGCTTTTCAAGCTTTTAAAGCTATATCTAAAGCTATATCGCCGAAATTAGTAAGTCGGTGATTTTTTTGTGACAATTTACTTCCAATACCCCTGCACACCACGTACAGCTCCCAGATGCACCGAGTCTCAAAGCTTTCCTTCCCACTTCGCCCAGCACTTGTACTTCTACTTCCGCTGGCGATTGCCCTCCTCGCAGCATGTACCCCCGACAACAATCAGTCGACGTTCGGCACTGCCGGACCCATCGCTGAAGACCAAGCTGACTTATTCAAGTTCATCTTCTGGATCGCGGCGGTGGTATTTGTGCTTGTTGAAGGCGCAATTATCTACATCGCCATTCGATACCGAAGGCGCTCCGACAACGACAAGCTTCCGCACCAGACGCACGGTAATAACCGACTTGAAATCACTTGGACCGTTATCCCAATTCTGATTCTTGCAGCGATTGCGATACCGACTCTCACTGACATATGGGCACAGCAAAGTGGTGTTCCTGAAGATCAGGGTGAAGTGCTCAACATCGAAGCCATCGGACATCAGTGGTGGTTCGAATTCCGATATCCAAACCACGAAGTCGTTACCTCAAACGAACTTCACATTCCTGTGGGTCGCCCCGTTGCGTTCAAGCTTGAATCGCAGGACGTTATTCACAGCTTTTGGGTTCCAAAGATCGCCGGTAAGGTCGACATGGTTCCTTTGAACGACAACTACATGTGGATGATTGGCGATGAAGTAGGCGAGTACTACGGTCAGTGTGCTGAGTTCTGTGGAATTGCCCACGCTCACATGCGCTTCCGAGTTATTGTTCACGAAGAGGCCGATTTCCAGGCGTGGATCGAAGGTATGCACACAGCTGCCGATGCTCCTGTAGCTGGATCTCCTGAAGCATCAGGAAAGAATCTTTACGCAGCAAACTGTTCTTCTTGCCACACTAACGACTCGACCACACCAGGTTCGTACGCTCGTGAGATCAGCTCACAGCAGGCTCGTTGGAATGGCTGGATCTCAGATATCGAGAACTCAGGAATCGTTTCGGCTCCAAACCTGACTCACTTCGGTACTCGCTCCACCATCGGTGCAGGACTGAAAGATCTGACTAAGGAGTCGCTTGAAGGTTGGATAACTGATCCTTCTTCAGTGAAGATCGGCACCCGCATGCAGAAGCACGCAGCTGTTTATGACACTGCTGATGGCAAAGCGAACCTAACACCTGCTGAAGTATCTGACATTGCCACCTACCTTCTGTCACTCAAACCCGGCACTGCTCCTGCGGGCACAGTGGTTGAGACCGGCGGAGCGGATGGTGCCGACATTTTCGCTACTAACTGCACAAGCTGTCACTCGACTGGCGACAACGATGTTGTTGGCCCTGGTCTTGCGGGCATCGGCGACCGAGCCGGTTCGCAAGTAGCCGGCATGAGCGCTGACGACTACATTGAAGAATCACTAAGGGATCCATCAGCCTTCGTGGTCGACGGCTTCCCTGCTGTAATGCCTGAATGGTCGCATCTTGGCGACGATTCAATTGACGCTCTCGTCGACTATCTAAAAACACTGAACTAACGGAAACCACCTGTACTGACGCCACAAGCGTCTAACAGCGGAGCTCACACCTAGTGACAACAAAATCACTGACAATGCCACAACTGTTCCCACGACCTAAATCGTCGACGGGAATTTGGAGCTGGATCGGAACGGTCGATCACAAGAGGATCGGTACCCTTTACGGTATCGTTTCATTCATTTGGTTCATCGTCGGCGGAATCGAAGCACTTCTCATTCGAACACAGCTTGCATCTGCCGAGAATGATCTGATCGACCCCGAAACGTTCAACCAACTGTTCACCATGCACGGAACCACGATGGTGTTCTTGGTGATCATGCCGCTCTCTGCTGCGTTCTTCAACTGGCTGATACCGCTTCAGATCGGTGCCAGAGACGTCGCATTCCCGCGACTAAACGCTCTGAGCTTCTGGATTTTCTTATTTGGGTCACTAATCATCAACGCAAGTTGGATAACCGGAAACGCCCCTAACGGTGGTTGGTTCGGATACGCCCCTAACTCGGGTACTACATTCAACCCCGGAATGGGAATGACCTACTGGGTAGTTGGCTTGAACGTTCTTGGTGTGGCTTCTATCGCCGCAGGTTTGAACTTCATTGTGACCATCTTGAACATGCGTGCTCCGGGCATGGGTATGTTCAAAATTCCGATCTTCACGTGGATGACTCTGATCACTTCGGTTCTGATTGTTCTTGCAATGCCGGTTCTGGCTGTTGCAGGTATTCAGCTTATGAGCGACCGTGTTTACGGCACTCACTTCTTCAACTCACTCGGTGGTGGCGACCCAGTAATGTGGCAGCACATTTTCTGGCTGTTTGGTCACCCTGAGGTGTACATCCTGATACTGCCTGCGATGGGTATCGTGTCTGAAGTGCTTCCGACATTCGCTCGAAAGCCACTTTTCGGTTACCCCTTCGTAGTATTCGCTGGTGCGGCTATCGCTTTCATGGGTTGGTTCGTATGGAGCCACCACATGTTCACCGTTGGACTCGGACCTGCAGCTAACACTGCGTTCTCGATATCGACGATGCTTATCGCGGTTCCAACCGGTGTGAAAATATTCAACTGGCTTGGCACGCTCTGGGGCGGAAATATCCGGCTCAATACGCCGATGCTGTTCTCGATATCGTTCATTGCGATGTTCACAATCGGTGGCTTGAGTGGTGTCATGCACGCCTCTCCTCCTACCGACGCGCAGCAGCAAGACACTTACTTCGTTGTTGCTCACTTCCACTACGTACTCGTAGGTGGAGCGCTTCTGGGTATCTTCAGTGGAATCTACTTCTGGTGGCCTAAGTTCACCGGATACTTCCTCAATGAAAAACTCGGCATAGCCAACTGGGCACTGATGATGATCGGTTTCAACCTGCAGTTCGCTCCGATGCACTGGCTCGGAATGGACGGCATGCCACGTCGCATCTACACATACGCCGATAACATGGGCTGGGAAAGTTCAAACCTTGCCGCATCTATCGGTGGATTCATACTCGCACTCGGCATTCTCGTGTTCATGATCAATGTCTTCTACTCGAAGATGAACAAGGTGATGGCAGGAAATGACCCATGGGACGGTCGTACTCTTGAATGGGCTACTACTTCACCTCCACCAGTACACGACTTCGACGAAATACCTCAGGTCAAGTACCGGGATGACTTCTGGTTCCAGAAATACCCAGAAACCATTGCCGAGTACCACCACGACGATCACGATCAGGCTGTTCCTTCAGGAGCCCAGTTTGATGATGGTGACGACGTGCAAGAAGCTCTACCGGTTGTTTCTGGTAGTTCCGACGGACACGGTGATGGGCATAGCGCCATTCATCTCCCTGACATGTCGTACTACCCATTCATTCTGAGTCTCGGTGTAGCCGGGCTCGGAGCCGGATTCCTCACCAACAACACGGTTATCGCAGTTGGTGCGGTAGTCCTTGTCTGGGGTCTTATTGGATGGGCGATGGAACCCGTCAACGACCCCGAATAAACAACGCTAATTATTTAGTTCACTTCCAACGTCAAGGAAAATACGAACGTGACACAGGCCGCAGCAACAGAACACCACGAGCCAGTAGAAAATACTTCTACCGGCTTGAACAGCAGGAAGCTCATGATGTGGGCCTTCCTGGCTTCCGACGTGATGTTCTTCGGAGTATTCATCGCAACCTACCTCGTTTACCGAGGTAAGAGTCTTGTCGGACCATACCCGTCTGAGATTCTCGACATCCCGCTCACGTCCGTTTCGACGTTCGTGCTGCTGATGAGTTCTCTTGCGATGGTTCTTGCTCTTCACTACGTAAAAGCAGGCGAAAAGAACAAGGGCACGCTTTGGATCTTACTTGTAGTCGTTCTGGGGGCCATATTTATGGGATTCCAGTTCTATGAATTCCGTGAGTTCGCTCACGAAGGTCTAACACCGCGAACGAATATCTTCGGAACCACGTTCTTCATCCTCACCGGTATTCACGGTGCTCACGTAACCATCGGTGTTATCTGGATGGCATTCTTGGCTTATGGATCGCACGTAGGCTCACTCCGATCAGATAACTCACTCGACCTCGAAATCGCCGGTTTGTACTGGCACTTTGTCGACATCGTGTGGATCGTGATCTTCACGGTTATCTACCTGATTTCATTCTCTGACGGACCGCCGGCTGGCGTCGGACCAACAATTCTTCACTGATAGCCCGAGGGATCGCAAGCATGGCCAATCTCTGGCAAAAACTTACGCAGCACGACGGCAACGGCTGGTGGAACCTTCCACACGGCCCTAGCAACGAATTGAACCCTCCTTTCGAAGGTCCAATCGGTGGAGCATGGTTCGGAAACCTATGGCGAACACTGACGCACGGCAACGTGTCGCATGCAGGCGTCGGCTTCTACTGGCTCGTCGGATTCGTTCTCGCGATAATCACGCTTGTTGAAGTTTGGCTATTCACAGTCGAAGGACTTGGTGCATGGTTCATACCTCTCCTGCTGTTTCTCTCCTTGGCAAAATTCGTCGGAGTTGTCGCCTACTTCATGCATCTCAGGTTCGATAACCGGATGTTTACGTACTTCTTTGCGTCGGCAATGATTATTGGGATACTAATCTTCTCGATTCTTCTAGTCCTCATGAAGCATGCTAGCCAGCCAGTTCTGTTCTAAGACGACCTGACTCGCTCACGAAGAAACTAACTCCCAAGAGCACGGTACGAATACCCGGGTCTGACGCTTAGTCGACCCGTACAAGCTTGGTTTCGATCACCGAAATCAAACTACCTAAATCGGATGATTTGACGCCATGAATGGCGCTTCAGAACCCAACCTCATCGATAGTTTTGGCGAATACATCTTCGCCTGGGATTTCTCGTCCCCTCCAGCAGTTTTGTTCCTACTGATCGCAGCTGCTTACACTATCGGCACCATTCAATTGGCAATGCGTTCCGAGACCGACAGCAGCTTCTGGTCGAAGGTTGGCACAACCTACTTTGCATTCGCCCTATTGGCATTTGCCTTGGCTGGACCGCTCGACTACTTCTCTGGCGATCTATTCGCGATGCATATGGCACAACACATCGTCATTGCAATGTTCGCAGCCCCACTGTTGCTTGTCGGACGTCCGATGCCAGCGTATATCTGGGCACTACCTCGACCTCTGAGGATTGGGGCAGGATCAGCCCTCACAGGCTCAGGCATCATAGTAAAGATCCTCTCACTCCTCACACGGCCTACAGTGGCGTTACCGCTGTTCATTGGCACCCTGTTTGGATGGCATATTCCAGCCGCGTACAACAGCTCACTTGAAAATGAATGGGTGCATATCATCATGCACTTCACGATGTTCACGTCTGCTGTTTTATTCTGGTGGCCGATAGTAGGTCCGCCGCCAATCCGCACACAGCTCAGTTATCCACAACGTATCGTTTACCTGCTACTCGCTGTAACGCCCACCGCACTGCTCGCAGCGATCATCACCCTAACCAAGTCGGTGCTCTACGATTTCTATCTAGGCGCACCCGGACATTTCAGCTGGTCGACTATCGAAGACCAGCGAATAGGTGGTCTACTAATGTGGATCCCCGGCAACTTCGTGTACCTCGCCACGATGACCGTTCTCTTCTTCAAATGGTTTACAGAAGAAGAACGTAAAACGTCTCGGCAATCACGCCGTTAGCGAACGGGTTATCTACAGAGATTTGTCATTTGCACTTGCCCGCAACTGCCCCAACAGCTACACAAAAAAAGCCCCTGTCGATTAGACAGGGGCTTTTCAAAATCTCTAGGAAAGAAACTTACGAGGAGCTTCGGCTGCGTCGACGTCGGATAATCGCACGCTTGATGAAGTAGTCGTTCTCTTGATCCAACATTCGTCGAAGAACATCGTCAGAAAGATTCTTCAAGTAGATCACACTCGCCCAAGCCGTAGTGAGACCCGACTGAATTTCGTCGAGTGTCATCGCCTTGTTTGTGTTCGCAAGTAGAAGCTTGAACACAGCCTCGGTGATAGGTGTACCCGGTAGAAGGAAGTCTGGCTCTTTCGAGCAGATGTTCGCCATCACCTTCATGTACTCGGCAGGTGGACCAAAGCCACCCGCAATTTTGCCATCGTCGAGAACGGCTTTACCGCTCTTCGAAAGCCTTGAGTAGATAGCAAATTCAAATGACCGACCCGAAGTCTCGAAAGCTTTCGTATCGATCTGGTATTTAGGCTCTTCCTGTGGCTCCGGTTCAGGAGTTACTTCAGGTGTCTGCTCTGTTTGTTCTGTCTGGTTAGTCATGTGTTATTTGTGCGTGAAACGGCGCGTGATCGCACGGTCAAAAATGTTTAGAAAATATCGTCTGGCCAGTCGAGTATTTCGACTTTCGCAATTTCGCCAGCACTAATCATACCAATGTCATCGGGGCAGATGGCTAATCCGTTTGCAAGTGACATAGAACTCAGTACGCCTGAACTCTGATTTCCTGTCGATCTGGCTCGGTATTCTCCCGATTCGTCTCGATAAACATGAACTCTTGCGTACACCCGGCGACCATCGTGATTACGAATTGGATCGTCCATAATCGCCTCGACACTAGGTTTTGCGACCTCAGGTTTACCCATCATTAGTCGAATGGCCGATCGTCCGAACTGCTCGAACGCCACCATCGCACTTACCGGATTACCCGGAAGACCCAAATGAGGAACCTTTGTTCCATCGTTACGGTCGAGCACACCAAACGCCAGCGGCTTTGCCGGGCGCATTCGTACCGACCACAACGCAATCTCGCCTTTTGAAGAAAGCACATCTTTCACAACGTCATAATCGCCCTTAGAAACGCCAGCAGAGGTCACGACCAAGTCGGCATCCAACGCTTCTTCAAGAGCAGCCTCGAGTGACTCGATTGTGTCCTTAGCAATACCCAAGATCTTCGGTACACCGCCGTAGCGTTTGACCATAGCGGCAATACTGAAAGCATTCGAGTTAAATATTTTGCCGGGTTCTGGTTCATCACCGGGCTGAAGCAGTTCATCACCAGTCGAAACTATCGCAACTACCGGTCGACGAATCGCCTTCACGGTCGAGTGACCTAATGAAGCGATCACTCCAATCTCTCCGGCTCGTAAAATTTGGCCGCTCTCCAACACCGTCTCGCCAGATTCGATATCTTCGCCGGCGCCTCGCACGTTGTCGTACGGCTCAGCCTGAAGATGAATCGCAATCGCCCCAGAAGAACCACCTGAAGCTCTGCGCTCCAGCTCATCAGTATCTTCGAAAGGAACAACTGCATCTGCGTTATCTGGCACCGGAGCACCCGTCATGATCCTGACAGCTGTTCCGGGTTCGAGCGGGTGGTCTGGAATCTGTCCAGCCGCCACAACACCCGTTACAACCAGTTCGACCGGAGTCTCCGCAGAAGCACCTCTCGTATCAGCAGCCAGCACTGCGTAACCATCCATAGCTGAATTGGCCAGCGGCGGAATGTCGAACGATGCGACCATGTCCTCCCCCAGAACCTGACCCAGTGAATCGACTAATTCAGCCGATTCAACTGGCAGCACTTGGAAGTACGACAGTATTCGCTCGCGCGCCTCTTCAACGCTGAGCATCTCCGCATCGTAGTGGTGCCGATGAGGTCGATCATGGTGTTCGTGAGGTTTTTTAGCCATTGTCAGTTTGGTACACAGGACCTGAGCCATCTCGCAATCCAGCCCCCAGTTCCTTCTGAAGCTGTTTTACGATCTGAGTCTCGATTTTTGAAATTTGATCACCGCTCAGAGTTTTGTTCGGTGACTGATAAACGAGTCGAACTGCGACCGCCATCTTGCCGTCGGGAACGCCCTTGCCTTCGAATACGTCGAACACGGTGGCTGAAGTCACGATTCGGTTTCGGTTTGCGATATCAACGATCTGACCTGCCGATACACCAGTATCGACAATCAGCGACAGATCACGGTGAGAAGCGGGAAGTCGTGTGAACTCTTCGAATTTGCCCGACTCTACACCCTTTGGACCTTCCATTACTTTCAAAATCGCAGCGAGATCGAGTTCGAACATTGAGACCGTCTCAACTTCGGCGTCGAACTTCGAAAATACTTCTGAGGCAACTTCACCAACAACGCCGATCACGACGTGATTAGCAGCAGCAACCTTGATGACCGCCGTTCTACCCGCAGCGAAAGTAGCGTCTTCAGCAAGTTCGAACGTAGCTTGAATTCCCAGATCGTCCAGAACAGCTTCGGCGGCGCCTTTGGCATCGTAGAAATCTGATGGTGCGGTCGAAGCGTCCCAATGCAGTTCGTTTCGTGGACCCGCGAACGCACCGGTAGCCATCTGGCGTTCTTCTGGAAGACCTTCTCCATAGTCCAAAAATACACGGCCTGTCTCGAACAGTGCGATCGGACCTCGCCAAGTTCGCGAGTTGCGAGCAACCGTATCGAGAACCGTTTCTCGCAGCGTCCGACGCATCACTGCGTAGTCGGCTGTAATCGGATTCCGCAGCTTGATAGCTGAAGCGGTGTCGGCAGGAAGTTCCACACGATCTTCGCCCTCACTCGTGGTCGCTGCGTAAGAAATAATCTCCCGCATACCTGCCTGAGCTAGCGAATCGGTTACCCGAGTTCGAAGATCCATTTCCGGCTGCGGCTGCCACTGAGGCGGTCGCCCCCCCAAGGTGGTCGTAGGAATATTGTCGTAACCAACGATTCGGGCAATCTCTTCAATCAGATCTTCAGGAATCGAAATGTCTGGACGCCAGTACGGAATTCCAACATCCCATCCATCGGCATCTGCTTCAAGAGTGAATCCTAGATTGCTTAATGTCGATTCGACATCTGATTTGCCTATTTCAACCCCGAGCACTCTGAGGATATGCGCACTATCAAGACGCACCAGTTCCTGTTCTTTACCCTTGCTTGGGTACACATCGATGATCCCGGAAGCGACAGATCCGCCAGCGATTTCCTGAATGAGCTTGGTAGCCCGGCGAAGCCCAACTTCACTTAGGCCAGTGCGTAAACTCTTCTCGAATCGCAGTGTCGCCTGACTCGCCAGTTCAAGCGATCGAGCTGTTCGTCGGTTGTTCACGCCTTCAAATGTAGCCGACTCAAGAATCACGTTAGTCGTCGAATCTGAAATCTCAGAATTCGCACCACCCATGACACCTGCAAGACCAATTCCTCGTTCAGGATCGGTAATAAGAAGCATCTCGGTATCGAGCTTGTGTTCCTTGTCATCGAGCGTAGTAAGTTTTTCGCCTAACTTTGCCCGCCTCACAATAATTTTGTGATCGACAACCTTGTCGTAATCAAACGCGTGCAGAGGCTGACCAAGTTCAAACATGACGAAGTTCGTGATATCGACCAAGTTATTGATAGGCCGTTCGCCAATCGCAATAAGTCGATCCTGCAACCACTTTGGTGAAGGACCAATCTTCACGCCCTGAATAACCGTCGCCGTATAGCGAAGACACAAATCAGGATCAGCAATCTCTACCGACGCCAGCGTGTTCACATCAGGGCCGGTCGCTTCGAACTCAATATCAGGCTGTTTTAGCGGCTTGCCAGTAATCGCAGATACATCTCGAGCTACTCCGACCACACCAAGGCAGTCGGGACGGTTCGGCGTGAGTTCAATGTCGAGAACCGACTCGCCAAGAACCTCTCCGATCGGGGTTCCAATCTTGAGATCGTCGTCCAACACGAGAATGCCGTCATGATCGTCCCCAATACCGAGCTCACGTACTGAACAAACCATGCCTTCGGACACGACTCCACG